>Ga0182743_1002267_pt1 | contig 17182 bp, 13 predicted proteins | sample eDN3rd30CKraftOP_FD_128522 | JGI IMG/M metagenome (GOLD analysis project Ga0182743, IMG submission 128522) | Enriched Organic Plus compost microbial communities from Emeryville, California, USA - eDNA 3rd pass 30_C Kraft OP (version 2) (version 2) ... | reverse complement strand
GACGATCACGACATCCCGAGACCAGTTCCAGAGCTGCTCGTCGATCACCGCCCTCGACAGAGTCGTCGCCACAACACATGCGTTGTCGATGAGCTCGGCCGTGGCCGCCCTCAGCTCACGGTCGGCGGCGGTCTGTTCGCCGCGCAGTTCTTTCAACCGCCGCGCCAACGAATGCCGATGCTCCGCGTCGTCGGCGGCTCGCAGCTGGTCGCTGAGCCGAGGCCGCTCGGCAGCGAGCTCCTCGCGGCGCGCGGCCAACTCCGGTTGATCCCGTGCCACAACGCGATCGGGCAGAACGTCGTGACAGGCGAGGGCTGCCGGCAGGTGTGGCGTTCCGACTCGGAGCACTCGACCTTCGGCGACAACGGCGGCTTCGCCAGCAAGCAGGTCCGCGATGCGAGTGATCGCCACGTCGACGGCGGCATTGGCATGCGCGAGGACGAGAACCCGATCACCGCGTTCAACCGCCGCCGCGACTGCCATGGCAAGAACCTTGGTCTTGCCGGTGCCGGGCGGTCCCCATGTGAACCGCACGCCCGGCTCGATCGCACGCTGCGCGGCTCGTTCCTGGTCCTCGTCCGCCGTCGTCGTGGCGGCCTCACCCAGCCCGCCATCGGCGTCATCCTCGTCACCCGGGTCGTCGTCGAGAAGCTCGCTGACGAGCGCCTCGTTCACCTCGTCGGCCAGCATCGAATCGTCGAGCCGGTCACGAAGCCGTGCGTAGACGAACCCGGCGTCGAGCGACAGTTGTGCGGATGCGATCGCGTCGCCGAGGTTCTGGCGGACGCTCAGCACCAGGCTGGTGTCACCCACGGCAAGCACCCGACAGTCGAGCGGGTCGAATCCCGGCACCACCAGCGTCCCGGGCGACTCGGGCGGAGGTGCGACGTCACCCTCCACCTCGAAGGACCACAGTCGGTCCGGGCCCGAGACGCCGACCGGCTTCCCGTCCCGCAGACCGACGACAGCCCTCGACGCCTCGACCGCCGCGTCGATCTCTCTGTTGATCGCGGCGATCGCGTCGCGCACGACCTCCGGAATCAACCCCTCGATCGCCAGGCGTTGGTTCTGCCCAGTCATGTCACCTCGGGTGCGCGTCACGGCCACGCGGTATCGCCGCGACGCGAGACGGCTCGGGATCGTCGATCCAGCTGTCTCCAGAACGGAGAACCGAGACGAACGCCATATCGCCGTACTCCTGCCAGAGAACGATCCACTCCGGCAGCGGCCCGTTGACCGCCAAAGCGGCGGAGCGGAGGGCACACTCAATAGCGATCGTGTTCGAGAATTGGATGTCGGCGGACTCGACCACCAACACACGCTCGTGTCCTCCATTGGCAGCGGCGTTGAGCTTGGGAAGCTTCCCTCCCAGGGCCCGGCCGAGCCGCTCAATCCGGCGTTTCTCGAGGTCATCGGGACGCCAGTATCTGAGCGTCACCCGTGGGCCCGGAGTTTCGAGGGAACTCGGCCACCTCACCAGCGTGAGCGGAAAGGGAACGTCGGGTAGACCTGCCGTCGACATGTGAGCGCCAGCGACTCCCGGCCGCCCGTCAACCAGCAACGGCGCAGTGTCGATCACCCAAGCGGCGGTCGCTTCGAGCACCTCCCGTGAAGGCTCGATGCCGTCGACCGCTCCGATCCCGAAACAGAGGTCGAACCGACTGTCGACGGGAAGCCGGTTCCCGAGAATCGCGGGCAGCGCTTCCTCGTAGGGGCGGATCCGGTAGCCGTCTCGGATCTGGCCCGGATACGGCTCGATGAGGGTGTGCTCAAGCGCGAGTGTTCCTACCGCATCGGACGTGACCAGCTCGACGACCTTGTTCGTCCGGTCCTCCCGTTCTGGAATCCCCCGGATCTCGACCGCGCCGCCAGCACGTTCAGCCGCGATCACGCGGGCCACCGCGAGTGCCACCGCATGATCACGATCGAGATCGCCTTCCTGTATCAACCCCTGGGGGCCTTCCGCTCGGCGTCGGTGGGGATCGGCAGTGTCGCAGGATCGATGAGGTCGCCAGCCACCACCCGATCGAGCAGCTCGGCGGCGCGGGGAGTCAGAGCGACCGTTTGCTCGAGGATCGCCAGCAGGGTGAGCAGTTCGGGGGTGAATGTCCACCGCTCGGGGCGGATGTCGTCGAGCGGGCTCGACTTCTTCCCCTTGCCTGCCTTCATCCGGTAGCCCAGCCACGACTGGAGCACCTTCAAACCGGAGACCTCGAACTCCCAGACGTCGCGGTCGATGGGGCCGAACGAGCCGTCACCCACGGACAAGGTGCGCGAGCCGCCGTCCCAAACGAAGCCTTCGGGGTACGAGGTGACCCGCGAGATCTCTTGTGCGGAGGCCGACGGGAATGGGTCGGAGTCGCCGAGCCGTCTGCCAGCGGTGTGCAGCCAAAGGAGCTGCCTTCCAAGCTCCGCGACCTCGTCGAAGAGCGCCTTGTTCGCCGTGAAGGGCACATTCGGGTTCTCGTGCGCCAAGGCGGCTCCAAACCTGGCGAAGAAGGCTGGGGAGCCAAGAAGGCCGTAGACGTATGTCACGACGTCGACTGGCTCGACCGATTCGCCGTAAGCCTCAGCGAGCGCCTCCAGCAAACCGCCAGCGACATTGAACGGACGACCAACTCCAGCTCCGCCACGAGTCATAGGGAGGACCAGTCCGCCACGGTTGTTGAAGGCGTTTAGATCCGGCACGCCCGTACCCGCGACGAGGATCGGCCCGGGGCCGAGGCCCTGGCCGGGGATGCTCACAAGGAAGATTTGCCCATCGCCCTCCGCCGAACGCCACAGGGGTGGTCTCGGCATGTCGATCACACGGCGATCGGCAATGCAGAACTGGGCGTCGAAACTCCGAAACGTGACCTCGCGAATGGCGTCCGGCTCGGCGTCACCTCGCAGCCTGCCGACCGGGGACAGTCGACCGCCTGTCAGGAAGCTGCGGTAGTCGCCGTCGACCCTTACGTCCCGGGTCTCCTTCAGTAGGTCCGGCCTCCGAGATCGATGCGACTCCACCAGGGTCCTCCACCGCCGCTTGAGCACCGTCTTCGATGGCCCGACCGGCCAAGTCCGCGAGAACTGAATGCCCCGCGCCGACCAAGGGAAGACGTCGGTGAGCGACACACCCGCAGGAACAGCCGAGTCACTGATGCCAGTTGGCGACAATCGATCCCCGCGGATCCCCTCCACCTCGACGAACTCTGCATCGTCCAAGCTGAGGCGGCTCAGGCGCTCAAGCTTGTCGAGGCGAGTGCCGCGAAGGCTGACGTACCTGACCGTGCACGCCTCCGAGGTGCCCATCCCGTGCCTTACTGCAAAGCAGATTGCCACCGGGGTACGGATGTCGAAGACGTTCTCGTCAACAGAGACGCTCCTGCTGTCACCCCCCAGGTCCACAACGATCAGTTGATCGAAGCGATCCCGCATCAGGCTTCGCAGTCCTGCCATCGAAACACCGTCGATGAAGGACGCCGCTGTGATGAGGGCGACGATGCCTGGGCCAGGCGAGCGTTCCACCACCTGCCACATGGCCCAGCGCCAGAAGTAGACATAGTCGTTGTAGACGCTCAACGCGTGACGGGAAAGCCCGAGGTCCCGCAGCTCGCGCGTGACATCGTCAATGAGGGGGCTGATGCCGGGAGCGCCATGACGCACGATGCCGCCCTTGCGCTTTGCTGCCTGCGCACCCCCCTGCTGCTCTCGGTCGTACGGCGGATTACCGATACACACCGTGAATCGGCTCGACTGCTTGAGGTCTTCGGCCCTGACGCCCTCGTCGGAGACGGGGTCATCCCCGAACAACTGCTGCCCTTGCGAGCCCTGGTCGAGCGTGTCCGTGAGAAGGATCGACACGCTTGCATCTCCAACGCCATCGTCATGTAGCTCGAGCGCGACTTTGAGATGGGCGATTGCGTACGGGCCGAGCATCAGTTCGAACGCGTGGAGCGATGGCAGTACGACGTCGCGAGCGTGACCGGGCCAATCCTCTTCATTACTGCCGTTCAGGAACGAGGCTCGGGCCCGCCGGAGCCATTCCACGAGGAAGGTGCCGGTCCCCGTTGCAGGGTCGAGCATCGACACGAACGGACTCGATGGATCGACACCCTCAGGCACATCGAGGCCGTTCCGCGCCGCCACCTCGGACCATGTCGCGCCGTCCGCGATGCCGGCAGCAAGGGCGAAGCGGTCGCGGAGGATCGTGTCGACGGTACGGGTCATGAACTCAACCACCGGCTGCGGTGTGTAGAACGCACCGGCGTCGGCTCGCATCTTCCGGTCGTAGCGCTGAAGAAATTCCTCGTAGAAGTGGATGACGGGGTCGCCGCCACGGGCACTGGCGCCGAACTGGTCGAGGATGGCCTCGACGTTGGTCTCGCGGAGGTCGGCGACGAGCTGCTCAAGGCCGATGCCCTCGAGGTCGAGCACGGAGGCCTGGTCGTGCACCTGGTCGAAAAATGTGGCGAGGAACGGGTTCGAGAGCGGGACTGCTGCCAGCGTCGGCGATGCCCCGAAGGAGATCGGGTCGGTGATTCGGCTCGTGAGTACGCCGTACACCAAGGTCTGTGCGCACATGTCGGCGAACGAGGCAGCGGTGACGCTGCCGACGAGCTGCTCGCGGACTTCCCCCATAAGCGTGTTGAACGGCCCGCTCTGGTTCTCCGCCACTAACGCCGCGGCAACCTCGCTCCGCAATCCCTGAGCGGTGTCGGCCATGCGTTCCGCGAGGCGAACGGCCGAGGCGATCGCTTCGCCGTGCCGGAGCTTGAATGCCGATCGCCACTCCTCACGCCACTCGTCGACGGCCGCAGGATCGTCGGGCCAGGCGAGGTGCGGGAGCAGCTCGGTGGCGAGGCGCCTGAGGTGTTGGGCTGGGGACTGGCCAGGGCGCCAAGGGATAGACCGGATCTCTGCGGGCTTGTCGGGCTGCTCGAAGAAGGCGATGAAGTGCAGCTCGACGGTGTCGCCCGTGCTCGTGGTGATGATGAAGAGCAGGTCGTTGAGGTCCCAGGTCCGGCGGGTTCCCGATCCCGTCGCCCGCTTCTTCGTGACGAGCTTGTCGAGGAGCCGGCGCAACGCGGTGAGCGGAAGACGGGGGCCGTCGAACTCGAGGAAGAAGATGCCCCACGGCTGATCGATCTCCAGGGGGCGGAGCTGTCGGAGCGAGACGAGGTGTGGCACTCGTTCCGCGGGCAAGCCGAGTTCATCCGCGATGTCCCAGTCGAAGGTGGCGTCGTCGAGATTCTCGGCGCCGATGGGCCAGTCGAGCTCGTCGGTGAGGTATTCGATGACGTCGTCGAAGGACGTGATGTCTCGCAGGTGGTTCGGGTCGAGGGCGGTCATGGCGCGGCGTTCATCTCCATCCAGCACACGAGTTGGGGCTTGGGTGCTGCAATCGGCACGTCGAGCCGCTTGAGGTAGGTGTTCTTGATGTGCTTGACCACTCCGTCGCGGATCGTCGCCAGCAGCGGGCGGTCGGTCGTGCAGACCCGTGGCGTGTCGGGTGTGGATCGGATCGCGTCGGCGATCTGCTTGGGTTCGTCGAGCAGCGTGCCGTCGGGAAGTGCGTGGAGATACCAGCGGGTGACACCGGCTTCGAGGGTGAACTTCCCCGACTCGGTGTCGAGCGCGGGCAGGCGGTAGCAGAAGAACACGCCTTCGCTGCCCTCAGCAGTGCGCTGGCGTCCGCTGAAGATCGCCCTGGGCAGCCCCGCTAGGCGTTCTTCGAGCCCGTCGTGCTGGTCGAGTAGCTCCTGGTACTCGAGGTGGAGCTCCTCCTGGACGGTCGTCTCACCCTCATAGGCCGAGTTGAACTCCTTGAGCGCCTCGTAGTCGTCCTCCGGCTTGAGCAGCTTCTTGCCCTCGATGCCGAGTGTCTTGGAGATGAGCAGCGTCTTGTGGCTGACCTTGCCGTAGAGGCGCAGCAACGTGTCGAGGTCGTCAGGCGGCAGGAAGTTCCAGAACGCGATCCGGCCCCGCTGCTTGGCCACCTCGGGATGGTCGGCCACGAGCTTCGCCTCGACCTCGGGGTTGAGGCGGCGGTCGACACGACCGATGCGCTGCATGAGCCGGACCGGGTTCCAGTGGATGTCGTAGTTGATGAGCCGCGTGGCGTCCTGGAGGTTGAGGCCCTCGGACAGGACGTCGGTGGCGATGAGGACCTGGGTCTCCTCCTGACCGGTGGCCACCAACTCGGCCGACGAGAGGCCGTTGTAGTACGGGGAGAAGCGGCGGATGGCGTCGGCCCGGTTGGTCTTGGTGTTGCTGTCCAGTTCGGCGACACCGTCGATGCCGGCCTTCTCCAGCTCTCGGCGCAGGTACCGGGCGGTGTCGGCGAACTCGGTGAAGATGAGGACCTTGCGGCCCGCCAGTTCCTTGGACTTGAGGAGCCGCACGAGCTTCTTGAGCTTGTCGTCGTGGGAGGGCTCGAACGAGCGTGACTCGTCGAGCAGGGTGGCGATCTGGTCGAGGTCGAGGTAGGTCTCGGCGAGGATTGCAGGCACGTCGTACTCGTCTCGAGGCAGGTGGTTGGCCTTCTCGAGTAGCTCCGGCGGGACGATGTCCTCGTTCTCCTCTTCGAGCCCGTCGTCGTCACCCCAGAGCTCGAGCTGTCTAAAGCGTGCGTGGCTGATGATTTCCTGGTGTTGATTAAGCCATCGTTCGTAGACCTTTCGTTCGGCCGGGGACTCGCTGTTGACGTCGACGAAGGCGAGCAACTTGCGCAGCAGGCGGTCACACGACAACTCGAAGGCGTAGACCGAGCTCTCGAAGCGCTTTAGGAAGTTGGTACGGATCAGCCCGACGACCTGCGCCTGGCGGTTCCACTCCAGCGGGTCGATCGAGGTGTCGGGGCCGGTGTAGTACGCGAGCGGGTAGTACATCGGAAGTGCGAAGAGCGGCTTCTGCTTCTGGAACGCGGTGTCGACCAAATCGAGGAGCTTCCCGTAGCTCTTGCGGATCGAGTACTCGGCAACCTTTGGGTCTTCACGCTCTGGGAAAGCTGCTGCGTTGCCGGTCTCCTGAATTTGACTCGCTCGGGCATACGCCCGGCTCCGCTGGACCACGAGCCCCTGGAAAAGATCGTCGCCACTCAACAGATCGGCGGCTTCCTCGGCCGCTTCGGCCTCGGAAATGTCGTCGCCGAGCTGCCTCTTGAGGGTCTTGGTGATCGAGTTCAGCCGGCCGGTCAGGCTCGTCACGCCGAGCGTGCGGGAGAAATAGGCGTCGTCGCCTCGACTGAACAGCTCGACGAGGTGCTTGAAGTCGTTCAGCGAGTTGTTGATCGGCGTCGCCGTGAGCATGAACACGCTCTTGTGGCGGGCCTCGCCGATGAGGTCGTAGAGCTTGTAGTAGCGGGACCGGGTGGACGGATCCTCGGGGTCGCCACGCTTGCCGGTGTTGCGGAAGTGGTGGGCCTCGTCGATCACCACGGCGTCGGCCAGCTCGGTGATCCGCTCGAAGCGTTCGGGGTACTCCAGAGCGCGGGTGAGGTCGGTGTGGCTGAACACCGAAAGGTTCGAGAAGTCGGCCGATCCGTCGACGCCGCCGATGTGGGGCAGGTGCTTCTTCAGTTCCGGCACCCACACCGAATCCTTCACCGACTTGGGTGCGAACAGCACGACGCGCTTGTTCTCGAGGAGCACCAGTCGCTCGAGGAGCAGGAGCCCGACATAGGTCTTGCCGAGGCCGACGCCGTCGCAGAGGAACGCGCCACCGTGCTGGCGGGCGATGTTGACCATCGACCAGTACGCCTCCTGTTGGTACCGGTCGAGCTTCGGGAACATCTTCGAGTGGTGCTGGTCCCAGTCGTTCGCCGTGGGCTCCAGCTCGCCGAACATGGAGCGCAGCGCCTGGGCGTAGACGTCGAAGGGAGTGAAGGGGTGGGCGTGCCGCTCGATCACCTTCACGACGTCGGGCGAAATGTCGACGGCGTCGTCCCAGTGGCGCTCGTACCACTCCCGGAGCTGCGCGACCTCCGAGCTGCTCTCGATCTTGATGTTCAGCTCGACGTTCTGGGTCAGGCCCGGACGGGTGAAGTTGCTCGAACCCACGAGCGCCTGGGATCCGATGACCTCGAAGCGGCCGTGGGTGATGTAGGCCTTCGCGTGGAATCTGTCCTTGTTGTAGACCCGGCACTCGATCTGGCCCGACGCCAAGGCGGCGACGATCGCGTCGATCCCGGTGAGGAACGGGTCGCGCTCCTTGTCGTCCTCGATGCTCTCGTCGAGGTGGGCTTCGGCCCGCTGCTTGACCGCCAGCAGCATTGCCTTCTTGGTCCGATGGGTGACCTCGTCACCCATCAGGATCCGGATCTTGTCGAACTTCTGCCAGTGGCCGTCCAGGTCGAGCAGCGAGCCGATTTCGAAGTAGCCGGTAGCGATGTCGATGCTGCTCGCCAGCTCAGACCACTCACGCAGGTAGTCCAGCCCGTTCCGACCACCCTCGCTGTTGTCGACGATGAACAGCGGCCCCTCAGCCATGCCCCGAGCCTCGCTCGCCCAGCTCAACCCCGTGCATGCCCTCGTCTGCTCCCCTGGCCGATCGCGATTCGGACATTGACCGTACCTGCCCCTCGGTGGGCGAGTCGGCGACGGTGGTTGGTACGCCGGCGCCGTGACCACCGAGCCGAATCACGGTTCGGGATCAACCGCCGAGGCGCTCCGCGCGGGCATCATCGGACGGGCAGACGTCAACGCGGAGCAAGCGATGCCTGAACAAGACAAGCGAGTGGTGAGGGCCACGCTCCGATGTCTGCGCCAGGATCTGGCACAGGAGGTCGGGCCGGACGAGCTGAAGGTGGCGCTTCGCACCGTGGTTCACGACATGGCAGCTGACCCGATGTTCCTGCTGCCGTGCCCGCTCGTCGATGCTGAACACGCTGTTATCGAGAAGGCGAACTTGCTTGCCACTGACGAGGCCGCTCATCGCGAGCGGGTCGAGGCGCTCACGGACCGGTACGCCATCAAGGTCAAGACCGGGGACCGGCGGGCCGCCCTCTGGCAGGACGAGGACGGGACGTGGTGGCTCCTCGCCGCCGGGCGCCGGAAGAATGACACCCCTGGCGATTTCTACCGGGAGATCGAGCGGTTCTCAGCCGATGCAACGCCGATCGCACCCACCGACGACGACTACCGGTTGCAGCGGCTGGAGACGGCGTACGAGGAGGAGTGCGAAGCGGAGCGTGCCGCGCACGCCGAGATCGTCGGCGCTGTGCTGTCAGCCGCCAGGGTGCCGGGCTCGATCTCGACGGTCGATGTCTTCGGTGCGGCGGTGTCGGTGAGGATCGTGCCGGACGAGGCGGGGCTCGCCGTGCTCGAGATGAGCTGGGAGTTCGCTGAGTTCGATCAGCAATACCGCTTCCCCATGGACGTTCTCGCGATGGTGCCCGGCCGAGACGACATCGACGCGTGGGATTACCTCCCGCCTCGAAGCAACAGCGACTCCCCTCACACCTGGTACACGTACGTCACTGCCGAATGGGTCGACCACATGGCCACCTCCGCCGAACTGGACGAGCTCCTCACCAACGGAGACGACTGGCAGCCCGTCAACCCATCCAGCGACGGCTCCGAGCACTACAGCCACCTGGCGAAGGGCTCGATCGTCACGCTCGCCTACCTGACCGGGATCGAGATCACCGCGCTGTGCGGAGCGAGCATCGTCGCTCATCGGGACTACGAGCGGTTCCCTGTGTGCCCGACCTGCCAGGAGAGCCTCACCCTGCTCCGGTCGCTCAGGAACCCAGAGGGCGCCTGAGTGACCGCCGCTACAGCAGCCCTGCCGCCCGGGCGGCGCGAGCGCGGCGACGATCGTCAGCCGTTGCCGCGGCATCGCGAGCCTGGGTCTTCACACGTCCACGCTCGCTGAGGATGCGCATGACCTCGTTGGCAGGGATGCGCAGAGCGTTGCCGACGGTGAAGCTCTCGATTCGGCCCTCTTCGCAAAGGCGTGTGAGATGGGTGCGCGAAACGCCGAGGAGCTTCGCTGCTTCGGTGGAGGTCAGTGGCTTGCCGGTCGCGACGGCGGCAACGGACTCGCCGCGTGCGTAGGCGTCGATCGCGAACAGGAGCTGCTCTCGCACGGCGGGAGGCAGCGAATCGAGATCGATCTTGCCGCTGGTCGTCGCATCGTCGGCAGCGTGCTGGAGGCGCTCGCGCTCGTCGGCAGCGAGTTCGGAGGGGTCAACGACGTTCACGGGTGAGGTTCGCATGAGTCCATTCTCCTCGGGCAGGCTTAATAAATGCTACAAGTGACATACCTGCGTCAAGTGCTATGATACGAGCCCGCCCTGGAATCCCCCGGTCGCTGTCACACCCCGCCTGCATACTGGCACCGAGGCAAACGACACGCCTGTAACTCGATCACCGCCCGAAGGACCCTCGAGATGTCGAAGCTCCACGACCTGCTCGACCAGATTCGCAACGATGTCGCTCCGGCCGACTCCACCCTGAGCGATGCACGTGAGCACCGCGACGCTGTCTTGGCGTCAGCGGGGTCCTTCGACGGAGCCCTCCGCACCTATAGCTCAGGGTCGATCGCCCACGGAACCGCGAACGACGACACCGATGCCGACTGCGGAGTCGTGCTCGACAGACGGGTCTGGACTGCGCTCGGACCGGACGGCGACGACGAGGGCCCCGGCGAGGTCGTGGAGCAGGTCCGCAGCAAGGTTCGTGCCGACCTCAACGACGAGGGATGGGACGTGGCAACCAGGCTGACGAAGCGCGCGATCGAGGTGAGGTTCCCTGACGGGCCGAGCGTCGATCTCATCGTCGGTCTCACTCGGAAGGACGCGCCCGGATTGTGGATCCCGAACCTCAACCCGGATTCGTGGGATGCATCCCATCCCGAGCGACACACCGAGCTGCTCACCGCCGAGCCGAGGTCGCTCCGGGTGACGCGAGCACGAGCGATTCGGTTGGCCAAGGCCTGGAACAAGCAGCCGACGCAGCCGGGGATGTGCAGCTTCAACCTCGAGGCGCTCGCGCTCGCTGCCGTCGAGTCAGGGATGGGACTGCCGGAAGCTCTCCATGCGATCGCTGACCACGGCGCTACCGATCTGGCCAAGCGCCTCACGCCAGACCCCGCCAAGGTGTCGCCGCCGATCAAGCTGCTGCTCGACCGGGACATCGTGGTCAGCCGGCTGAACTCCCTTGCCGCATCCTTGGCGAAGGCGATCGAGTCGGAGGACGACGACGAAGTGCAGGACCTCATCGCTGCCGCGTTCCCGAACTACCTGGAGCCAGCAGACCGGCAGTCCAAGGCATCGGTTTCCGCCTCCCTCCGAGGCGGCAACGAAGGGGTCCGCTACACGGCGAGCGGGATCACCGCAGCCGCTGCGAGCCAGGTCAAGACCACCCGGTCGTTCGGAGGATGAAGAAGCGCTACCACGGGCCGTGGTTCGGCAACGACACCGAACGGGCTCGGTTCGAGTTCAACGCTCGGGCACGTCGACTCCCCTTCCAGCGGCGTCTCACCCGCGGCGGCGTCGAGTACGCCGTCCCGATCGTCCTCGGCCACTTCGAGGATCGAGCGGCGACGATCAGGTTCGGAGCCGAGGCCCCCACCTTCGTCACCGTCGAGGTCGACGGCCCCACGGATTCGAAGCACCGATACCCGGATGGCCATCTGTGCATGTGGCATCCGGACGACCCCGAGACGAACCGGTGGGTGTTCAGGGACGGACTGGGCGCCCTCATCGACCATGTCGCTCTACACCTCTACCGCGAAGCACATTGGCGGGAAACTGGCGAGTGGTTGGGCCCCGAAGCGCCGCACAGCCCGAAGGTAGCGGCGTGAACCCTGCGTACGTCCCGGCTCTGATCGCTGGAGCTGTCGCATTGGTCGTCGCTCTCCTCAGCCCCGCGTTCACGGCTGCGGCAGAGCGACGACTTCGCAAGCGTGAAGTGCTCGCCAAGGCCGTGGGCGCACTCGCCGCCTACCGTGAGTACCCCTACGTGATCCGTCGCCGGGACGAGAACGACCAAGCGGCGGAACGGCGGAGGATCTCGACCGAGATCATGCAGGTCCAGCGCGAGTTGACCGAAGCCTCGATCTGGATTGGGGCCGAGGCTCCGAGCCTCTACGACGAGTACGTGGTCGCCGTCGAGGACCACCGTCGGATCGCGGGTGGTCTCATGAACGAAGCGTGGCGCGCCCCAGCCAGCACCGACGACGCCGGCATGAACATCGCCGACCTCCACGACAAGCTCGCGCCGTTGCGCGATCACGATGCTGTGCTGGCCGACCTCATCCGCAACGAGGTGTCCTTCAGCTGGAACCCGTACCGATAGGCACGGCGCGGGTCGTTCCGCCGACAATTCTGCAGTCGCATAGCTGACCGGGGCACCTGAGGCGAATCGGACCCACGTCGTTTGTAGGGCTGGCGTTCCGAGGAACCGACTTCTGGACGAGTTGAAGCCGGTGTCGGACGATTTCTCGCGGAAATGCTTCCGGCCAACCGATCGAGCCTGACGACGCCCGATCAGGTCCATCCCCAGGCGTCCGGCACGGGCGATAGGTCGCCGGGCTTTCCGATGGGCCCCTTGTCGCCACCCCGGCGCAGGGCGAGCGTCCGGCGGACGGGGCGGCCGACGCGCGGCACATCGAGCCCTCGTTCCTCCGCCACCGAGAGGATCGACTCCTCCACTGGTGCGCCCCCGTCGATGACAGTCAGCGCGCATTGAACGGCCGCTGCGAGCCGCCGTTCCTCGTCGATGGCGTGGGCCTCCCGCAGCACCGCCTCAACGGGGTCGGGGACGTCGGGCTGCTCCGTCAGCACCACGTCCTCGGGCCCGATCCCGCCGATGCCCCTCTCACGGAGCGCCTCGGACTGCAAGAGCCGCTCAGCCGCCACCCGGACGATGGCGTGCTGCCGCCCCCAGTACTCGGCGAGATCCTGACGCCACGCCCGCTCGGCTTCGTCGATCATCCGACGCAGTGGTGGCGAGTCGACCTCGGCCAGCACCCGCTGGCCACCTCGTTCCACCTCCATCCGCAGCCGCCCGATCAGCGTCGACCACGGGTACCGACTGGGGCAGCGGCGTCCTCTCCTCCAGCCGTCTGATCCTCCACCGGAGCATGTCCCCGAAGGGCACTCGCGAGTAGGTGACCCACATCGGCAGCTCGCTCGCTTCGAGCAGGTCGAGCAGATCGTCTGGCGACGCCAACCGCAGGGTGCGCCGGAAGTTCAGCTCCACACTGCCCTCGCTCACGAGCGCCAGACCGTCGCGATCGAAGTCGCGGATGTCCTCGACGAGGTCCTTCAGAGCATCACGCACACGAGGAAGGTCACGAACGGCGCGCTCCAGCCACGCCGTGACGGCCGGCGCCGAGTCGCGAGGTTCCGTCAGGTCCATCGTCGGGTCTTCGCTCACCCCACCGACAGCCGCGAACCAACGGCGACCGGGCCGACGTCACGCTCCGGCGGCTGCTCCGCCCACTCCAGGTCGACCATCTGGTCCCGATCGTCCACCGTCCTCGCCGCGGGCACCGCCCTGCACCCACCTCGAGATCCTCGCCTGGCGCAAGTCATGGAGAAGAAGACAGGTCTGCGTCGGCCGCAGCGATGCGCCGCGCCCCTCAACTCGAGGGAAGCAGGTCAACCGATGATGACGTCGTCGGTCGGATCGAGGATCAGCTCGAAGTCCGTGCCGGTCCAGATCGCTCGACAGGACCCGAGCCGATAGTTGTCCCCCTGGTTCCACCTCATGCCGACGTGATCTTCGATGAGGTCATCGAGGAGCACCTCTTCACCCACCTCGATGTCGGGCGGAACGAGGTACGCCGCGAACGGCGAGGGGAACGTGTCGGGGTAGTAGTAGGTCCAGTCGATGACCCTCTCGTAACGCTCAGGGTCGTGAAGATCTCGATAGTCGCAGATGACCTCGATCTCGCCCGTGGTCCGGTCTTGGAGGACCGCGAACTTCGTCCGGATGTCGTCGCTCGGTTCCACCGTCTTCACGAGGGGCCGGAACCCAGCTCGGGCGGCTTCGTTGATCGACGCCGCGTCGCGCGCTGTTCTGATGACCCGGGGGGCCCGGAACCTCCGTTCAGCCCCGCGCGTCACGGTGCACGATCCTCAGATTCGGTTGGTCCAAGCTCACCTTGAGGCAGGCTTCCGGTTGCTTCGCGACCAGGTCGGCCACTTCGTCGTCCGACAACGGCCCGGTGTCGTGGACCAGGTGGTTGCAGGTATCGCACTGACGTGCGCCGCCTGCGGGAGCCATCCTGGCCCAGCTCCGGTTCATCGGACACTGCAGCTGCTTGATCGGGCTGTCGTCATCCGTGAAGAGCCATCGGGAGATCGGTTCGAATTTCATGAGTTGGGCTGAGAATACCGATCTGCCACTCAATTGCGGCGTCCGTCGCACGTCGGTTCACCGAACCAGGGACCGACAAGCGCGCTTACCGGTCGGGCCGTGACCGTTAAATCTTCGCCCAGACGTTTAACGGTGCCCGTAGGCTGGCCCCCATGGACCTCGACGACTATCGGCGTTCGCAGTTCGGCGAGGCCCGTCGAACACCGGGCCGCCATGGCTACGTCGCCTACTTCCCCGCGACCATCCCACGATCGCTCTCGCTACCCGCCTCCACGGTGAAGTCCCTCGGGGATGCTGAGGCCGCGCTCGGGCGCCTCGCAGGTGTCGGTGAGCTCGTTCCGAACCCTGACCTGCTGATCCGCCCCTACCTGCTCAGAGAAGCGATCGCGTCGACGCGCATCGAAGGCACTCAAGCGTCCATGACCGAACTGCTCGAGCTCGGCGCGCTCGGCGGGGAGCTCTCACCGGACGTGGAGGAAGTGGTCAACTACATCCAGTCGATGCACTGGGGGCTCGATCGGTTGCGTGAGCTCCCCCTGAGCGTGCGGCTCATGCGCGAGATGCACGCGAGGCTGCTCGCGGGTGTGCGTGGACGCGATCGTCGCCCCGGCGAAGTGCGGACGTCACAGAACTGGATCGGTGGGAGCGGTTCCACGATCGAGTCGGCTCGTTACGTGCCACCTCCGCCGGAGGCGCTGGGTCCGCTCTTGGACGACTGGGAACGATTCGCCCATGAGGACCCCGAGATGCCGTTGCTCGTCCAGAACGCGCTCCTGCACTACCAGTTCGAGACGCTGCATCCCTTCCTCGACGGCAACGGCCGGCTCGGTCGGCTCCTCATCGTCTTCTTCCTCGTGCAACGCGGGCGGCTCGGCGGACCGTTGCTCTACCTGAGCTCCTACTTCGAACGAGACCGCCCTCGGTACTACGCCGCACTCCAGGCGCCCCGAGAGACCGGCGACATCACGCCCTGGATCACGCTGTTCCTCGAGGCCGTCACAGCAGAGGCGACCGACGCTGTCAGGCGCGCCGAGCGGATCCTGGTCTTGAGGGAGCGATACCGCGGCATCGCCTCTGGTGTGTCGTCGAGCAATGCGGTCCCGCTCGTCGACTTGTTGTGCGAACTGCCGATCATCACCGCCCGCGCTGTCCAGGATCGGCTCCACGTCACGCGGCCGACAGCTCTCTCGCTCCTCCGACGGCTCGCGCGACTCGGGGTGGTGACCGAGTCCGCCGCAGGACAGCGCGGACAGCTGCGGTTCGTCGCAACCGAGCTCTTGGCAGCCGTCGTGTCAGATGAAGAGGAGCTCAGGAGCTCACCGCCGCCGAGGTGACGTCCACTCGACGCTCGCTCCTACGGGACGGCCGCTGACGTGGCGCCGTTGCCGATCCCGGACACAGCCGTACTCGCCGCCCCCCGCCCGGCACCGTTCCCGACACCGTCGAGCACGCCCTTGAGCGCCTCCGCCGCGCCCATCAGCGCGGCGCTCTCGAACGGCACCAGCAGCTTCGTGTTCGGGCTCTCCGCGAACTTGGCCAGCGTGTCCAGCTGCAGGATGGCCACCAGGGTGGGGTCCGGCGACGCCGACGTGATCGCCCCGTACACCGTCGAGATGGCCTGCGCGCGGCCCTGCGCCTCGAGGACCGCCGCCTCCCGCGCGCCCTGCGCACGGAGGATCGCCGACTGCCGCTGACCCTCCGCCTTCTTGATCGCCGCCTGCGCGTCGCCCTCGGCCACGTTGATGGCCGACTGCTGCAACCCCTCGGACTGGAGGATCTTCGCCCGCTTCTCCTGGTCGGCCGTCTTCTGGAGGGCCAGCGCCTGGAGGATCTGGGGCGGCGGCGCGATCTCCACGATCTCGATGCGGCTGATCCGGATCCCCCACTTGTCGGTCACCGCCTCCATCTGCTCCTGGACGTCGGTGTTGATCCGCTCCCGCTCCGACAGCGCCTCGTCGAGCGTCATCGTGCCGATCACCGACCGCAGCGCCGTCCGGGCGAGCGCGTCGATCGCCACGTCGAAGCTCTTCACGCTGAACAGCGCCTGCTTCGCGTCGACGATCTGCGTGAAGATCGTCGCGTTCACGGTCACGACGACGTTGTCCTTCGTGATCACGTCCTGGCGGTCGCCCGGCACCGGGATCTCCCGCATGTCGACCCGCACCAGCACGTCGACGAACGGGGCGATGACCACCAGTCCCGGCTCATGGGTCGTCCGGTACTCCCCGAGCCGCTTCACCACGCCCACCTGGCCCTGCTGGACGATGTTCACCATGCTGCGCAGCGCCGCGAGCAGCAGGATCACCACCAGCGCCAGGACGACGATCACCGCGACCGACCCGGCGCTCACCTCGACATCTCCATCTCGTCTCCGTTCATGTCATCCCTCCTGTCACATCTCGCGGCCCGGACTCCGGCGCCTCGACGTCGGGCAGCGAGAACATCCCGTCGCTGGGCCACACGATCAGCGTCGTCCCGGCGACCGCGGTCACCGTGACCGTCCGACCCGGCTCGATCGGCCGTCCCTCGCCGCTCACGGCCAACCAACGCTCGCCGAGCAGTCGGACGTGCCCGACGTGGGCCTCGTCGCCCACCTCGTCGAGGGCGACGGCCTGCTGGCCGACCAGCCCTCCGTGCACCCCGCCCGCCACGTGCTGACCCGGGTGCCGGCGCTCGTAGGCCCGGCTGACCATCGGGCGCACGGTGACGACGCCCACGAGCGCCACCGCCGCGAACACGATCACCTGCAGCGCGACCGCGGAGGGGGCCAGCAGGCCGGCGAGCGACGCCGCGAACGCCCCCACCGCCCCGAACAGGGCGAAGAACGCGAGGTGGTGCAGCTCGACGAACACCAGCAGCACCCCGAGGACGAG
>Ga0182743_1002265_pt1 | contig 17188 bp, 13 predicted proteins | sample eDN3rd30CKraftOP_FD_128522 | JGI IMG/M metagenome (GOLD analysis project Ga0182743, IMG submission 128522) | Enriched Organic Plus compost microbial communities from Emeryville, California, USA - eDNA 3rd pass 30_C Kraft OP (version 2) (version 2) ... | reverse complement strand
GTTCTGGCCGGGAATGATCGGGGATTTGATCTGTTCTGGGCTTCGGCCCCCGAAGCTTTTGTCGTGCTGGACAAGGCCGGGCGTCTGGCTGATCTGGGCGACGGTTCATATGCGGATTTTGCGTGGTCCGCTGTCGGATGGACCTGGCGCAATGCGGATGACAGACCTGTGCCGCAGGATTGGAATGACCTTCTTGAACCTGGGTTCAACCAGGATATCGCCATGTCGCACCCTATGCGATCAGGCACGATGCATTCTCTTTTAGAGACGATTTTGCAAGATCGCGGATGGCAGGCGGGCTGGGCCTGGATCCTGGAGCTGGCAGGGCAGCTGAACACCATTTCGGCGCGCAGTTTCGGCGTACTTGAGGGGGTTGAGGATGGCGATTACTCGATCGGACTGACCATCGACTTTTTGGCTTTGACGCGTGAGGGGCTGAACTTTCGCTATGGCCGCCCGGTTATCCTTATCCCGGCGCGGATTGCCGCATTACAAGGGGGCGTCCAGCCCGAGGCAGCCAGGGCGTTCGTGAATTTTATCCTGTCACCCGAGGGCCAGCGCATCCTGTTGCGCCCCGATATCCGGCGTATCCCGGTCGATCCCCGGATCCGCGCCGAGCAACCCGATATGCTTGACCCTGAGGTTCTGGCGGCCCTGAATTTCAGCTGGTCCCGCTATGACCCGGAGCTGGCCGCAGGGCGCTACTGGCAAGTCAAGCAGCTGTTTGAGGCCTTCGTTGCCCGGGACCTGTTGTTGCGCCGGGATCTGTGGCGGCGCTTGCGTGCGCTCGACCATGCGCCAGCGGCCGAAAAGGCACGCATCCGCCGGCTGCTGACATGGATGCCGCTGACCGAACATCAGGCGCGTTCGGCCCCGACTGATCGCGAAACGCTGCTGGAGTGGTCCGAACGCTCATACACGATCCTGCGCGACGCCGAGGCACTGATCCGCGCGTTGGAGCGGTCATGATCCGCCGGGGCTCGATCCGGGGGCGGTTGATGGCGGCCCTGGTGCTGGTCGTGCTGATCGCGGCTGGGGTATTGGCGGTCGGCATGGTGGTGATGCTGCGCGCCGAACGGGATTTTCGTGCGTTGGCGCAGGATCGCATCCCCGCTGTTGCGCTTGCGGGTGAACTGGCTGAGGCGACGGGCGAGCTTGCGGCGCTGGCGATGCAACTGGTGGCGGACCCGGCAATGCCTGCCGAACGGATGAAGCGCGCTATCGACGGCGCTCCGCAGGGGGTCGAGGGCGTTCTTTCCTCGCCGCTGTGGCAGGCCGCGCCTGAACGTGCGGGGACCCGTGCAGAGATCGAAAGAGCCGAGCGTACCTTGCGTCATTCCCTGATCAGTTTTGGCAGGATCAGCACAGATCTGACCCGGCGGGCCCAGCTTGACGCGCGGGTCGGGGCCGACCTGCGTTGGATCCATGCCGATGTGCAGGATCAGGTGCAGGGGATACTTAGCGATCTGTCCTTTAATATGGACACGCAGCTCGCGGCCTTGACGACGGACACTGACCTTGCCGCGCGTGCGGGGGCCGAGCAGGCGCTGTCCCGGGACTGGCTTTTGCGTGATCGGGTGCAGCAGATCGGCTCTGAGGCTGCGACGCTGACGGCGCTGCTGTTACAGGCGCGTTCTGCTGATAGCCTGGATGCGCTGGAACAGGTCGGCATCCTTGGCCGCGATACGCTGGACCGGTTGGCGCTTGCCCAGCTGAACTTGCCTGAACGCGTCGATGTGAGGCTGCTGCTTGAGGCGCTGGAGCGGTTGAAAGCGTCCGCCTTGGGGGCTGAAAGCATCTTTGTGCAGCAGCGGCAGAGGTTGGAACTGCATCACGCCGCAGTCTCTGAGTTGCAAACTGCGCAGGCGGCCCTGGCCCGGATGCAAGCCTCGTTAACCGATCTGGGCCGGACCGAGCGGATTGGGGCACAGCGCCGTGCTGATGCTGCCGCGACTGCCATCTTGCGCGGTTCGGTCGGACTGGGGCTTGTCACATTGCTGGGCGCGGTCGCGACGGCGGTCATTCTGGCGATCTTTGTGCACAAGCGCATTCTTTTGCGGATCGAGGCGCTTTCTGCCGATCTGACCCGGATCGCGCGGGGCGAGGATGGCGACCCTTTGCGCCCTGCCGTCTCTCAAGAGGATGAGATTGCCGAAATGGCCCGCGCCGTTGAGGTCTTTCGCGCCTCGGTCCACGCTCGCCAGCGGGCTTTGGAACGGCTTGAGATGACGCAGCGCGAACTGGTGCAGGCGGGTAAGATGGCCGCCCTTGGCCAAATGTCTGCAGCGATCAGTCATGAGATCAACCAGCCGCTGGCAGCCGTCGGACATCGTCTGCACAACCTGCGCGCCGCTTACCCCGAGGCGTATGCCGCGATTGCCCGGATCGAGGCGCTGCTGGAGCGGATCACCCGAACCATCGGCCACCTGCGTCGCATCGCCCGCCGCTCGGCCCATCGCAATATGCGGGTGATGCTGGCCGAGCCGGTGCGGGCCGCGCTTGAGCTGCTGGATCATCGCCTTCGGGCCGAGGGGGTTCGTGTTGATTGCGTGGATCTGGAGGGGGTTGCGGTTGCTGGGGATGAAATCCTGTTGGAGCAGGTTTTGCTGAACATCCTTGGCAATGCGCTGGACGCGATTGATACGCGCGAAGACGCTGCACAACCGGGCCTGATCCGCATCGAATTGCACGGCGACGATCCAGTCTGGCTGATTGTGCGCGACAACGGCATCGGGCTTGGGGGTCAGAATGGTCAGTCCCTGACAGATCCCTTTGTGACCACCAAAGAGCCGGGCAAGGGGCTGGGCCTTGGCCTTTCGATAGCGTTCAACGTCATGCAGGACATGGGTGGGCATCTGGAAATCGAACAGCATACCGAAGGCGGAGCCGAGGTCCGGTTGCGCCTGAACCGCTGGAGTGAGGGGGGGATGGCGTGCCCGAGGTGATGCTGGTCGAGGATGATGCCGACCTGAGGCTGGCTGCTGCCGAAACGCTGGAGCTGGCCGGCTTCCGTGTGCATGCCTTTGATGCGGCAGCGCCAGCACTGGATGTGCTGGTGGCAGATTTCCCCGGTGTGATCCTTTCTGATCTGCGGATGCCGGGACTCTCGGGGCTGGATTTTCTGGACCGTGCGCGGGAAATCGCGCCTGACGTGCCTTTCATCCTGATCACCGCCCATGGCGATGTGCCGGCCGCCATCCGCGCCATGCGTGGCGGCGCTCATGACTTTCTGGAAAAACCCTGCGCGCCCGAGTTGATGCTGGATGTGTTAAAGCGGGCGCAGGCAATGCGCGACCTGCATCTGGAAAATACCCGCCTGCGCCAGATACGTATCGAGGACCGGCTGATTGGACGATCTGCCGCTATGCGCGATTTGCGTGACAAACTGCGGGCGCTGGCGAGGCTGCAGCTTGATTTGCTGATCTCGGGCGAGACCGGGACCGGCAAAGAGCTTGTCGCGCGTGTCCTGCACGATCTTTCCCCGCGCTGCGACGGACCTTTTGTCGCCGTCAATTGCGGCGCGCTGGCTGAGACCGACGTGGACCGAGAGCTTTTTGGCACCAGTGACTCGCCCGGTCTGATCGCACGGGCTGCGGGTGGGACGCTGTATCTGGATGAGCTTGAATCCATGCCCGACGGGCTGCAGGTGCGACTGTTGCGGGTCGTTGAGGCACGCGAGATCACCCCCTTGGGCGCCGGACCTCGTCCGGTTGACATACGCATCCTTGGCAGCGTCAAGCGCCCGCCCGAGAGCCTGACAGCTGAATCCCGGTTGCGGGCGGACCTGTTTCACCGTTTCCACGCAACATTGCCTTTGCCTCCCTTGCGCGAACGCGAAGAGGATGCGGCCATGCTGGTTACCCATTTTGCAGCCGAGGCGGCCGCCCGGCACAATCTGCCTAAACCTCATATCGACAGCAGTTTGCGCCGCCGCATCGCTTATCACGATTGGCCCGGTAACGTTCGGGAGGCCCGCAACCTGGCCGAACGTCTGGTGATAGGGCTGGACACCAGCTTTCCTCAGCCCGGATCGGCACCCGGCGCCACGGATCAGCTGGCAGGAATGAGCTATGACGCAGCCATGGAGGGGTTCGAGGCCCGCTTGTTGCGATTCGCCCTGATCCAGACCGGTGGGCGCAAGACCGAGGCAGCGGCCCTGCTTGGTATTCCGCGCAAAAGACTTTATCTGCGGCTGCGTCACCATGACATGCTGTAAGTCCTGTGGAATGGGTCAGAATTGACCCACGGGGCGTGTCAAAACTGACACAAAATAATTAATAAAAACAAATACTTGCAAGGTTAATTCCTGCAATGCACAGTTGGTGTGCCATTGCAGGACCGCCCAGTCCGGCCTGCCTGATGCCTGTGGGAGGAGAACCATGAACAGGATATCTGCATTCAGCGCCTTTGCGCTGATGATGACTTCGGCTGCCGCCTTTGCCGATACGGTGACAGTAGTGACCTCGTTTCCGCGTGACCTGACCGACCCGTTCAAGGCCGCCTTTGAGGCCGCGCATCCCGGTACGACGCTTGAAGTCGTCAGCCGCAACACCAACGCTGCCGTCTCGCATCTGCAAGAGACCCGCAGCGCGAATACCATTGACCTGATGTGGGCGTCTGCCCCCGACGCCTTCGAGGTACTGAAAGAGGAAGAGTTGCTCGCCAAGGTGGACGTAAAGTTCGAGGGCATTCCCGATGTGATCGGTGGCTATCCGGTCCATGATCCCGACGGCACCTATTTCGGCTTCGCTGCCTCGGGTTATGGGATCATGTATAACACCCGTTACGTTCAGGCGAACGACCTGCCCATCGCGCGTGAATGGGAGGATCTGAAGCGTGCTGAATATAACGGCCATGTTGCGATGTCCTCGCCTTCGCGTTCTGGCACTACCCACCTGACGGTCGAGACCGTGCTGCAAGGCGAAGGCTGGGATCAGGGCTGGGCCACCTGGAAGTGGATCTCGGGCAACATGAATACCGTTACCGAACGCAGTTTTGGCGTTCCGGATGCGGTCAATTCGGGCGCGACCGGCTTTGGCATCGTCATCGACTTTTTTGGACTCGCGTCCAAGGCATCGGGCTTTCCGGTCGAACTGGTCTATCCCAGCGTGACCGCCATCGTACCAGCCAATATCGGCATCATTGCAAATGCGCCGAACCCCGAGGGTGCAAAACAGTTCGTCGAGTTCCTGCTGTCGCCAGAAGGGCAAAAAGTCCTTTTGGACCCTGCGATCATGCGTCTGCCGGTCGATCCCAAGATCTATGCCAGCGCCCCCGATGGCTTTCCGAACCCGTTTTCCGAAGAGTTTGCGCCGGGTGCGATCGAGTTTGATGTGGATAAATCCGGGGTCCGCTACAATCTGGTGAACTCGCTTTTCGACGTGCTGGTGACCTATCGGTTGGACGATTTGCGCGGGGCCGTTGCTGCCGTGCAAAAGGCCGAGGCAGCCCATGCCGACACCGGCAACAAGGAGGCCGGCGCGCTGATTGCCGAGGCCCGTGCGCTGATCGAGGCCATGCCGATCACCGAGGCCGAGGCGCAGGACCCGGCCTTTACCCAGGTTTTTACCATCTCGCGCGCTGAACCCGGGACTGAGGTTGTCGGCCGTCAGGCTGAAATCGAGCAGGCCTGGGACAGCTTTGCGGTCGAGAACTATCGCAAGGCCAAGGAACTGGCTGACCAGGCCACAGCGATGAAGTGACGGCAGGAAGTTCGATCCCGCGTTGCCTGTGGCGGCGCGGGTATCCGTGACGCCTTTTGACGCCCCGAGGACACCATGCCCAACACTTCCCAGACCGCTTCAAGCGGGTTCACCTTGTTTCCGCGCCTGTCAGGAGCTGCGGTCGCAGGTATCTTGATCGCGATCTTTTTGATGGCGTTTCTGATCCTGCCAGTGGCGCAGGTAATCTATGTAGCCTTTCTGGAGGCGCGGACCGGTAGCTTTACACTGCAGAACTTTCAGGACTTTTTCAGCACGACGCTGTTTCGTGAAAGCTTTGTTAACTCGTTTTATGTCTCGCTGATGTCGGTGGTCGTGGCGACGGTGATCGCGCTGCCTCTTGCCTATATCACCACACGCTTCAACTTTGGGGGTGCGGCGGTAATTCAGGCGCTGGGGGTGATCCCGCTGATCATGCCTCCCTTTGTCGGGGCGGTGGCGATGTCGCTGCTATTTGGGCGCAACGGCTCGATCAACTTGCTGCTGAACCAGTATTTGGGCTTTCGCATTCCGTTCATGGAGGGGCTGAACGGCGTCATTCTGGTCCAGTCGATCCATTACTTTCCGTTCATCCTGATCAACCTGTCGGCAAGCCTGCGCAATATCGACCGCTCAATGGAAGAGGCGGCGCAAAACCTTGGCTCGTATGGGATGCGGATGTTCCGGCGTATCGTTTTTCCCCTGGCGATGCCTGGCTATCTGGCCGGGGCGGCGCTGGTCTTTATCAAGGTGTTTGACGATCTGGGCACGCCACTGCTGCTGAACGTGAACAACATGCTGGCTCCGCAGGCCTATCTGCGCATCACCGGGGTCGGCATCAATGATCCGATGGGCTATGTGATCTCGTTCATTCTGGTGGCGTTCTCGGTCTTTTCGCTTTGGGTGTCCTTTCTGTTCATGCGGGGCAAGGACTATGCAACCGTGCAAAAGGGTGGTGGTGGCCTGTCCCGCAGGGATCTGAAACCGCGCGAGAAATGGCTGGCATGGGGCGTGATCCTGCTGATCCTGGCCATGGTCCTGTCGCCCCATATCGGGCTGCTTTTGCTGGCATTCGGGACGATCTGGTCATTCTCGCCGCTGCCAGACGGGTTCACCGTGCAGCATTTTGGCACGATTTTTACCCAGTCATCACAATATGTCTGGAACACGCTTGTCTATGCCGGATCGGCGGCCGTGGTCGACGTCGTTCTGGGAACTGCCATCGCCTATATCGTGATCCGCACCGGGCTGCCGGGACGCAAATGGCTGGATTACATGGCAACCGCTGCGCTGGCCGTGCCTGGGGTGGTGCTGGGGATCGGATATTTGCGCATGTTCCACGGCATCCAGCTGCCTTTCGGGCTGGGCCAGATGTCCAGTTTCTGGGGGATCATCATTGTGGCGCTGGCCGTGCGGCGCCTGCCTTATGCGTTGAGGGCCTGTATGGCGGCACTGCAGCAGGTCGCGCTGTCGCTTGAAGAGGCTGCCGAAAGCCTTGGCGCCTCACGCTCCAGCACTATCCGCCGTATCGTGGTGCCGCTGATGACCGGGGGCATCCTTGCCGGGTTCGTCACCAGTTTTGCCACAGCCGCGGTAGAGCTTTCGGCGACGATCATGCTGGTCGGACGATCCTCGGACGCGCCGCTGGCCTATGGCATCTATCTTTACATGCAATCGCCCGCCGGACGCGGTCCGGGGGCCGCGCTTGGTATCCTTGCCGTCGTGATCGTGGCGGTCGGCACCTACCTTTCGCAGCGCATCATTGAGCGCGAGCGTGCGCGCCAGACCATGACTGGCGATCAGCACTAGTTTCGGAGAAGCACAGATGACACAGACCAAAGCTGGCATCCGTATCGAGGATCTGCACCTGTCCTTCGGTGACACCAAGGTGCTGGAAGGTATCGACATGGTCATCGAACCGGGTGAGTTCTTTGCCTTTCTTGGCCCTTCGGGGTCGGGGAAATCGACTCTTTTACGGGCGATTGCAGGTTTTGGGCCCACGCCACGCGGACGCATCCTGATCGGTGATCGTGATATCGCAAACCTGCCACCGTGGAGGCGTAACGTCGGCATGGTGTTTCAGTCCTATGCGCTGTGGCCCCACATGTCGGTGCGCCGCAACGTAGCCTTTGGCCTGGAAGAACGCCGCCTGCCTGCACGCGAGATCGGCCCCAAGGTTGAGCGTGCGCTTGAGATTGTCGGCCTTTTGCATCTGGCTGACCGGATGCCCGCCCAGCTTTCAGGCGGGCAGCAGCAGCGCGTCGCACTGGCACGCACCATCGCCATCGAACCACAGGTTCTGCTGCTGGATGAACCGCTCTCGAACCTAGACGCTGCGCTGCGGGTTCAGATGCGGCGCGAGTTGCTGGCCTTGCAGCGCAAACTGGGCCTGACGACGATTTTCGTCACCCACGATCAGGAAGAGGCGAACACCACTTCTGACCGGATGGCGGTCCTTGATAAGGGGGTGATCCAGCAGATCGGCACTCCGCAACATTTGTATGACCAGCCGGCCAATGCCTTTGTTGCAGGGTTCCTTGGTACCGCGAATATCCTGAAAGGCGCCCTGCAGGGGGCAGAATTCGTGACGGCGGGTGGCCAGCACCTGCCCGTAGCAGCCATGGTCAAGGGCGCGAACTGCATCGTCCTGCGTCCCCAGAATATCCACATCAGCATGTCGGATGGCACGATTGCGGGCAGGGTCGCGCATCGCGAGTTTCTGGGCAGCCAGATCCGCTATCTGGTAGATACGGCGGACGGCAAGATTATCGTCGATACGCTGCACTCTTCCGGTCGGCCACCTTATGACGAGGGCGCGCCCGTGTCGCTGGCGATCGACAGCCAGAACGCGCCCTTGCTGGTAGCCTGATCCATGGCCGAGCTTTGGTTCATCCGCCATTTCCGTACGCCATGGAATGCTCAGGGCCGTCTGCAAGGCCGACGGGATATCGCCTTGGAGGACCCGCTGAGCCCGCAGGGTATGGCGGTGCTGGCTGCAAACCGTCAGGCTTTGGCAGGACGGGATTTCGCTTTGGTCCTGACCTCTCCGCTGGAGCGGGCGCGCCGTACGGCCGAACTGCACGGCTTTGCCGCCGAGCCTGACCCCGACCTGGCCGAGATCGCATTTGGAGCGTGGGAAGGGCGCACCTGGGCCGAACTGGAGGCCGCCCATCCGGGTGCTTGGGAAAATGCGCCACACACCTTGCCGCTGGGCGAGCCGTTTTCCGATTTCATCGCCCGGATCACGCGGGTGCGCGAGCGGGTGTTGGCGGCCTCCGGGCCAGTCCTGGCTTTTGGCCATGGCGCATGGCTCGGTGGTTTGCAGCTGGCCGTTGACGGCGGAAAGGGAATGCCCCGTCAGGCGCTTGGCAACGGAGAGCTGGTCAGACTGGACCTGACAGCCGTGCGGCAGGTTCAGGAGGGGTAGCAGATTGATGGGCCTGGCCCAGGCAAAGGCGCCCAGTGGCTCAGGCCAAGCCCTTGACGCTGCGCCCTACAGCGGGTGATCCTGCATCTCCTGTGCGACCCCGGCATCGACCGGGGTTTCATAGGTCATCAGGATATAACCCAGAACCGAATAAAAGCCGACGGTGGCGATCAGGTCGATCACCGCCTTGCGCCCCAGAGTCTGGGCCAGCTCTGCCTCAAGCGGCGCTGGCAGGCGGCGCTGTTCGAACAGCGCATCTACCGCTGCGGCGATCAGCCCATCCTCACCATCGGGTCTGTTGTCGTTTTCGCCGCGCATGCCCAGAATGCGCTGATCCGGCATCCCAAGTGCGCGGGCGCGGCTGACGTGATGAGCCCATTCATAATCCGATCCCATGCGATGCGCGGCCCGCAGGATCACCAGCTCTGAGCGGATCGGCCCCAGAGCGGTATCCTTGACGATATGCTGGCGCAGCGGTGCCCAGGCCCGCAACAGTGCGGGGTGATGGGCCATGGTGCGATAGACGTTCAACGCTCCGGCAAAGCCTTCGCGCAGGTCAAGGATTTCGGCGGGCCAGTCGGCATCCGACAGCGGAGGGCAGGGCGAGGTCATGGAAAGCTCCGGGTCAGGGAAAGTATTTGGCATAGATCTGGGGCGCACGGTCGGCCCATATGCCGGTAAAGCCCCGATAGCGGGCGATTTGGGCAAGGTCGACTTCGACCCTCAGCACATCCTCGCCATCATGGTCCAATGCGCCCAGCACGGCACCATCGGGTGCGAGTGCGCAGGAGCGGCCGAAAAACCGCTGTCCGCCATGGCTGCCACAGCGGTTGCAACTTAGAAAAAAGACGCCGTTTTCGGTTGCCCGGGTATAGGCCCGGTGCAGAAATAGCGCCTCATCCGCGACTGGCGTATCTTCGGCACCAAAAGAGGCCCAGACCGAGGTGACTATCCCCGCGCCCTGCATGGCCATGATGCGGGTGATTTCAGGAAAGCGGATGTCGTAGCAGATCTGCATGCCAAGCCGGGTTTCACCAAAAGCGTGGGTATGGATCTGGTCGCCGCCAGTGAAATACAGCTTTTCGTTCTGCCACTGGTGGATCTTGGCATAGCAGCCCAGAACACCCGAAGGCCCGATCAGCAACGAGCAATTGCGCATGACGCCCGCGCGTATAGGGTCGCGCATCCCCATACCTATAACGATATGCGTGTCATGCTGCTGCGCTGCCTCGGCCAGTGCTGCGATCTCGGGCCCATCGGGTGCGGCGCAGGCGTGATAAAGCGCGCCGGCATAATCCGCGGCCGGGATGGTCATGGGTCCGCCCGGCACCATTGGCTCGACATAGCCGGTGTTGACAAGTTCGGGGAACAGGATCAGTTGCGCGCCGTGCCCCGCCTCGGCGGCGATATGGTCGTGGACCTTGCGCAGGTTCCGGGTGGGGTCCAGTGTTGTCACATCCATCTGGACAAGACTTGCGGTGATCATGTCAGCACCTCCAGCCGGCGTCCTGCGGCAAAATCCCAGTCCCGGCCAGGCGCTGCCGCGATCAGGCTGCGGGTGTAATCATGGCGCGGATGGGCCAGCACCTCGGCCGCGGGGCCATGTTCCACCACCGCACCGTGGCGCATTACCATCACCTCATCACAGATCTGTGCTGCGACACGCAGGTCATGGGTGATGAACAGGATGGCAAGATTACGTTTGGCCTGCAAATCTGCAAGCAGCTCCAGCACCTGCGCCTGTACCGAGACATCCAGCGCGGACACCGCTTCGTCAGCGACGATAACCTCGGGGTCCATCATCAGTGCCCGGGCAATGGCGATGCGCTGGCGCTGGCCGCCCGAAAACTGATGTGGAAAGCGTTGCAGGCTGGTACGAGGCAACCCTACGACCTCGATCAGCTCGCCCGCGCGGCCAAGAGCTGAGGCGCGGCTTTCGCCCAGGTTCAGCGGCCCCTCGATCATGCTTTCGGCGATGCGCAGCCGCGGGTTCAAAGAGCGGTTGGGATCTTGGAACACCATCTGCACCCGGCGCCTCGCCGAGGCCAACGCTTTGCCTGCGCGCAGGCGGGCGATATCCTGACCATCAATGCGGATTTCGCCGGCGCTGGGATCCTCTAGCCGCAGAACGCAGCGCGCGACGGTGGACTTGCCTGAACCGCTTTCGCCGACGATGCCCAGTGTTCGCCCCTGCGCCAGGCGAAAGCTGACACGGTTTACCGCATGGACGCGATGCGGGGCGCGACCCATAAGTTGACCGGCCAGCGAACCTATCTGGAACACCTTTTCCAGCGCGTTGACCTCGATCGCTGGGGTGCCGGTTACCTCGGGGCGCGGCTTGCGCGGTGTCAAAGAGGGCACAGCCCGCAAAAGCGCCTGCGTATAGGGCTGCGTCGGGCGGCTTAGCACCTCTTCGACCGTGCCGGATTCGACCATTTCGCCATGACGCATGACGCAGACGCGATCAGCAATATCGGCGACTACGCCCATGTCATGGGTGATGAACAGAACGGCAGTATTCTGCTGTTCCTGCAATTCGCGGATCAGCGTCAGGATCTGCTTTTGGGTCGTTACATCCAGCGCCGTGGTCGGTTCATCCGCGATCAGCAGCCTGGGTTTGAGAGCCAGTGCCATGGCGATCATCACCCGCTGGCGCTGACCGCCGGACAGCTGATGCGGATAGCTGTCATAGATGCGTGGGGGATCGGGCAGATGCACCGAGGCAAAAACCTCAAGCGCCGCTTGCCTGCGTTCGGCCGGGCTCATGCGGCGGTGCGCGCGATACACCTCGTCCATTTGCAGACCGATTTTCAGCACCGGGTTCAGTGCCGTCATCGGTTCCTGAAAGATCATCGCCATATCCGATCCGCGCAACGTCTTGGTTCGCGCGGGGGTGGCGGTCAGGATCTCTTCACCGTTCAGTTTGACCGACCCTGAGGTCGCGCACAGCTCGCCCTGTGGCAGCAGATCCATCGTCACCAGAGAGGTCACGGATTTGCCCGATCCGGATTCCCCCACAAGGCAGACCGTCTCGCCCGGTGCGATGTCAAAGCCGACGCCCTTGAGAATCTCGACGGGCTCGCGACCGCAGGTCGATACGCGCAGGTCGCGGATCGACAAGACCGGCGGGGCAGCAGTGGTGTGATCAGCCATCACTCGGCCCTCCCTTTCATCTTTGGATCAAGGCGGTCGCGCAATGCATCGCCCAAGAGATTGATCGACAGGATGCACAGCGACAGCACGATGGCTGGCCAGAATACCAGCCAGGGTCGCATGGCAAAGTAAAGCCGCCCTTCGGCCATGATATTGCCCCAGGTCGGGGTTTCGGTGCCAATACCTACGCCAAGAAAAGACAGCGCTGCCTCGGTCAGGATAGCCGAGGCGTAGATATAGGTTGCCTGCACGATCAGTGGTGCAATGGTCGCAGGCAACAGGTGGCGAAGGATCAGGCGCGGAGCGGGTGTGCCAAGCAGCTGGGCAGCCTCGACATAAGGTTCGGCACGGGCGGCCAGCACGCGTGAGCGGACCAGCCGCACCACCTGCGGGATTTCGGGGATCATGATGGCGATGATGACTGTAACCAGCCCCGCCTTGGTCAGCGCGACAATGGCGATGGCCAGCAGGATACCGGGAATGGCCATCATCCCGTCCATCAGCCGCATCAGCACCGCGTCAATGCCGCGAAACCACCCGGCCAGCAGCCCCAGCGGCAGGCCGATCAGGATCGCACCTGCCGCGACGCCCGCACCGACCACCAGCGAGACGCGGGCGCCATATATGATCCGGGAATAAAGGTCGCGGCCAAAGCTGTCGGTGCCCAGCCAGTAGGTTTCGGTCGCCGGTTGCAGACGCATGGCGGCATTGATCCGTGTCGGATCGAAATTGGCAAGCTGTGGGGCAAGCACCGCCATGGCAAGTGCTGCGGCAAGGACCACCAGCGACAGGATGACGGTCCAATGCGGCAGGTTGCGGGCAAATCGGCGGCGCGGCAAAGCGGGGTAGGCGGGCGTCGTCATTGGTAGCGGATCCTTGGGTCGGTCAGCGCATATGAGACGTCGATCAGCAGGTTGATGACGACATAGGTTCCGGCGGTCAGCAGAATGATTGCCTGAATCAGCGGATAGTCCCGCGCCAGCACAGCATCGACCACAAGCCGGCCAAGACCGGGGACGTTGAATACCGTTTCGGTCACCACCACGCCCGAGATCATCATCGCAAACCCGGTTCCGACCACGGTCAGGATGGGGATTGCCGCGTTGCGCAGCGCGTGGCGAAACAGCACCACGCGTTCGGACAATCCCTTGGCGCGGGCGGTGCGGATATAATCTTCGCGCAGAACCTCAAGCATCGCCGCGCGGGTCATGCGTGACACAAGCGCGATATAGATCGAGGACAGCGCCAGCCCGGGCAGAAAGATGCGGTGCAGAAAGGGCCAGATCCCATCGGAAAGCGGCTTATAGCCCTGGACCGGAAACCACTTCAGATGCACTGCGAAAATCCCGATCAGCACATAGCCGATGACAAAGATCGGCACTGAAAATCCAAGGACTGACAGGGACATGACCAGCCGGTCCACCAGCCCGCCATGGCGGCGCGCGGCGGCGACGCCCAGAGGCAGCGAGATGATGACGGTCAGGATCATCGCCACTGTCGCAAGCGCCAGGGTCGGGCCGATACGCTGGCCGATCATTTCAAGCACCGGACGCTGTGAAATCAGCGAATTGCCAAAGTCGCCATGCAGCATATTGCCGATCCAGGTCGTGAACTGTGTGGTCAGCGGCGCATCAAGGCCAAGGCTGTCGCGGATAGCGGCTATCTGTTCGGGGCTGGCCTGATCGCCAGCGATGGCCTGGGCCGGGTCGCCCGGCGTCAGCCGCAGCAACAGAAACACGATCAGCGCGATCAGGAACATGACGGGCACCGCCATCAGCAGGCGGCGCAGCAGATAATAGAGCATGACGACCTCTCGTAAAGCGTCGGCGCGCGGGATGGACCCGCGCGGGGACTGGCTTATTCAGGCTTTTTCACGCCCCAGAAGAGGGTGATCGGCCCGGGTTGCAGCTCGGTGATGCTGTTCCGCCATGCCGCGACCGACTGGAACTCTCCGGCATTGTAGTAAAAGCCCTGATCATAGGCGATCTGCTGGATTTCCGAGGCGATGCGCTTTTGCTCATCCAGTTCGGTGGCGACCAGATACTGTTCGCGCAGGGTCTCGATTTCGGGGCTGACCGGCCAGCCCGCCCAGGCGTTGTCGCTGCCCGACCCGTCCAGCATGGCATGCACCAGAGGGTTCCAGATCCCGGTCACGCCCCAATAGGTAAACAGCATGTTCCAGCCGCCCTCGGCCGCGGGCTGCCAACCGTTCTTGCGTGATTGCAGCGTGGCCCAGTCCATCGAGGCGATCTCGACTGTGAAACCTGCCTCGCGCAGGCGTTCGGCGGCGACGATGGGCTGGGTGGACAGGATGGTCAGGTCCGTCGGCTGCATCATCAGCACCGGCGTTCCGTCATAGCCCGAGCTTTTGAGGATTTCCTGTGCCTTGGCCATCCGCTCTTCTGGGCTGCCGGTCAGGTATTGCGAGCCGGCATCCGAGGCCAGAGGCACCCCGCACCCGTAGTCCGAGGCGCAAAGCGTGTAATATTCCGGATTGCCGATGGCGGTCTGCATCAGCTGCTCCTGATCCAGTGCATACATGGCGGCGCGGCGGACCTCGGCATTGTCAAAGGGCGGCAGGCGGTGGTTGAAGCGGCCCGTCACCTGACTGCCCAGCGGGTTGATGACGCCGTATGCCACCTCGTCATTCATCTGCAGCAAAGGCAGCAGATCAATGGTCACCTGCTCGATCAGGTCGATATCGCCTGATTGCAGCGCGTTGATCGAGGTCTGCATGTCGGGCATCGCCTTCCACACCACCTTGTCGATATTCACGACCTTGCCGCCGGCAGTCCAGCTGGCCGGCTCAGAGCGCGGCTGATAGTCCTCGTTTCTGACATAGACGGCCTGATCGCCGGGCCGGTACTCTTCGGCGACGAATTTGAACGGGCCCGAACCGATCATTTCGGCCACTTGCTCGCCCGCCGGGGTCTCGGCCAGACGTTTTGGCATCATAAAGGGTGGCACGGGTGAGGGTTTGGCCAGCAGGTCCAGCACATGCCCAAAGGGCCGGTCCAGCTTCAGGACCAGCACCCTGTCCGAAGTCGCCTCTGTCGAGGCGACATATTCCATCATCTTGCGTCCGGCCGGATCGTTTGCCGCCCAGCGTTTCAACGAGGCTGCGCAATCCTCGGCCGTGACCGGGGTGCCGTCATGCCAGCTAAGTCCGTCGCGCAGGGTAAAGGTATAGGTCAGCCCGTCCTCTGATATCTGGTAGTCAGCCATCTGGGGCTGCGGTTTGTAATCCGCATCCATCCCCAGCAACGTGTCAAAGACCATGAACCCGTGCGTGCGCACGATCTGGGCCGTACTCAGATGCGGGTCCAGCGTGCGCAATGGTGCCTGCATCACCACATTCAGGACCGTCTCGGCCAAAGCCGGACCAGCCTGAAGAAACCCTGTCGCCATAGCGGCCCAGCCGAGGGCGCGAAGTCCCGAAATCGTCATCATACCTCTCCTGTTTCTGGTTTTTTTGTGATTTCCGGCAGTTCGCACCACGGCCATGCCCGGGTGACGTCCAGCCGGCGATAGGGGATCAGCCGCACATCCGCAGGGCCAAGGTCGGGGGTGTCGACCACCAGGATGCGTTCGGCCAAAGGTTCGTAAAAGTCGCGAAAATGCGTCTTGGAACGCAGCAGGATCACATCGTAATCCTGTGGCTGCTCGCCAAAGATGGCGAAAGGATCTCCGTCTACGGCAAAGGCGAAATGCGATGTGACCGAAATCCGCACCTGCCCGATCTGCAGCAGCGCGGTCAGGCCCAGATCGACGAAGCTGCCCTGCTGATAGCGGCCTGACACAGTAAAGCTTTTCTGGCCGGACCATAGCACGTCTGCTTCGGCATTGATCGGTCCGCCGGTCTCGGGCGCGCTTTTGCCGCCAAGACTGACCGGAATGCGTGCGCCGGCGCCCGCTGCATGAGCCTGTGCCGCCGTCTGTGGATCCAGCAGGAACGGCACCATGACCTTGCCGACATTCCGGTTCATTAAGGCGCGCAAAAGATGCGTGGAATCGTTCATCCGGTCTGCGTGCTCCAGCAGCACCACCGGTCTGCCTGTTGCAGGATGCGCGGCAAGATCTGCCATGGCCTCATCGACCGAGATCACCGGGACGGCCCCGGACAATTCACGCCGCAGCCCGTGCAGGCGGCGGGCGAAATGCAGGGCCCGGGCCTCGGCCGAGGCTTGCCCCTGCCAGTCAAGGCAGATGACCGACATGCCGGTGTTGGCGGCGTCCGCGTAAGAGAACCCGGCCATGACCGAGATGTCGCAATCATGCCTGGCCTCAGTTTCGCGTGCCTCAGCCATGACGGTCGCAAGCGGTTGCAGCGAGGTGGCCGACATGATCGACGGGATGACGATACCCGGACGCGCCACCGCAAGCCCGGGTCTTTGTCCGGTGCGGATCATGCGCAGCAGGGCGCGGGTGGCGCGCTTGCCGGTTTCGCCCATGTCGATATGCGGGGAATGGCGGTAAGCGACGGCGATATCGGCGCCTTGCAGCATCCGCGCGTCGATATTGCCGTGATAGTCCAGGGCGACAGCAACGGGCAGATCAGGCTGGGCGGCACGCAGGCTGTCGATGATATGACGTTCGACATCTGTATAGCTGTTGGCCCAGCAAGCGCCGTGGAGGAACAGGACGATCCCGTCAAGCGGTTCTGCCTTGGCGACCCCTTCTAGCAACTCATCGGTATAATGCGCCACAGCTTCGTCGCTTGCCGGACCCAGCGCGCCCAAAAGCGTATGGAACAGCGGCACAAGCTCGGCGCTTTCGGCGTCACAGACTGCGTGTTTCACGGGATCGCGGGCACTGATTTCAGCTGATCGCGGGCAGCGATTTCACGGGAAGGCGGGCACCTGTTTCACGCGATCGCGGGCAGTGATTTCACGCGATCATGGGCAGGACT
>Ga0182743_1002264_pt1 | contig 17194 bp, 11 predicted proteins | sample eDN3rd30CKraftOP_FD_128522 | JGI IMG/M metagenome (GOLD analysis project Ga0182743, IMG submission 128522) | Enriched Organic Plus compost microbial communities from Emeryville, California, USA - eDNA 3rd pass 30_C Kraft OP (version 2) (version 2) ... | reverse complement strand
GAACTTCAGCGGCGTCTGGCTGATGGAATAAACGTCATTGGTGCGCAGCTTGCTGTCGCGCACCGCAACGGATTTGCCATCCGCCACCACTTCCAGGGTGCTGGGCGGATCGTATTTGAACACCAGCTGTCCCGGCCGCCGTACATAGAGCGAACCTTCCGCCTTCTGGCCCTGGGCATTGTGCTGGATGAAGCGCGCCTGAATCGCTTCATAGCTGTTGAGCCAGTCGTTCACCCGCGCCAGCGCTTCGGCAGATGACCTTGGCACGGGATTGGCACCTGTCCGCGCAGCTGTTTTCGCCGCCTCCACGGCAGCGGCCTGCACGCCCGCACGTGGCTGCGCCGCAGCCGGGGGCACGCTGGCGGTTGCCGGTGCGCCGTTCTGGAGATTGGCTGGCCGCCTCGGCGGCAGCGGCGCCGTCGCCTGGGGCGCATCCGGTTGTGTCGCAGCCGGGGGCGTTGCGGCCTGGGACGCCGCCGGAGCTGTCGCCGGCCTGGCGGGCGACGGATTCTGCGGTTTGGGCTTTGCAGCAGCGGGCGCCGGTTGCGTTTTGCCGGGGGCGGTCAGTGAAGCAGGTGGGGGGGCGACCGGCGGGCGCTCGGCTTGCGGCGCGACCTGCTTGCCAAAACCTGGCTTGAAGGGGTTCCACTGGAATTCTGCCCGGGCTCCGCCGGCCGACCCAAGGCACAAGAGCGAAACAAGGGCAGGCGCGAGCCACAGGGACGCTTGGCGCCCGGACTGGCGGCGCGCCGTGCGGGTCCCCTCAGAGAATTTCCCGGGTGAGGGATGCCGCATGACGCCACGCTTTCCGTTGTTCGTCTGTCCGGTCGTCGGGAAAGACGTTTCCCGCGCCGGTTGGTCGGTCAAATGGCTCATCTGTTACAATATAGGCCTTGAAGCCGGCATTGTGAGGGCGGGCAAGATCAGTCGTCTTCCTGCTCCCCACCGCCCTGGGCCAGAATCTCGCGCTTGCCGGCGTGATTGGCCGCGCCAACGATGCCCTCCAGCTCCATGCGTTCCATGAGCGACGCGGCGCGATTGTAGCCGATTTGCAGGCGGCGCTGGATATAGGACGTTGACGCCTTGCGGTCGCGCAGCACGATGGCGACAGCCTGGTCGTAGAGATCGCCGCCAGCGGAGGCCATGGCGCTCTGGTCGAAGACGGCGCCGCCTTCCTCGCCCTCGCCCTCTTCCATGGCGGTAACGGCTTCCAGATACTGCGGCCGTCCCTGCGACTTGAGGTGGGAAACAACTTTCTCCACCTCATTGTCGGAGACGAACGGACCATGCACGCGGGTGACGCGGCCACCGCCGGCCATGTAGAGCATGTCGCCCTGGCCGAGCAATTGCTCGGCTCCCTGTTCGCCAAGGATGGTGCGGCTGTCGATCTTCGACGTGACCTGGAAGGAAATGCGCGTCGGGAAGTTGGCCTTGATGGTGCCGGTGATCACATCCACCGACGGGCGCTGGGTCGCCAGCACCACATGGATGCCGGCGGCGCGGGCCATCTGGGCCAGGCGCTGGATGGTGCCTTCGATCTCCTTGCCCGCCACCATCATCAGGTCGGCCATTTCATCGACGATGACGACAATGTAGGGCAATGGATCCAGGTCCATCACTTCTTCTTCGTACACGGGCTCGCCGGTCTGCTTGTCGAAGCCGGTCTGCAGGGTGCGGGTGATGATCTCGCCCTTGCGCCTGGCCTCGCCGACGCGTGTGTTGAAGCCGTCGATGTTGCGCACGCCGAGCTTCGACATCTTCTTGTAGCGGTCTTCCATTTCGCGCACCGCCCATTTCAGGGCGACGACCGCTTTCTTGGGGTCGGTGACGACCGGCGTCAGCAGGTGTGGGATGCCATCATAGATCGACAGTTCCAGCATCTTGGGATCGACCATGATGAGGCGGCATTCATCGGGCCGCAGCCGGTACAGCAGCGACAGGATCATGGTGTTGATGGCGACCGACTTGCCCGAGCCGGTTGTGCCGGCCACCAGCAGGTGCGGCATGCGCGCCAGATCGGCGATCACTGGCTCGCCGCCGATGGTCTTGCCGAGGCACAGGCCAAGGCGGGACTTGGACGACGAGAAATCCTCGCTGGCCAGCAGTTCGCGCAGATAGACCGTTTCACGATTGCTGTTGGGCAGTTCGATGCCGATGGCGTTGCGGCCCGGCACCACGGCCACGCGGGCCGAGATGGCGCTCATCGAACGGGCGATGTCGTCAGCCAGGGAGATGACCCGGGAAGATTTGGTGCCAGGCGCAGGCTCCAGTTCGTACAACGTCACCACGGGGCCAGGCCGTACATTGATGATTTCGCCGCGCACGCCGAAATCTTCAAGCACGCCTTCCAATAGCGTGGCGTTCTGTTCCAGGGCCTCCACGGACAGCATGCTGTTCGCCGCGGGACGACGTGGTTCAGCCAGCAGCGCCAGTTCTGGCAACTGGTAGCTTTCCGGTTCGAACGCGGGCTGTGGCGGGGCAACGGCTGCCCTGGCGGCTGGTCGCGCCGCAGCCACGGCGGCCGTTGCGCCCTGAATCGGGGAAGGGCGCGCCGCAACCGCGTCATCATTCGCCGGACCGGTGGAGGTCATGGCGGGGGGAACGCCAACCCGGAGCGCATGGGGCGGAATGCGTGGCGGCGTGGCGGCGACGGGGTCTGCTTCCGCGGAGAAGTCTGCGTCGACATCGTCGTCGCCATGCTCCGCGTCTTCAGGCGCAATGTCGCTCTCTGGCTCCCTGCGCTTGCGGCGCAGGACGAAGGGCTGGGCGGTTTCGGCAGGCGTGGTCTCCGCCGTGTCGGTCGTGTCCGGGGGATTGCCGGCCGCCTCTTCGGCGGTTGTGCTCCCGGGATCCTCTTCCGGCGCAGCTGCCTTCCTGCGTACGCGGGCGGCAAAGCGCGAGGACAGTTCGGCGGCCGCGGCAATGGCGGCTGCGGTTGGGATGATTTTTTGCGGAGCAGCGGCAGCCCGGGGCGCGCCAACGGCAGCACGCGCGGCTGTTCCGGCGGCCGCGTGCGTCATGGGGGGCGACGCAACGGAAGCTGGCTCGTGGACATGCAAAGGCTGGGCTTGCACGGGCTGGGCTTGGGCCTGGGCCTGGGCGTGGGCTGTCAGGGCCCCATCTGGTTCGGACCAAGCGGCGGCGGGCGTAAGCGGCGCGGTTGCCTCGGGCTCCGGGTAATATCCGGCGTTCACGTCCTGGCGGCTGGCGGCGCGCATGTGCGCGGGAGCGTACGCGGCGTGAACAGGCGAGGGAGCCTCCTCCTGACGCCACGGCGGTTCGACCACGCCCGACGCGGCAGGCGTGACCGGCGTCTCCTGCCACGTCGGCGGCATGCGCACGCGGGAGCGGGGAGCCTCGACAGGCTGCGCCGGGACAGCGATAGCCGCTGGAGCATGGTCGGACGGCGATGACGGGAATTCGTCCGGGAAGGCGCTGGGCTCGATGCGGCCTCCCGGTCCCCTGGCCGATGCGCTGGAAACGCTTCCCAAGGCCGCCGCGCCGGCGGCTGCCGCCAGCTTGCGGCGGTTGCGCCGGCGGCTGATCGCGGCCTTGAGCATCATGAAGCCATGCACGATGGCGCCGAGCGACACGATGCCAAGGCCGGGTTCGTCCGAATCAGTTTCCTTGCCCCGGGAGGCGCGCCATGAATCCATATCCGTGTCGTCTTCGCTTGCCTGATCGTCAAATCCGTAGCCGCAGGCCGCGCTGAGCGCGAGAATGGCGATTGCGGCCATTATAAAGCCGGCCAGCACCCGGCCGAATGCGCCCAGCACGCCGAGCATGCCGCGCGCGGCGGACAGCACGCCGTCGCCGACCACGCCGCCCAGCCCCGTGGGCAGCGGCCAGCTGCCCGTCGCCGGCATGGCGCTGGCGACGGCCGCCGCCGCGGAGGCGCCGATAATCCAGAGTGGAATTCGCCATTTCATGCCGGGCATCGTGCGACGCGTGACCAGCGACACCCCCCAGACCGCCAGCGGCAACAGCCAGGCGACCGAACCAAGGCCGAACAACTGCATCGCCATGTCGGAGATGACAGCCCCGGGCGCGCCAAGCCAGTTGGAAATCCGGCCATCGGTGGCGTGGGTCAGGCTGGGGTCGCTGACCGACCATGTGATGAGGGCGATCGCCATGGTGATGGCGAAGACGATCAGGGCGATTCCAACCAGATCGAAGGCGCGCCGCTTCATGAAGTAGCGGGCGGCCAACGAGAGATCCTGGGCTGGCGAGGTGGAACGTCTGACGGTGCGCATGCCGACCTGGCGGTTCGTGGAGATATGCCCGAAGGCTAGCCGCTCGGGGGTTAAGACCCGCTTAACCTTGTGGCGGGCCTGCCCGGCGAAGGACGCGCTTGCGCAAAAGAAATCTCCGCGCCACAGGGCGCGGAGACAAATGATGATCGCCAGGTCTTTTGGCAGGGAGCCCGGACCGGCGTTCTCCAGATCCGGGCGCCTCCGCTCAGTAGTTGTAGGCGCGCTCGCCGTGATCGGCGATATCGAGACCCTCGCGCTCCTCCTCGACGGAGACCCGCAGGCCGATGACCAGGTCGACGATCTTGAACAGGATGGCCGAGCCAACGCCCGAGAAAACGATGGTGAACAGCACCGCCTTGATCTGGGCCCAGACCTGCGTCGCCATCACATAAGCAGCAGGCGATGCGGTTCCAGGATTGGTCGCATAGTCGACAAGCCCGACGCCGCCGAGCGCCGGAGCGACCAGAACGCCAGTGGCGATCGCGCCGATAATGCCGCCAATGCAGTGAACGCCGAAAACGTCCGCCGTATCGTCATAGCCAAAGGCGTTCTTCACGGTGGTGCAGAAGAAGAAGCAGATCGCGCCGGCGACGAGACCGAGAATGATCGACCCCATCGGACCAGCGAAGCCGGCGGCGGGGGTGATGGCGACCAGACCGGCGACCGCGCCCGACACGAGGCCGAGGAGCGACGCCTTGCCCTTGAAGGCCCACTCCACGAACATCCACGCCAGCGCCGCGGCGGCAGTGGCCACGAAGGTGTTGACGAAGGCCAGGGCCGCGCCGCCGGTGGCCTCCAGGTTGGAGCCGGCATTGAAGCCGAACCATCCGAGCCACAGCAGGGATGCGCCGATCATGGTCATGGTCAGGGAGTGCGGCGCCATCAGTTCGCGGCCGTAACCGATGCGCTTGCCGATCATCAGGCAGCCAACGAAACCGGCGATGCCCGCATTGATGTGCACCACGGTGCCGCCAGCGAAGTCGAGCGCGCCCCACTTGAACAGCATGCCGGCGTCGGCGTTGACAGCGTCAAGCTTGATCTGCGCGGCGGCCTTCGCCGTTTCTGTTGTCGCCGCAGCCAGTTCACGCGCCGCCGCCGCCACCGCGTCGGGGCCGGCCCAGTACCAGACCATGTGCGCCATCGGGAAGTAGATGAAGGTGAGCCACAGGCCAACGAACACCAGCAGCGCCGAAAAGCGGACGCGCTCGGCGAAGGCGCCAACGATCAGCGCCGGCGTGATGCAGGCGAAGGTCATCTGGAACGCCATATAGATCAGCTCGGGGATGACCACGCCGTTGGAGAACGTTCCAGCGGTGCTCTCGGGGGTGATTCCGGCGAGAAAAGCCTTGGAGAAGCCCCCAACAAAACTGTTCAGCGAGCCGCCGTCCGTGAAGGCAAGGGAGTAGCCATAGCAAACCCAGATCATCGCCGCGAGGCAGACGATGGCGAATACCTGGGTCAGCACCGAGAGCATGTTCTTGGTGCGGACCAGGCCGCCATAGAACAGGGCGAGACCCGGAATCGACATTGCCAGAACGAGGATGGTCGAAATCGCCATCCAGGCGACGTCGCCCTTCGCTGGCGTGGGCCCGGCCGCGAACGCAGCGGGCGCCCCTGCAAACAGGGCGAGGCCAATGCCGACGGCGGCGGGGCCCAGGGCCCTCGGCAGGCGCCAGGGCGCGCCGGTTGTGCGCATGAGCGTCATGTTATTTCTCCAGATACTGGCCGGCAGCGGGCTCAGAGTGCGTCGTCGTCGGTTTCGCCGGTGCGGATGCGCAGGGCTTTTTCGATGGAGGTTACGAAGATCTTGCCGTCGCCGATCTGGCCAGTGCGCGCGGCGCCGGCGATAGCCTCGACCGTCGCCTCCACCATCGCGGACGGCACGGCGACCTCAATCTTGACCTTGGGCAGGAAGCTGACGGCGTATTCGGCGCCGCGGTAGATTTCCGTATGGCCCCGCTGCCTGCCGTAACCCTTGACCTCCGTTACGGTGAGGCCATGGACGCCCAGGGCCGTGAGTGCATCGCGCACTTCCTCAAGCTTGAATGGCTTGATGATCGCCATGACGATCTTCATTGCTTTCCCCCGATTGCTGGTCGCGCGACCGGCCGGCGTGTCAGCCGGAAAGTCGGTTGGCCCCGGTTCCTCCATGCGTCCGCCGTTGCAGCGGTCATGGCTCCGGAAATCAAAAAGCAAGAAGGGCGCCAGTTTTTGATTTATCCAGACGGTATGAGATATTTTTTATGTATTTCAATTAGATATGAGATCACTCGGTGAGGATCTGGCGAGTCGGAAGCCTGTTTTGGCAATCACAATGGTGGGGAATGAAAATCAGGCGCCGTTTATGCCGGCGCCTGATTTTTAGTCATTGGGAGTGATCTGGATTTGGGCAGGTCTGTCACGGCGCGCGCGCCAGATCGGGGCGCAGGCGGATCATGCCTTCCTGGGCCACGGAAGCGACCAGCCGGCCATCGCGGGTGTAGATGTTGCCCCTCGCCAGGCCGCGCGCGCCGCCTGCCACCGGCGTGTCCTGCACGTACAGCAGCCATTCATCGGCGCGGAAATCGCCGTAGAACCACATGGCGTGATCGAGACTGGCGCTCTGGATCGTCGGCTCGATGACGCTGCGGCCGTGGGGAAACAGGGTGACGTCGAGCAGCGTCATGTCGGAGGCGTAAGCCAGCACGCACTGGTGAATGGCCAGATCATCAGGGAGACGGTTGGCGGCCCGGATCCAGACGCAGAACGGCAGGGTCGTTGGCTCCCGGGCAAAGTAACGGGAGAAATAATGCTGGTAATCTACGGCCTTGATTTCGATTGGCTGCGCCGTGGAATAATACCGGCGCTGGTTCTCCGGCATTTTCGCCAGCAGGGCCGGATCGATGTCGGACTGACTGGGCAGATCTTCAGGTTGCGGCACGTCTGGCGGCGGCTGGATATGGTCGAGGCCAGTCTCATCGACATGGAACGAGGCGGTGAGTGAAAAAATCGGCCGGCCGTGCTGGATGGCCGAAACGCCGCGGGTCGTGAAGCTGCGCCCGTCGCGGATGCGATCAACTTCATAGACAATCGGAACACGCGGATCGCCGCCGAGCAGGAAATAGCAGTGCATCGAATGCAGGGTGCGCTGCTCGACCGTGCGGCAGGCCGCGACCAGGGCCTGTCCGATAACCTGCCCGCCGAATACGCGTTGCCAGCGATCCTGCGGGCTTCTGCCGCGGAACAGGTTCACTTCAATGGTTTCCAGATCCAGAATCGACAGAAGGTTGTCGATGGCCTTGCTCATGACGCCTCCGTCGGCCCGTTCAGGGCCGATTGACCGTTGCCTGGGGCGGAGTGTGACGCCTTTGCGGGTCGCTGTCATGTCTGTCCGCGTGGGGGATCGCGCGCTGGCGCCTGCCCTGGCGTGAAAGTTGGGAGCGGGCGCGTTATAAGGCGGGTGTGCCGATCACAGACAGGAAGCGTCGTGTCCCATTCCCCCCAGACCATCATTATTGCAGGCGGCGGCATTGCGGGCATGACGCTGGCGGTGTTGCTGAAGCAGGCGCTGGGATCTGGCGTGCAGGTCGTGGTTTGCGATCCGGCGGCGGCGGAAGCTGCGCAGAAGGCGCCGGCAGAAAACCCACTGCGGGTTTCGGCGCTGGCGGCGGATGGCCGGCGACTGCTTCAGGGGCTCGGCGTGTGGGACGCCGTTTCCGCCCGCGCCCAGGCCATCGCCAGCATGGAGATCACCGATAGCGCGCTGGCTGATCCGGTGCGCGCGAAACTTCTGTCCCTTTCGGGCGATGTCGGCGCCGGCGAGCCATTCGCCCATATGTTGGCGAATGACGATGTTTTGCACGCCCTGGCGAAGGCTGCTGTCGAGGCCGGCGTTGAGTTGTGTGATGCGCGGGTCGAACGCTGGCTGTGGAACGGGACTGCGGCCGGCTCTTCCGGAATGGCGAGGCTTTCCGATGGATCGCGACGCCAGGCCAGCCTGCTGGTGGCTGCGGACGGCGCCCGCTCCAACCTGCGCGCGCTGGCAGGCATCGGCTGGCACGGCTGGGGCTATGGCCAAACCGCCATCGTGGCGACCCTCGCGCATGAGCGCCCACACGGCGGCAGGGCCATTCAGCACTTCCTGCCCTCGGGGCCATTCGCCATCCTGCCTTTGACGGGGAACCGGTCTTCGATCGTCTGGACGGAAAGGGCGGCTGACGTTCCCGCCCTGCTGGCAATGGACGCGGAGGATATGCTCGCCGAGATCCGGCGGCGATTTGGCCTGGAGCGCGGCCCACTGCGGCTTGAAACCTGGCCCGTGGGCGCCTTCCCGCTCGCGCTTGGCGTGGCGCGCCGGTTTTACGCAGATGGCCTGGCGCTGGTGGGCGACGCCGCCCATCAGGTGCATCCCATTGCCGGACAGGGGCTCAACCTCGGCCTGAGAGATGTGATGACGCTGGGCGAGGCGCTGGTCGAGGCAATCCGCATTGGCCTGCCGGCCGGCGAGATGAATTTACTGCGCGCGTATGACCGCAGCCGGCGGGCCGACGTCATCGCCATGGCGACGGTGACAGACGGTCTGAACCGGCTGTTTTCCAGCGATTTCACCCCGTTACGGCTGATTCGCGGCCTGGGCGCACGGCTGGCCGGACGCTCTTCGGTTGTGAAGCAGATGCTGATCCGCGAGGCGGCCGGCGTCGGCGCGTCCACACGCGACTGACAGGGCGCGCGCCGTCTACACCACGCGCGTTTGGAAAATTCGGTTCTTCCCCTGTGCGTCCATGAATCGGGTGTCCAGCTGCTACGCTGGTGAAGGCAGCCGTTCGGAGTGCGGCCCCTGTCTTCATTTGTCTTTTTCTTGATCCTACTTGCGCGTACATGCGTCGTTCGGTTGGCGAAAAAGACAACCATTTATCGATAGGCGGTTGCAAAAGCATTCATCTGTAAAAAATATCAACATTTCTGTATTGCTATTTATCGTTGTTTGCTAATATTTAATTAAAGCTACATGAGTGAGGGGGCGACGCCAAATGAGGGCTCTTTCTTATGTCGACCGCGCGAGATTAATGTCGGGCGCTACGATACAGGGCCAGGCTATCCATCGATCCTACGTTTCTCCACTGACAGGCGTCGTCGGGCGCATTGATCTTCCAGAGCCCGGAAACGACGTCCTGCCGGCGCCGTCCTGTCGACTGGAGGGCGCGCGGGTGTTTATCGCGGGTCACACCGGGCTGGTTGGCGGCGCGCTGCGCCGGCGGCTATTGCGGGAGCGGTGCGATATCCTGACAATCGACCGGCGGCGGCTGGATTTGCGACGGCAACAGGAGGTGGAGACCTGGATGGCCGGCAATCGGCCTGACATCGTGCTGCTGGCCGCGGCGACTGTCGGCGGCATTGCCGCCAACAGCGCCCGGCCGGCGGAGTTTCTGACGGACAATCTGGCGATTGCAGGCAATGTTATCGGGGCCGCACATAAATATGATGTCAGGAAGCTGGTGTTTCTTGGTTCAAGCTGCATCTACCCGAGAGAGGCTCCACAACCAGTGACAGAAGACGCCTTGCTGTCCGGCGCGCTGGAGCCGACCAACGAGGCTTATGCCATCGCCAAGATCGCGGGGCTAAAGCTGGCCCAGGCGATCCGCCGGCAATATGGGTATGATTTCATCTCTGTGATGCCCACCAATCTCTATGGGCCAGGCGACAGGTTCGATCCCGAGCGCGGGCATGTCATACCGGCGCTGGTCCACCGCATGGGCGAAGCAAAAGCCGCCGGGATTCCAGAATGCGTGATCTGGGGCTCCGGACTTGCCCGGCGTGAATTCCTGCATGTGGATGACTGCGCCGATGGCGTGGTTCATGCCTTGCAGTATTACTCCGGGGACGCGCCTCTCAACATTGGCTCGGGCGAGGAAGTGTCAATCGCCACCCTCGCGACCCTCGTCGCGCATGCGGTGGGTTACAGGGGCCGGATCATCTTCGATCCATCACGGCCGGAGGGCCCGCCGCGCAAATTGCTCGACAGTTCCCGGATCCGGGCGCTCGGCTGGCGCCCACGTATTGGCTTGCGTGACGGCCTGCTGGACACGGTGCGGTGGTGGCGCGCGAACGACCGTGAGGCGCCGGCGCGAGGTCCCCGGGCGCTGGCGTTAAGCCGCGCCGAAGTTTGAAATGGGCGCGGCGGGGGATCGTCATGGTCTCTTGCCCCTCAGGAGGGGAAGCGCCATAGCAGAGGCAAAGGCAATTTCCTGATTGGATCTGACCTTTTTGCGCTTCAATCAGGATCGCCTTTTGATGGAAGGGCGTTGCCCGTTAGCTGTCCGCCAGAATACGCCGGACGATGTTTGCAACGGGCACTTCCCAGAATGGCAGGCGCACGCCGTGCGCCTGTTCCAGCCGTGTGCAATCAAGCAGCGAGTTGCGCGGCCGGGCGGCGGGCGTTGGATACCCGGCGGTGGTGATGCGGCGCACCTGCGCCGAAGGTCCACCGAGGTCGCGGGAGGCGCTGAAAATCTGCTCAGCAAAATCCGCCCAGGTTGGGGCCGAGCTTCCGGCGGTCGCCGTCATATGGAATACGCCGTGCAACGCCGGGTCGTCGGGACGGGAGGCGAGATTGCGCGCCACGGCAATGACGCCATCGGCAATGTCGAGGGCCGAGGTCGGCGCGCCGGTCTGGTCGGCGACAACGGATAACTCGTCCCGACTTTCGGCAAGCCGAAGCATGGTTTTGGCGAAGTTCTTGCCGAAAGGACTGTAGACCCAAGCAGTGCGCAGGATCGCGGATTTGGGCGCCGCGGCCTGCACCGCCATTTCTCCGGCAAGTTTGGTCTTGCCATAGACGGAAAGTGGATCGGGACTGTCGTCTTCGCTCCATGCGCCATCTTTCTGGCCATTGAAGACGTAGTCGGTCGAGATCTGGATGAACGGGATGTTTGCCCGCGCGGCGGCCTGAGCCACTGCCTCGGCGCCGTCGCAATTGACCAGATGGGCGACATCAGGTTCCGATTCGGCCTGGTCTACCGCCGTATAGGCGGCGGCGTTGACGATCACATCGCAGTCGACGCCAGCCAGGGCGCCGGCAACGGCGTGCGGCCGCGTCAGGTCGAGGTCAGGTCTGCCCAAGGCAAGAACTGACAGATCATTGACTCCCCGCGCCCGCTCCAGCAGCGAGCGCGCCAGCTGACCTTCCGTGCCGGTCACCAGAATCCGCATGGGCTTTTTCACCACCATCGTTTGTCGTATGCGCGTTCAATCGAACCAGGCGGGAAGATCCGCAAGGCGTGGCTGCTTCATATCCTTTGGTGAAAGCAGGGCCTCGGCGCCGGACACCGGCCAGTCGACGCCGATATCCGGATCGTTCCACAACACGCCATGGTCGTTGGCCGCCGAATAGGGCGCCGTCACCTTGTACTGGACCTCGGTGTTGGGCTCGAGCGTGCAAAATCCATGAGCAAACCCCACGGGCACCCACAACTGGCGCCAGTTGTCGGCGGAGAGCTCAACTGCAATGTGCTGGCCATAGGTTGGGGACGATCGACGCAGGTCAACAGCCACGTCCAGAATCCGGCCGCGTGACACGCGCACCAGCTTGTCCTGGGCAAACGGCGCTGACTGGAAGTGCAGGCCACGCACGGTGCCGACCGGGCCGGACAGAGAATGGTTGTCCTGAACGAAATCAGCGTCGACGCCGGCTTCGCGCATGGCTTGCCGATTCCACGTTTCACTGAAGAAGCCGCGCTGGTCGCCGTGACGCACCGGCGTGATGATCTTGACGTCCGGCAGGGCGGTGGGGGTGACGGAAAGCATGGAGAAAGCCTGTTATTCTTATGTGCGGATCAGGTGGAGAGGCCGAGGCGTTCGCCCCGATACCCGCCTGAGCGCACCCGGTCCCACCATTGCTGGTTGGCCAGATACCATTCGACGGTTTTTCGCAGACCGCTCTCAAACGTCTCTTTCGGCTTCCAGCCAAGTTCACGCTCGATCTTGCTGGCGTCGATGGCGTAGCGCTGGTCGTGGCCCGGGCGGTCCGCCACCCAGCTGATCAGGCGCTCGCGGCTGCCCCCGGCGCTGTCTGGCGCAAGTTCGTCGAGCAGGGTGCAGATGGCGCGCACCACGTCGATATTCTTCCGCTCGTTCCAGCCGCCGATATTGTAGCTCTCGCCGACGCGACCGCGGGTCGCCACTTCAATCAGGGCTCCGGCGTGGTCGTCGACATACAGCCAGTCGCGCACGTTGTCGCCCTTGCCGTAAACTGGAAGTGGCTTGCCCTCGAGCGCGTTGATGATCATCAACGGAATCAGTTTCTCAGGGAAATGGTAAGGCCCGTAATTGTTCGAGCAATTGGTCATCACCGTGGGCAGACCGTAGGTATGCCGCCAGGCCCGGACGAAATGGTCTGACGCCGCTTTGGAGGCGGAGTAAGGCGAGTTGGGCTGGTAAGGCGTTTCTTCGTGGAAGAAGCCATCGGCGCCCAGGGAGCCGAACACCTCGTCCGTCGAAATGTGGTGAAAGCGAAACGCCTCGCGGCCGGCTTCGTCGAGGTTGCGCCAATAACCGAGGGCGGCCTGGAGCAGGGTGAATGTGCCGGTGACGTTGGTGGACAGAAATTCGGCGGGGCCGTCGATTGAACGGTCGACGTGGCTCTCGGCGGCGAGATGCATGATCACGTCCGGCCGGAACGATGTCATCGCCGCGTCCATGGCGCCCTGGTCGCGAATGTCGGCCTGAAGGAAACGGTAACGCGGGTTGTTGGCGACCGGCTCGAGCGAATCGAGATTGCCGGCATAGGTCAGCGCGTCGACAACGAGCACGTCGTGCGGCGTGTCGCGCACCAGTTTGCGCACCACAGCCGATCCGATAAAGCCCGCCCCGCCGGTAACCAGAAAACGTTTCGCCATAACCTGCCTGTATCAGCTTCACGTAAAGAGAATTGGCGCCGCGCCTGTCATGGCGGCGTCTGTCAGGCCCAGAGTGGGCGTCATTGCCTTGCTGTCAATCCTCGGATCATTTTACCCCGCCGGTTCAGTCGCTCGCCCGTAACGCTGCGGCCGAGGCGGCGCAGCCGACAACCGATGAGAACAGGCTGAGCGCCGCCAGGACCAGCAAGGGCGTCCGGAATGGGGTCAGACCGTCCAGCGCCGACATGGTGGCCGATACGCCAAAAATCAGCACGGGCGTCATCAGCGGCAGGGAAAGGATTGCCAGCAGCAGGCCGCCGCGGCGCATGCCGGCGGTGAGTGCGGCCCCGGTGGCGCCAATGAATACCAGCGCAGGCGTACCGACCAGCAGGGTGATTGTGACCGCCAGCATCGCCGCCGGCGACAGCGCCAGCAGCAACCCGTAGGCGGGAGCCGCGATCACCAGGGGCAGGCCGGTCACCAGCCAGTGGGCCGTGGCCTTGGCCAGTACAACCAGTTCCAGTGGGGCCGATGACAGACGCATCTGTTGCAGCGAACCATCCTCCACATCGGCCTGGAACAGGCGGTCCAGTCCAAGGAGAATGGAAAGGACAGCGGCAAGCCAGAGCATCGCTGGCCCGATGCGGGCCAGCAGCGCTGGATCCGGCCCGATCGCCAGCGGCGTCATGGTGACGATCAGCAGGAAAAAAACCAGGCCCAGCGCCGCGCCGCCGCCCTGACGCAGGGCGAGACGAATGTCACGCTGGAGGATGGCCGCCAGCGCTCCTGTCATGGTGCGGCCCGCGCCGGCGCGTATCCCATCAGCAATTCGTCTTCGCAGTCGTCGTCTTCCCAAAACGGCTCTTCGTCGCCGGCGTCGATAGCGGGAGGGGCGAGGTGCAGCGTCAGGGCGTTGTCGAGGCCAAGCGGCTGGTGGGTCGCCGCGATAATCATGCCGCCCCTCGCAAGATGCCGCTGCATCAAAGTGGTAAGATCGCGGATCGAGCGTTGGTCAAGCGCGCCGGCTGGTTCGTCCATCAGCCAGACGGGCCTGCTGCATGTGAGAAGCCTGGCCAGCGAAACCCGGCGGCGCTGTCCGGCGGAAAGATGCTCCACCGGCATGTCCATGGCGTGGCTGAGGCCCACCGCTTCCAGCGCTTCGCCAATCCCCATGGCGGACGAGCCCAGAAGCCTTCGCGCCCAGGACAGGTTCTCCTGGACGGTCAGGGACGGCTTCAGACCGTCGCGATGCGCCATGAGGCCGATCAGCTCGCCGGGCGCCCGCTCCTGATCATTGCTGAGCGTGATGTCGCCCCCTGCTGGCGGCAGAAGACCGGCGATCATGGCGATAAGGCTCGATTTTCCGGCGCCGTTGTCGCCGGTGACGACAAGCGCTGATCCCGACTCCACGCGAAAGGAAATGTCGCGGAAAATGAGCCGGCCGCCACGGCGACACGACAGGTTGTTGGCTGTGAGGATCATGGAGGCTGTGTGCCATGTCGCGAAGCGCCGGGCAACGGGCTGAAACGGCGCGAATCCGCCCGCCAGACGGCGTCATGCGCAGATTAGAATGACTCGCGGCTATGGCGGAAGGTGAAGAAACGCTCTATAAAAATCATGGCTGCGCCGCGCGCGTGACGCGCGGGGCCTGGGCACTCCCGGGGCGGCGCGCGCATTGGGCGTCCAGATGATTCCGGCCATGCCGGTGGCGTCAGGGCGTCCGCTGTCATCCGGAAGGTGACCGGTCGCCCTGTCCGCAGACGTTGGCGACATAGGCGTCGATCGGTCTTCCCGCAGTCACGCTCAGGATTCGCCATGACTTCTCTCGACAGTTTCAAAAGCCGCCAGATGCTTCAGGTCGGCGAGCGCGCCTATGCTTATTATTCTCTGCTTAAAGCTGAGGAAAATGGTCTGCCGGACGTGTCGCGCCTGCCATTCTCCCTGAAGGTTCTTCTCGAAAATCTGCTGCGATTTGAAGACGATCGTTCCGTTCGCAAGGATGACATCCTGGCGGTGGCCGCTTTTGCCAATAACCGTGGCTCCGAAGAGCGTGAGATTGCCTTCCGGCCGGCGCGCGTGCTGATGCAGGATTTCACCGGCGTGCCTGCGGTTGTGGATCTGGCGGCCATGCGCGACGCCATGAACAGCCTCGGCGCCGATCCGGTGAAGATCAACCCGCTGGTGCCAGTGGATCTGGTCATCGACCACTCGGTGATCGTCGATGAATTTGGCACGCCGAGAGCGTTCGGCGACAACGTCCGTCTTGAGTACCAGCGGAACGCCGAGCGCTACAAGTTCCTGCGTTGGGGCTCGGAAGCGTTCAACAATTTCCGCGTCGTGCCGCCGGGCACCGGCATCTGCCACCAGGTTAACCTTGAGTACCTGTCGCAGACGGTCTGGACGCGCAATGAGAATGGCGTTGAAGTCGCTTATCCGGACACCCTGGTCGGCACCGACTCGCACACCACCATGGTCAATGGCGTGGCCGTGCTCGGCTGGGGCGTTGGCGGCATCGAGGCTGAGGCGGCCATGCTGGGCCAGCCCCTGTCGATGCTGATTCCCGAGGTGGTCGGATTCAAGCTCGCCGGCAAGCTGCGCGAAGGCGTCACCGCCACCGACCTGGTGCTGACCGTGACCCAGATGCTGCGCAAGCGCGGCGTGGTCGGCAAGTTCGTGGAATTCTATGGTCCGGGTCTCGACGCCATGACTGTCGAAGACCGCGCCACCATCAGCAACATGGCGCCTGAGTATGGCGCGACGTGCGGCTTCTTTCCGATCGACCAGGCGACCGTCGACTGGCTGGCCAAGACCGGCCGCGCGCCGGAGCGTGTGGCGCTGGTGGCGGAATACGCCAAAGCCCAGGGCCTGTTCCGCACCAGCGAGACGCCGGATCCGGTATTCACCGATACGCTGTTCCTCGATCTCAATGACGTCGAGCCGTCGCTTGCTGGCCCCAAGCGCCCCCAGGACCGCGTGCTGCTGAGCGGCGCTAGGCAGGGCTTCGTTGCTTCGATGGAGAGCGAGTTCAAGAAGGCCGCCGAGATCGCCAAACGCTATCAGGTGCAGGGCAAGAATTTCGACCTCGGCCATGGCGACGTGGTGATCGCCGCCATTACGTCCTGCACCAATACCTCCAACCCCAGCGTGATGATCGGCGCTGGCCTGCTGGCGCGCAACGCCGCCGCGAAGGGGCTGAAGTCGAAGCCGTGGGTCAAGACTTCGCTGGCGCCGGGATCGCAGGTGGTGGGCGAGTATCTCGCCAAATCCGGTCTGCAGGCTGAACTCGACAAACTGGGCTTCAATCTGGTCGGCTTCGGCTGCACGACCTGTATCGGCAACTCGGGGCCGTTGCCGGAGGAGATTTCCAGGGCGATCAACGACAACGACATTGTCGCCGCCGCCGTGCTGTCGGGTAACCGCAACTTCGAGGGGCGCGTCAATCCGGACGTGCGCGCCAATTATCTGGCTTCGCCGCCGCTGGTGGTCGCCTATGCCCTGGCCGGGTCACTGCAGGTCGATCTGACCAGCGATCCGCTGGGCGTCGGCTCTGACGGCCAGCCGGTTTACCTGCGCGACATCTGGCCGAGTTCCGCTGAAATCCAGGAGTTCATCGACCGGAACATCTCACAGGCGCTGTTCCGCGCCCGTTACGCCGATGTGTTCACGGGCGATGAGAACTGGCGCAAGATCGAGGTTTCCGGCGGCAACACCTATGGGTGGGACAGCCAGTCCACCTATGTGCAGAATCCGCCTTACTTCGTTGGCATGACCAAAACGCCGAAGCCGGTGGAGGACATCGTCGGCGCGCGTGTGCTGGGGTTGTTCCTCGACTCGATCACGACCGACCATATTTCGCCCGCCGGTTCGATCAAGGCGGCGAGCCCGGCCGGCAAATATCTGGTGGATCATGGCGTCGCCGTTGCCGACTTCAACCAGTACGGCACCCGTCGCGGCAACCATGAAGTGATGATGCGCGGCACCTTCGCCAACATCCGCATCAAGAACCAGATGGTTCCAGGTGTGGAAGGCGGCGTCACCATCCATTATCCGGGTGGCGAGCAGATGCCG
>Ga0182743_1002261_pt1 | contig 17203 bp, 22 predicted proteins | sample eDN3rd30CKraftOP_FD_128522 | JGI IMG/M metagenome (GOLD analysis project Ga0182743, IMG submission 128522) | Enriched Organic Plus compost microbial communities from Emeryville, California, USA - eDNA 3rd pass 30_C Kraft OP (version 2) (version 2) ... | reverse complement strand
GACCAGGCCCTCGGGCTGGAAAATGAGCGCAGATCCGGACTTTTCGATGGCAAAAGGCATGGCGGTTCGATCAGGTGAAAAAATCGGTTTTCATCATACGCCAAACAACCGTTTGATGGCGTCTCGACGGCGCGCCCGTCGTGTTCCGGGCGCCGTCCAGCAAAATGATACGTCGGAAAGATCGCGGTACAGCCGGAATGGAACCTTTCCGATATGCTGGTTACCAAGAGAGCGGTGCAGGTCTTTCCGCACGACATGCGGCCCACCGCTCTGTCCGCACGATACGACTCATCTATGAACATCAACCCATCCGCTCCGCTGTCTTCGCACGCTGGCCCGAGCCTAGAGCACTTCGAGGCCGCCGCGCGCGATTCCGCAGCCGTCTACATCTCCGTCTCCGGGCAGTCCATGCAGGTGCTGGGCATCGGAACGTCGCCGGGCGGACGCAGCGTGGCCTGGGTCGAGCCCGATATCGATACGACGCGCCTGTTCACGGAAGCCCTCGCACACAGCTACGGCCCGGGGATTACCCAGGTCATCGCCCGCGAACTCGGACTGGAGCCCAGCCCGGGCAAGCCGCTGTCCTCGCGCACGGTTGCCCAGGCGCTGGACATGGCCCAGACCTCCAGCCAGGCGCTGTCGGGCGTGGACTTCGCCACCCGGCTGGATCATTCCGCCAACGCCCGGGGTGCCGGGTTCCTGGACGCCTGCCGCGCGCTGGACATCGATCCCGCTTCACTGAGCCCGCAGCGCCGCCAGGAAATCGACGCGGCCATGCAGATCCGCTTCGACCAGGCTGCCGCCCAGGGGCAAAGCCCGGTCACGGCCGACACGGCCCAGGGCTGGCTGCGCACCCTGCTGCAGGCCGGCTGATCCACCACCGGCCGGTCCCGGCGGCCCATCCGCCAGATCGCCACGCACCCTCCGGCAGCCGTTTTGGCAGGGTATTCGAGGATAAATCCGGTGATTAACCATGCTGTGTTAAGTGTTATAAACACAGCATATGCACGCCGCATGCGAAGCCAGATGGTATTGGCTCGGGATTTCAGCGGCGGAGCAGGCCACCGTACCGTCCCAATGAGCGCACCTCTCGATCCCGACAACGCACGATCGGCATCTGCATCTTCGACAAATCAAATCGATCCCGCCGAAGAAAGGCTGTTTCGCGACCTGGTTCAAGAGCACAGCGGCCGCCTGCAGCGCTTCATCATCCGGCACATCGGCAATACCAGCGAAGCCGAGGATCTCGCCCAACAGGCCTTTACCGAGGCTGCACGGTCATACCGCACTTTCCGCGGCGAATCGCAGCTTTCGACCTGGCTGTACGGCATCGCGCTGAACCTGATCCGCAACCACCTGTCCCGGGCGCCCGAACGCCGCTACGACTTCGTCGGCGACAACCACCTCATGGACGTCGCCACCGAGTCGCTGTCGCCCGAAGAAGCTGCCGAGCAGTCCCAGTCCATGCGCCTGTTGCAGGAATCCCTGGACGAACTGCCCGAAAGCATGCGCAGCATCCTGCTGCTGGTCGGGCTGGACAATCTGTCTTACGAAGAGGCGGCGGCGATGTTGTCTGTGCCCATCGGCACCGTCCGTAGCCGCCTTTCGCGGGCGCGTACCGCGCTGCGCGACAGGCTCCAGCAAAAAGGCCTGCCGCTGCATTTCTAGCCTTTTCCCCGCGCTGCGCGGCGCTGCGGAAACAGGCCGGCGGGCCTCGCCCGCGGCCCCTTCGTCCTACTGCCGGACCGGCTGCAATTCCACATGCACTGCCGTGCCGGCCACGGCGGCCGCCCCTCCGCGCGGCATGTCCGCATTGCCCAGCGCCTTGGACTCGACATACGCCGGCCCGACCCGCACTGGCCCCGACACCGAGGCTTCGCGCACGGCCTCGAACCGCACCCGCGTCTGCTGCCCCTGGATCAGGTCCAGGTACTCGCCCGCGCTCATGGGCTTGCCGTCGTCGGGCCAGGTGGCGCTCAGGGCTGGGCCGGTGGCGCCCGACTGCAGGCGCGGCGGGGCCACAGGATGGCCCTGGATCGACACCACTCGCGGCCGCAGCAGGAACAGCCGCTCGCGGCGCTGCGTGGTCTTGCTCTTGCTGGAGAACAGTGCGCCCAGCAAGGGGATGTCGCCCAGGCCCGGAACCTTGTCGACCTGCTGGCTGTCCTGGCTGCTGTTGTAGCCCCCGACCAGCAAAGTCTGCCCATCGCCCACGATGGCCAGCGTGCTGATGCTGCTCTTGCGCACCGTCGGCAGCGCTCCGATCTTGCGTTCGTCCTGGATGCGGCCGTCTTCGATGTCCACCGTGAGCTCGACCCGGCGCTGGTCGCCGCTGCCCTCGATGTAGCGCGGCGTGACGCGCAGCGACGTGCCCACCGTGACGGGCGTGACGGTGGCCACGCGCTCACCCGTGGTCTGGATGTAGAACGTATCCGACAGGTCGATCAGGGCGCCCATGTTGTCGGCCGTCAGGATGGACGGCTGCGACAGGATGTTGGCGGCACCCCTAGTTTCCAGGGCGTGCAGGCGCGCCGCCAGCACATTGGTGACGGACAGCCCCAGGGTGCCCGGCGCAAGCGAAGCCGCGCTGTCGATCGGCAGGCCGTTGCTGGGAGTGAGACCGAAATCGCTGTACCCGAAGGTCGCGTTCCCCGCCTTGGCGCCCCAGGTGACGCCCAGCTCGCTGACGTTGTCGGAATTCACGTCGACGATCATCGCTTCGATCTCGATCAGGGTGCTCGGTACGTCGAGCTGCTCGATGAGCTGGCGATAGATGGGGATGCGGTCGGGGATGTCCTGCACGATGATGGCGTTCAGACGAGGATCGGCCTGCACCGTCGGCTCGCGGAACCGCAGCCCGCCGCCCGAGCGCCGCCTGGGTTCCGGGGCCGCCTGCCCCGGCGTGCCCGATGCGCCCTGCCCCGATGCGCCGCCCGCATCCGGCTCGGGCCCGGCGAACACCGGGGGATTCTCGCGCAGCGGTGCCGCCACCGCCGCCAGCGTCTCGTTGTTGGCTCCCGAGCCGGAACCCAGGATCAGGTTGCGCAGCACCGTGGCCAGGCCGGGCGTGACCACGCTCTGCGAGCGGTAGCTGACGACGCGGTCGTTGACCGAAGCATGTTTGAGCCGGAACACCGCCACCTGCTGCCCGCCTGCCCCCAGGGGCAGCGCGGCCACCATCTTCTGCACCAGCTTCACATAAGCCGGCGGCCCCGAGACCAGGGCGATCCCCTGGTCGGCCAGCTCACCCCAGCCAAAACGGGGATCGAGCACGCCCAGTTCCTGCAGTGCGTCGCGCAGCGCCGTGATCGAGCTGCCCATGGCGCTGATCGAACGCGTGGTCATGGCGCTGGCGGGGCTGACGAACAGGGTGCCCGAATAGACGAACCAATTGAATCCGTACACCCCGCCCAGCTTGTCTATGAACTCGGTGGGCGTGGCCGCGTTGAACTTGCCATTGACCGTGCCCGATACACCGGGGGCCAGTTCCAGCGCCAGGCTGAAGCCGCCCGCGAACTGCTTCAGCACGCTCTGCAGGCTTTCGTTCTGGGCGTAGTAGCTATACGCGGCCATGGGCCAATTGGGCGCGGCCCTGGCGGCCGTCCCCATCATGCACAAAGCCAGCGCGCAGGCCGGAATCCAACGTTTCAACAAGATGCGTCCTCCATGTACCGCGTTTCGTGCCGTCATTGCGTGCCCGTATCCCATCATGCCGCCCGCCGTACCGCGCCCGTCCAGAACGACAGGGCATTGGCGAACTGCCCCACGGCTTCGTCCACCGCGACGGCATCCACGTCGCCCCGCACCATCTGCTGCAGCCACAGGGCGTCTTCGTCCGGATCGATCACGCAGGCCGAGGCCTGGTTGCTCAGCATGCCGGCGGCCTGCCTGCCGATTTCGGCCAGGAAACGTTCGCGCGCCAGGCCGCCGGGCGGCAGCGAGCACAGCCGCGCGCTGATCGCCAGCCAACCGTTGCGGGCGCCCAGCAGGTGCACGCGGTATTTGTCGTCGATCAGGATCGTGAGGCGGCCATCGGCGCGCACGCCGCCGGAGAGGCCGTGGCGGGCCGCGTAATCCGCGATCAGGGAATGGGATGGGACGGTCATCGTTCTACTCCGGTGATTCCGCAGCCAGCTTGCGCACCAGGCGCAGCACCTCGGCCACGGGTTCGATGAGTTCGCTCGGGATGTACTGGTCCGGCTGGGCATCGGCCATCAGCGCCCGCGCCAGGGGAATGTTCTGCATGACGGGCACGCCCGCCTCGCGCGCGGCACGCATCATTTCCGTCGCCAGGGTACCTTCGCCCTTGGCGAGCACCACGGGCAGCGGCGTCTCGTCCGGATCGTAGTACAGGGCGATCGCCAGGTGCGTCGGATTGGTCACCACCACGGTGGCCTTGCGCGCGCTGTGGACGGCGCCCTGCATGACCATTTCCTGGTGCAGGTGCTTGCGCTTGCCCTTGATGTGGGGGTCGCCTTCCATTTCCTTGTATTCCTGCTTGACCTCTTCCTTGCTCATCATCAGCTGCTTGCGATGCTGCATGCGCTGCCAGACGAAATCGGCCAGGGAAATGATGACGTAGGCGATCGCCACATGGACGATCAGCGTGCGCAGCATGCCGCCCACCCCCATCTGCAGGCCCGCCAGGCCGCTGTGCGGCACGGACATCAGCTGCGGCAGCGCATCGCGCACCACCAGCGTCACCAGGATCGACAGGAAGGCGATCTTGAACGCCGACTTGAGGAATTCGACCAGGTTCTTCTTGGAAAAGATGTTCTTGATGTTGCTGGCGGGGTTGAGCTTCTGTCCGGAAGGGATGAGTTTCTTGAAGGCCAGCACGATACCGACCTGCAGGAACTCGCCGAACATGCCGATGCCCAGCACGATCAGCACGAAGGGCAGGACCAGCGCCAGGGCCTCGTTCAGGGTCGCTTCCAGGGCGGTCTTGAGCGCAAGCTCGAAGGGCATGCCCGTCAGGGTCGAGGGCACCAGCAGGATTCGCCCCAGCGACTCGATCAGGTTCGATGCATTGCCCAGCATGTAGCCGAACAGGGCCAGGATCAGCAGGGTCTGGGTGAAATCCTTGCTGTGCGCGACATCGCCCTTCTCGCGGGACTCGCGCAGCCGCTTGGCGGTCGGCTGTTCAGTCTTCTCTCCGCTCATGGAAGCCTCCATTGCTCGTCGAGGAAAGGCAGGATGCCCGGAATGCCGCGCACTGTATCGCCGGCATATTCGAACAGCGTGCTCATGTACAGCACGAGCACCAGCAGCGCCAGGGCGCTCTTGATGGGCATGGCCAGGAAGAACACCTGCAGTTGCGGCGTGAAGCGGCTGACCAGGGCCAGGCCCAGCTCGGCCAGGAACATGGCCACGATGGCCGGCGCCGCGAACAGCAGCACCAGCCGCATGAAACGGCTGAGCTGGTCCAGCATCAGGGGGATGCTGTCGGCGCGCAGCGTCGGCGCCCAGGACCACAGATCCCACAACCGGAAGCTGTCGTACAGCAGCGACAGCATCAGCGTGAAGCCGCCGCCGACCAGGAAGAACACCAGGAACGCCTGATTGAAGAGGATGCCCAGGGGCGAGGAATCGTTGCCCGTGGCCGGATTGATGACGGCGCCCAGGCTGGCTCCGCGCTGGTTGTCGATGACGAATCCCACCGCCTCGAAGATCCAGAAGGGCAGCGCCACCATGAACCCCAGGACCAGGCCGACGAAGACTTCCTTGGTCATCAGCAGCAGCAGGCCGATCGTGCCGAGGTCCAGTTCCGCGTAGCGCGGCATCAGCATGGGCACCAGCACCAGGCCCAGGGCGGCGCAGATGGCGTAGCGCAGCAGGCCCGGCAGTAATTGCCGGTTGAACAGGGGCAGCATGCTGCACATGGCGAGCAGCCGGGGTTGCGTCAGCACCCAGGCTCCCAGGAACATGTGGATTTCTGCAGTGGCTGCGCCGTTGAACATGTCGTGCCCGTCCTCAGTGTATTTTGTGGAACAGGTCGAACACCGACACGGCGTAGTTGTAGAGCTCGCCGCTGAGCCAGCGCGCCGTGAGCAGCAGGGTGGCGAACACGGCGATCAGCTTGATCGCAAAGGACAGGGTCTGTTCCTGGATCTGCGTCAGCGCCTGGAACAGCGAGAACAGCGTCCCCACGATGGCCGCCACGGCGATCGGCGGCAGCGACAGCCACAGGGTCAGGTAGAGCGCCTGGGTCATGTAGGAGACAATGTCGACGGTACCCATGCGCGCCTCAGGAATAGGACAGGACCAGGCCCTGGATCAGCCGCGTCCAGCCGTCGATCATGACGAACAGGAACAGCTTGAGCGGCATGGAGATCGTGACCGGTGACACCATCATCATGCCCATCGCCAGCAGGATGTTGGACACGATCAGGTCGATGATGACGAACGGCAGGTACAGCAGGAAACCGATCTGGAACGCCGCCGTGAGCTCCGACACCAGGAAAGCCGGGATCAGCACGATCATGTCGTCCTGGCGCAGTTCGCGCGCCTGAGCCTCGCCCCAGAGATGCCGGGCGGTGCGCACGAAGAAATCCCGCTGCTCGGGCCGGCTGTTCTTCAGCATGAAGGCGCGCAGGGGCTCGGTGCCGCGCGCCACGGCATTCAGCATGGCCCCGACCGGGTCGGCGCGCGGTTCGGCGGTGGCCGACAGGCTGGCCGGCTCGCCCACGGCGCGCAATTCGTGCCCGACCTGCATCACGACCGGCCCCATGACGTAGGCCGACAGGATCACGGCCAGGCCGTAGAGCGCCATGTTGGGGGGCACCTGTTGCACTCCCAGGGCATTGCGTACCAGTGCGAACACCACGGCCAGCTTCAGGAAGGACGTGGTCATCACGGCGGCCAGCGGCAGCAGCGCCAGCAGCGCCAGCGCGATGGCCAGGCTGATGGGATCGAAATTGCCGCTCATGCCCCGCCCTTGCCCAGGGTGCCGACACGCACGCCGATGCGGCCATCGACCTCGACCAACTCGCCGGTGCCGACCAGCGCGCCATTGGCGCGGATCATGACCGGGCCGTCCGACAGCGGCCGCTGCAGGTCGAACACCGCACCGGGCTGCAGCTGGCGCAGTTCAGCCAGCGTCATGGCGCGGTCGCCCAGGTCGAAGGTCAGCCGCACCGGAATGGCGTCGAGGTCCAGCGGCTCGGCGGATGGGGCTTCTTCGGCGGAAGGAACGGTCTGATTCATGAGGGAAGTCCAGCCTTGGGTCACGAGATAGGAGGAATGTTCGGCGCGCACGCGCAGGCCCTGGCCCTGCGGAATCCCCAGCCACAGCTCGCCTTCGGGCCCGACCAGGTATTCGTCCAGCAGGATGACGTCGCCGCTGCCCAGGGTGCGCAGTTCGGCGGCCGGCAGCGAGGCGCGCCCGATCTCGGCGCGCAGGCCGACCGGCAGGGCCGATTCGTCGACGGCGCCGACGGCGCCGGGCGGCAGCCGGTCCAGCAGGCCGGCCAGCAGCATCAGCCCCAGGTCGTCGGACTCCAGCACCGCCAGCACGGTCTCGCCGCGTGCTTCGGCGCGGGCGGCCAGAGTCCAGGCGTGCGGCAGCTCCGCCTGCCGGGGCTCGGCCAGGACACGCACCGTCCCGCCGGCCAGGGCCGGCGACAGCGCGGCCACCGCCTCGGCCAGCAGGGTTTCCAGGGCCGCCGCCTGCAATGCTGCGGGCAGTTCGCCCACGCCAAGGCCAGGCAACCGCGCATCGGCCCAGGCCGCCAGGGCAGCCGGCGGCAGACTCAGCCGCAACGCGGCCCCCGCCCATTCCAGGTCGGCCCGGTGGCTGGCGGCCTGACGCAGGGCCTGCGGCACGCCCGGCGTCAGGCCCACGCGCCAGGCAACGGACACAGCCTCGGCGCCTTCGGGCGCCGGCATATCCACCCGCAGGTCGGCGCCGCGGGTCGCGACCAGCGTCAGCGCCTGGGCCTGGTTGGTGGTCAGGCGCGGCAGGGCGGCGGTCCGGGCGGTCAAGGGATTCATTGCATCCATGAAACGGTCTTGGTCATGCGGCCGCAGCCGCTTCGAACAGGCAGGGATCTTCGGGATCGTCGGTGCTCACCCGCACCAGGACGGCACGCGCCAGGGACTGGGCGAGTTCCTGGGCCAGCACCGGCGCACAGCGATTGAGGGTTTCGCGCGAGGCCTCGCTGGCGCAGGCGAACGCGGCCACCAGGCGGCCATCTTCTTCATAAACGGACACGGTCACGCCTGGCAAGACTTCGGCCTTCAGGTCCAGGCGCACTTCGCGTCGACCGCTGCTGCCATCGCCCACCAGCATGCGGTCGGCCGCCTCGCTCAGCGCCTGCGCCAGGCCATCCGGGGCCGCAACCGGCGCTTGGGTTTCGGCGGGCGCCAGGGCGCCGGAAAGCAGGACGAACGGCTTGGGGGTATCGGCCGAAGGTTCCGGACTCTCTGCCGGCGGCCCGCCATCCCGGGCCAGGGCCTGCTCGAACGCCTGGCGATCCGCGTCGGACGCCTCGCGGCGCGATGCGCCGGCGCCCTGCTGTCCCAGGTCCGGCATGCTCCGGGCCATGCCGATGTCCAGATCGATGCGTCGTTCAGTCATGGTCATGCGGGCTCATAGTCATCATGCTGCAGCCAGTCTTCGCGGTCGCGCGCGACGGATGCGGCTTCTTCCATTTCCAGGTCTTCCTTGCGCTCCAGTTCGCGCAGTTCCTCGGCCGCGTGCAGGCTGGCCAGCTGGACGAATTTCTCGACCATGCGCGAGGCTTCGCGGTGGGCTTCGCGGCACTGGGTCAGGGTCTCGGCCTCGCGATGTGCCTGATTTTCGGCCTCCTCGACACGGGTCTCGCGGTCCTGCTCACCCTCGCGCAGGCCGGCCACGTTCTCCAGCACGTCCTCGATCTCGCTCGCCCTCACCAGGCGGCTGCAGAGGTCACGGTACATGTCCAGTTCCCTTTGCTCGGACCAGCGACGGTATTCATCCAGATGTTCAACCGCCTGGAGCCGCAGGCGTTCGGCCTCGGCCAGCACCTGGCGCTGCCGCATCATGGCCAGCTCCGCCTGGCCCTCGCGGAAGCGCTTGATGGCGATCAGTTCGCGAAATACGTTCATCCCGCGTTCTCCCCGACGATCGAGGCCATGGCTTCGATCGCTTCCGGCAGGGTCGAATGCTCATCGGTCTTCTGACGCAGGAACCGATTGATGGCGTCGATCTTGTCGATGGCCTCGTCCGTGACGGGGTCTCCGCCGCGCTTGTATTCGCCGATCTTCACCAGCAGCTCGACTTCCTGGTACTTGGCCATCAATTCGCGCATGCGCCCGGCGAGCCGCTTGTGCTCGTCGCTCACCACCGCGTTCATGACCCGGCTGGCCGAGGCCAGCACGTCGATCGCCGGATAATGGTTGGCCGCGCCCAACTTGCGCGACAGCACGATGTGTCCGTCCAGGATGGAACGCGTCTCGTCGGCGATGGGCTCGGTCATGTCGTCGCCCTCGACGAGCACGGTATAGAGCGCCGTGATCGAGCCGTGCTCGTTCATGCCGACCCGTTCCATGAGCTTGGGCAGGGTCGCGAACACGGATGGCGGGTAGCCCCGGCGCGTCGGCGGCTCGCCCGCCGCCAGGCCGATCTCGCGCTGCGCGCGGGCGAACCGCGTGACCGAATCCATCAGGAAAAGCACCCGCTTGCCCTGGTCGCGGAAATATTCCGCGATCGCCGTGGCAACGTAGGACGCCTTGGCGCGTTCCATCGAGGACTTGTCGCTTGTGGCGCACACGATGACGCTCTTGCGCCGTCCTTCCGGGCCAAGCTCGTGTTCCAGGAATTCGCGCACTTCCCGGCCCCGCTCGCCGATCAGCGCCACCACGGTCACGTCCACGTCGGCACCCTTGACCAGCATGCCCATCAGCGTGGACTTGCCGCCGCCGGCCGCCGCGAAGATCCCCATGCGCTGGCCCTCGCCGCAGGTCAGCACGCCGTCCAGCGCCCGCACGCCGAGCTCCAGCGGCCTGTCGATGATGCGGCGCTTGAGCGGATCGGGCGCCTCGGCAAACACCGGGTAGAACTTGCTGGCTTCCAGCGGGCCGCGTTCGGCCTCGTCCAGCGGCCGGCCCAGGCCGTCGAGCACCCGGCCCAGCAGCCCCGGACCCACGGGCACCATGTGCGCCCGGCCGGTGGGAATGACTTCCGTCGCGGAAGAAATGCCATACATGTCGCCCAGCGGGGTCAGCAAGGCCGCATCCCGGGCAAAGCCCACGACTTCGCCTTTCATCTCGAAATCCTCACCCGGGTTGCGCAGGATGCAGACTTCGCCGACCTTGACCGTGGGCACGACGGCCTTGATGATGGTGCCGATGACCTGGGTCACGCGGCCCTTGATGCGCAGGGTCGGCGTGTCGTGCAGTGCCATTTCCATCATTTCGGTGATGTAGTCGAACTGACGCACGGCTTCGTCTCCGCCCTAGATCCGGCTGCCCAGCGTGCGCTGGAACGCGTTCTGCAGGGCCGCGATCTGCCCTTCCAGGCTGGCCTCGACCATGCCGATCTCGCTTTCCAGGATGCAGGCGCCCTGCGCCAGCCGGGCGTCGGCCAGCAGGTCCAGATAGCCGACCCCGGGATATGCGGCCAGGATGTCGTTGATCCGCGCCCGCACGGTTTCAACGTCGTCGGGGTGCAGCCGCAGGGTCATCTGCTTCTGGTTGCGCACCACAGCCAGCACGTTGCGCACGACAATCATGACTTTCTCGCGGTCGTCGAAGCCGTCAACGACCTTGCGCACGGCCGACATGACCAGGTCGACCATCTCGTTTTCCACGCCCGCGAAATAATCGATGGTGCGCCCGACGGTTTCGATCATCTTTTCGGCCTGGTCGAGCAGGGCTTCCTGCTTGCCGTCCTCGTAGCCACGGCGGCGCTCGGCCTCGAACGCTTCCTGGGCGCCGGCCAGGATGGCGTCGGCCTGCGCGCGGGCCTCGTCCAGGAGCGTCTGCGCCTGGACCAGGGCGGCATGCTCGGCCGCGCGCAGCACACGGGCCGCCGGGTCGAGTTCCACCGTCAGGGTGCGCGGATTCAATGCGCCGCGGGAAACGAGGAATGCCATGTCGGTTCGATCCGTTCAAGGACTGCCAGGGACAGGGCCAGCGGTGCCGGGCAGTCATCCGGCGCATCGCCGGCCGGCTCGTCTGCCAGCCTGAGTTCGGCGCGCAGGCCGAGTTCCGGCCCCGCCGCCTGGAAAACGGCGCGCAGCGCCGCTCGTCCGATCCGATCCACCTGACCGGCCAGCGCCGCGATGGGGCCGTCGTCCCGATCCGCCGGCCGGGTCCAGGGCCCGGTCTCGGCATGCCGGGCGAAGTCCAGCACATCGGCCCCCAGGGCGGCAGCCAGCTCGCGCACCTGGCTGCCCGCCACGATCCGGCGCAGTCTCTGCGCACAGCGGGCGGCGCCCACATGCCGCGCGAGGCGAGCCAGCCGGTCCGGAGGCAGCAGCGCCAGGGCGAGTTCGGGGCGGTCCGCATCGAGCACCGGGCGATGATGCAAGTCCAGCCGGCGCAAAATCGCGCTCGACCAATGCCTGTGCCAGGCGGCTGCGCAGGCCGCCGGCACAGGCCGGGAAGGCGCGCCGAAAGCCGCGTGCCGGCTGGGATGGAGCGAGAGGCTGGGCAGGAGATTGAATTCCAGCAGCCGCGCGCCGAACAGGGCGGTGCTCATTCGGAGCCCTCGGGCGCCGGCTCACGCCTCGCCTGGCCGGCGGGCTGCCGGGATGCGATGCCCGGCAGCGTCCAGCCTCCGCGCCACAACAGATAGCCCAGGCCGCCCGCCAGGACCAGGACCAGCACGGCCAGCACGGCCAGGAGCAGGCCGAGCCCGCCGGCCGAAGCCTGCGAGACCTGGAATCCCAGGACCGAAGCCAGAACCGGCGCCTCGTGCCCAGCCGTGCCGGGCTGGGCGGACACCAGGACGATCGAAACCCGATCCTCGGTCAGGCCTGGGATGGCGTGCGTGACCAGCTGGCGGATCTGCGGCTTGAGCGCGTCGAAGGAATAGCCGATCCGGTGCTTGATGAAGACGGCCGCCGTCGAGGGCGTGGCGGCTTCGCCGATCTCGCCCCGCTCGGGCAGCACCACATGCACGCGGGCAGCCAGCACGCCGTCCATCTGTGACAGGGTGTTGGTGAGTTCCTGGGACAAGGCATAGATGTACCGGGCGCGCTCTTCCAGGGGCGAGGACACCAGGCCTTCTTTGCGAAAGATCTGCCCCATGCCGTCGAAGCGCTCGCGCGGCAGCCCCTGGGAGCGCAGGATGTCCAGTGCGCGGGCCACCTGGGCGCCGTCGACCGACACGGCGACGCCTGCCTTGCTGGAGACTTTCTCGGCATGGATGCCGGCATCCAGCAGGACCGACAGCAATTCGTTGGCCTCGCCTTCGCTGGCTGAAGAATACAGGGTGACGCTGGATCCGCAGGCCGCCAGGAACGACAGTGCCAGGGCGGCCAGGGCCAGCCGCAGGACGCGGAAAGGGGAATGAGAGGAAGGCAGAAGTGAAAGAGCCATCAAGACATCCTGACCATCGTATCGATATTCTGAGTGGACCGCGCCACCGCCTTGCCCACCAGTTCGTACTGCACCGAGACCTGCAGCAGTTCGGTTTGCAGCCGCAGCATGTCGCTGACCGCGGGCCGCGTCCCCAGTCCATCCATGCTGTGGACAATATCCTGCCACTTGCCCGAGAAATCGGTCGCCATGCTGCGCAGGCCCGAAAGGATCTGTCCTCCCAGGGTGGGCACGGCATCCGGCAATGGCGCGGCAAAGGCCGATTGCAGGGCCGCGGGCACGCTGCCGAGCTGGGGCTCCAGCGGCGCATTCATCAAGGCATTGAAACGTTCGGTCGCCAGGCTGGCCGGCTCGGCGCGTGCCGCTGGAGTGGCGGCGGGAAGCGCCTGGGCACCCAGGGCGGCGGTCAGGGCAGCGATTTCCATGGTGTGACTCCTCGATCAAGCATCGTTTGGCGTTTCCACGGCCAGTCCCAGCATCCGCCGGGCCAGCGCACCGCCTTCTCCGGGCAGCGCGGCGGCGTCGGCCAACGCCCGGCGGCTTTCGGCGCCACGGCCGGCCAGCTGCATTGCCAGGCCGCACCAGGCCCGCACCACCGCCTGTTCTTCGGGATCGGAAAATCCCGCGTCCTCGAGCAGGCGGGCGGCCTCGGCAGCGCGTCCCGCGTTCAGGCGCGCCACGGCCAATCCCACCAGGGGATAGGCGCGGCCCGGCCGCACACGCCGCAGTGCGTTGAAAATTGTATCCGCACGAGACACATCTCCACGTCCGGCAGCCAGCATACCGACCTCGGTCAGGAAACGCGCATCGTCCGCCTCAAGCACAAAAGCCGTCTCCTTGGAGACGGCTCGGGATCCGGACCCGGAAGGCCCTGACGGCGGTGTTCGGCCTGCCCTCATCAAGAGGCCTTTCGACTGGCCAGCTCGCGCAATACCTGGGCCCGTGGCCGGAGGGCGTCATGCTCGCCCCCCGATTCCGCGATGCAAAGCAGTACGCGGTCCAGTTCTTCGACCGCTTCGGCCGTGCGGCCCAGCATCAGCAGGCATTCGGCAACCTGCAGGGCCGGCTCCGGGCTGCCCGGAAACAGCGTGATCAGCAGCGAATACATGCTGATGGCTTCTTCGTAGCGCCCGCATTGCTCCAGGCACAGGGCCAGTCCGGCGATGTAGTGCCGCCGCGTGGGGCCGTAAGTGGCCAGGATCGAGAACACCGGCAGTGCCTGGGCATACTGCCCCTGGGTGACATGGGCGTAGGCCAGGGCATAGATGACCTCGAGCTGCGCATTGCTGAGACGGGAACTGGACGGCAGCGCCTGCAGGCCCTCATAGAGCTGCCGGCCGAACTCGCCGCGGGATGCTGTAGCTTGCTGGGACATGCGATTCTCCTGTGTGCAACCTGCCGGTCAGACCGTCGACCGGCTGCCCATGTTCATGGCGATCTGGTTCATGTTGTCCGTCGTGCCGGCAATCATCTTGCTGACGAGCTGGGTGCTTTCCTCGATCTGCTGGATGATCTTCTTCATTTCCTCCCGGCCTTCTTCCATCTGCTTCTGCAGCTTGAGCATCATCGCCTCGAGATCTTTCTTGTCGGCCATGGCCTTCTGGGCCTTTTCTTCCGACTGGGCCTTGGAGATGTTCAACCCGCCCTGCGCGATCTGGGTGCTGCCAGAAACGGCCACGTTCGTGCTGGCCAGGACCGTATTGAAGGTTTTGATGGAGGAGAGTAGCACCTTGTTGCTGACCTGCGCCGCCGTCGACGCCGCGGACGCCCCGCCCGTCATCACCGCCATGGCGATGCCGATGCCGATAGCGGCCGCGATCGTCAGCGCCATGCCGATGTAACCGGCTGTCTTCTCGTCCGCGCCCGCCATCAGGGCAATGCTCTGGGCCATGTTGCCCAGGAGCGAAGGCTCGATCGCCAGCATCACGGGGCAGGCGATCGCTAGCGCACCGCCCACGATCTTGCAGATGTTCTCGGCCTGCTTGGGATCCACGCCGCACACGTCGGTCAGGAACTTGCCGACCGTATGCTGGATCAGGCTGTTGATGCTGATTTCCGGACCGCCGCATTCCTGCGAAATGGCGCTGGCCAGCGTCATCGTGGCGCTGATCGCCCCCACGATCGCCAGGGCCAGCAAAGGCGCGGCGGCGCCGCCCGTGGCAACCGTTGCCGCCGCCGCCGCGACCACCGCCGCGATCGCGGCCACGAAGGCGAAGATCTTGCCGATCCAGCCGAAGATCTTGCCCAGGGCGCCCTTGGATTCGGCTTCCTTGCTCTTCTCGATCCATTCCTTGATCTTCTCGAGCTGGTGCTCGGTGTTCTTCTCGGCCTTGATGCGCGCGGATTCCAGACTTTTCTGCGCGGTGGCGAGCTGCGCATCGTCGGACTTGCTGCGCAGGCTGCGCAGCAGATCGACCATGTCGCTGGCGCTGAAGACCTCGGTCGGCGTATCGATGCGCGGCGCTCCGTTCCTGTCGACCAGCGGATTGTCCCCGCCGGGCGTCCCGGACCCGTCCTGCTGCCGGACAAGGCTCAGGACTTCGTCATAGAACTTTTCCAGGTCGACCTGGTTGGTCCCGCCAGCGCCGGTCGTGCTCTCCGCGCCTTTGGTCCCGTCCGTCGGGGCCCCGCCCGTCGGCGGCACATACCCGGGTCCGTTCGTAATCGTCGTGCTCATGTTCGCTCCTGGCTATTGCGGGCGCGCGGATCAGACGTTGCGCGCAATGCCGCGGTTGGTCTCGTTGCGCGCCTGGTCGATGGCACCCAGCTTTTCGCGCACGTCGCGGATCACGTCCATCATCTGCTGCATCAGGTCGTTGGCCTGCTGGACGCTCTGTTCGTGCACCCGGGCGTCGGACTCGAGCTCGGATTTCTTCGCGTCGCGCTCCGCAGCCTCTTGCTCCTTGCCGGCGGCGATCATGCCGCCGAGGCTGGAGAACATGCCACCCGTGCTTTGCGCAGTGCCGCTCAGCCCGCTGCCCCAGTTGCCCTGCAGCTTGCTGTCCTGGACCACCTGAAGGTCGATCGGCTTGTTGTCGGCGGGATTGACGCGAACACCGGTGTCCGGATCGACCTCGCCGCCTTTCCTGATGCTCTTGGCGTTCAAGACGCCGCCGGCGACGCTCATGCCGATCGACACGGCGCCGCCCGTGATCTGGAACGCCCCCTGGATGATGGCCTGCTGCAGGCGATCCTCGGCCGCCTTGCGAATTTCCTTGGCGGCGTCCTTCAGGCTGGCAACCTGTGCCTGCATTTCGGAACTGCGCACCTCGCGGGCCTGGTTGCGCATTTCCTGGGCGCATTTCTGGAACAGGGCCATGACCGAGTAGATGTCGATGGCCACCGTTTCGGCACCGATCTTGCCGAAGGGATCCCCCGTACTCTTGCCGCCGGACGGCTCGGGCAGCATGGACTTCAGCAGGGCATCGAGACGCCCCACATTGGCCTCGTTGACGTCCACCCCGATGAGCTTGAGTGCGACGTCCAGCGTGATGCCCGTGGTCTCCACCATCTTTTTGGTGGCGGGATCGAGCGACTTGGGGTCGACGCCCGGAGGAACATAACCAGGCGGGAAAGTGGATTGCAGGGAAATCGTCATGATGTGCTCCGGAATGCTGGCTCGGTTTTCGTTCTGCACCGTCATCGGCGCCTATACACACACTATGTGGACGTCAGGGGCGAAGTCGTTCCATGCCCGGCGCCATTATTTGGCGGCGATCCTGGCCCGGACGGCCTTGAGCAGCACCTCGGCGCGCGCCTTGATCACATCGTGTTCGCCCGGCTTGCACAAGGTGCCGATCGCCAGTTCCAGGGATTCGGCCGCTTCCGCAGGCCTGCCCAGCGCAAGCAGGCATTCGGCGCAATGGTAGACCGGCACGGGATCGTCCAGACGCATCACAGTCACGATCATGTAGTGCTGCAGGGCCTCTTCATAGCGCCTGGTCATCTGCAGCGCGGAAGCCAGGGCCAGCTGATAGCGCGATTCCATGTGGTCGTAGGCCACCAGCTGGGCGAAGATCTTGAAGGCGTCGTTGTACTTGCCCTGCGCATAAAGCGCATGACCATAGGCATACATGGCCTCGCATTCGCGGACCGTCAGGCCCATGGCCTGGGCCAGCGTGCCGCCCGCCTTCCAGAGGCCCAGCAGGTTCTCGGAAATACTGTCGGCTTCCTGATCTGTGATCCCGGTATCCGTTTGCGCGTTCATGGGCATTCCTTTGTTGTGCCTGCCGCCGCATCGCGGCGGGCCGTTGTCAGATCATATTGCGCAGTTTGCGCATGCCCCCCGTGCGGGGGACGGCGTTGGCGAAACTCAGGCGGGCGGCCTCTTCGGCCACCTCGCGCTCGATGTCTTCCATGTCCTTGCGGAACAAAGCCTCGGCTTCGGCCCGTTCCTTCGGGCCCATGGATTCATTCAGCTTGCGCGCATCGAGTCCCTGGGCCTGGTAGATCTCGGGAGTCTCGTCCAGGCTCTGCTGGACCTGCTGGATCAGCGCCTCGGCTTCTTGCATGATTTCTTCGGGCGTCTTCGTGGCCATGATTCGATTGCCTCTCGTCAGATGTTGCGGATGATGTTGGAATTGGCGTCGGTGTGCTTCTTCTGCGTGTTGGTCAGGATCTCGATCGACTCGTTCTTCTTGTTGTTCAGGCTCTGCAGACGCAGCATGTCCATCTGCTG
>Ga0182743_1002258_pt1 | contig 17225 bp, 18 predicted proteins | sample eDN3rd30CKraftOP_FD_128522 | JGI IMG/M metagenome (GOLD analysis project Ga0182743, IMG submission 128522) | Enriched Organic Plus compost microbial communities from Emeryville, California, USA - eDNA 3rd pass 30_C Kraft OP (version 2) (version 2) ... | reverse complement strand
CTGCCTCGACTTCGACCAGGACGCAGAAACCTGGCTGAAGTACTACGCCTCGAACGAAGACCGCCGGGCATGGGCGATCGAGACCGGCGGAACGCTACCGCCGGCCATGCAGCCGCCGTTCCCGCGCAAGATGCCCAGCCGGCCTCAGTAGGGGTTGGCTTGTTCGCGGCCCGAAGGCTAGCGCCGTCTGAGGGCCCACTTCTTTACGCATTGCGGGCTCGATCCGGTTTTTTCGTTTGGCGTCGAAGGGGTCGGGAGTCCTCGCGGCCGTTATCGGCTCGCCTGCTGGCTCCTATCGCCGCTACGACTTCCGATCCCGCGCGTTTCAGCCGCCGCGACGGTCCAAAACCTTCGAGCGCAGCACCCTCTACTGAAATCTGATCACTGAAAACGGACGACTGCCCAAGGCGTCCTAGGTCCGGATGGCTGCGTCGACGTGGCGGCCGATCACTTGTTCGGCGACCGACTGAAACGGCGCGGCGGCAAGGGGCAGATCGACTTCGACCACCACTTCGCTCGCGGTGGCCTCTACCTGGCCCCCCACCTTAAAGCCGAGAGTCTTGAACGAGAAGTCGGAGCGGTTGCCCGCGGTGGTCATCGTGACGTCGGTGGCGTCGAACTCACGGGCCGTATTTTCCAGGGCTACGCCCATCTGAGCGAGAATGGTCTGCGGGTCGCTGCTGTGCGGACGCCGGACGGTCACTTTGGGCATCGAACTTACCTCGCGCGGGCGATGGACGGACGTTATAAAATGCAAAGGTCCATCGTAGCAATCTTCGCGCCCAGTGAAACCGGAGGCCGAAATGTCAGCAGAACACGTCGTGGAAACGACGGCTGAGAATTTTGACCAGGACGTCATCCAGCCGTCCTTCACTGTTCCTGTGGTCGTCGACTTTTGGGCTGCATGGTGCGGCCCCTGCCGCCGGCTTGCGCCGTTGCTGGAGCGATTGGCGGAGGAGTACGCCGGAGCGTTTCGCCTGGTGAAAGCCGACGTCGATTTACTGCCCCAGCACGCGGCGGCGTTTGGCGTGCAAGGAATCCCCGCCGTTTATGCGTTGCGGGACGGGAAGGTGGTCGATTCGTTCAGCGGCCTGCTCACCGAGCCACAACTCCGCGAGTGGATCAAGAGCATCCTCCCCACCGAGGCGGAGCAGCTGCTCAAACAGGCGCAAAACTACGAAGTTGCTGACCCGGCGGAAGCGGAACGCCTCTACCGGCAGGCGATCATGCTAGCACCGAAGTCGGCGGAGGCGAAAATCGGCCTCGTGCGGACGTTAATCGCCCTGGGGGATCAGGCGGCAGCCCGCGAAGTGATCTCCGAGCTGGAAGCGCGCGGCTTCCTCGAGCCTGAAGCCGAAAAGCTCAAGTCGCAGCTCGAGATTTCGAGCCATCACCTCTCCGGAGGCGAGATAGCCAGGTTGCAGGAGGCGGTGGCCGCGTCCCCCGGCGATCTGCGACTTAAGCTGCAACTGGCCGAAGCGCTGCTGGCCGACGCCAACTACGAAGAGGGGCTGCGAAACGCTCTCGAAGTCGTGGAGCAAGGGCAGGGGGACGTGCGCGAGGCCGCTCGTTCGCGCATGGTCGATACGTTTCGCGTGCTTGGCGACGATCATCCGCTGACGACGACGTTTCGCCGTCAGCTCTCGCTCGCCCTGTATTAAGCGAGCGGGTGAACTCTAAGTTCGGGCTAGGCCAGCAACTGGTCCCGCGGGGCCATGCGGGCAGCGCGGGTCGCTTCGACGAGCGCCGACTTCATATCCTCGAGCGAGACCTTGCGGAGGTCGATGCGCGCGGTGCGGAACGAGTCGAAGATCGCCTGAACGAGCTCATCTTTCGAGCGAGCTTTGGCCGCCCGTTGGCGGATGGCGAGTCGAATGGTTTCATCCATAACGGTCTCTTCCTTGATCATAGCGCGCCTCGCGCCGGAACACCGCCCGCGGCGAACTCTGCCGCCGGTCGGGTAGGTAACGCCCTCGGTGTCGAGGCTGGAGCAAGGAATGCGCCCACGCCGCGTGGCCGGTCGGCCAGCGAGATCCGGCGTAGGTCGTAACGTGAGACACGGTCACGCCCAATCGGTTCGCGGAAAAAATGTCAGAACGAAAACGCCGCGATTCTGCCTGGCAAGATTGACTGCCGAAACGGCGGTCCTTGCTGGAAATTGCTACAAAGGGCGCCGATCTCGCCGCCACCTGCGCTATGCGTTGCAAACCTGAAACGATTGTATCGGCAGCTTTGACTGGCGAAATGAAGCGGACCTACGCATCCACTTATTGCCAGCGTCGCTATCGGTTCCACCAGCGGAGGATCGACAGCAGCGAGCTGACGACAAAGACGAGCAGCAGCGGTCCGGCGAGGATCATTAGCATGCCGACCAAACGGGCGCTGTTCTCCCCCTGCTGACCTCGCAAGATGTAGTACGCCGGCGCCATGGCGACGGCTGCGACGGCCATCAGCCCTAGCAGGCCGCCGAGCGGAAATTGCGGCGGTCGACGGGGAGGCCCAGGCTCGTTGGGCGTTGAATTGCCCGGCGCCGACTTGTTATTACGTGCCGCAGGCTTGTGATTCATTCCGAACCGCCTGTTTGCGGCGCTTGTGAAGCTGCGCGACGCGCTGCACGACGTCCGGCTGCGTGAGTTTTTCGTGAACCGGCAGCAGCACGTAAGAAGGATGTTTGCAGCAGGAGTCCAAGATCAGTTGTCGAGGGCTCGGCGTGCTGAAGCCGTTCACGCAAGGTTCGTGGCCGGTGATGATAAGCTCGGCTTGCACCAGGTCGGCAAAAGCTTGCACGTTGGCGGGACGAAAATCGCGTCCCCACACGAGGCGGAAAGCGGGACTCCCGGCGCGCCAGTCGGCGCAAGTGAGCGGACGCTCGAAGACTGTGACGTCGAACCCGTCGCGATCGACCTTCTCGGGCACGCTGTGGCTGACGAAGATGCCATTGGCCAGGCGGATCGCGAGTGGGCAGGTCGCGAGAAATTCCATGTAAGCGTCACGCACCGCTTCGGCAGCGTCGCCGTACATTTCGGTAAGGCCGCAGCGGAAGTTCAGATTGAGCATCTTCCGCGATTTGCAGATCGGGAAATCGCCCAGCTCGGCCAGCTCGTGATTGCTCAGCAGGAAGTGGAACTGGCTCGGGAACTCGGTCTTCAACCGAGCGCAGTCTTCGAGCATCAAGTGCGACATGCAGCCGCCGCCCGGATACTCGGGCCCGCCGTGGCAGACTTCTTGCATCACCAGATGCCGGCGCGGGTTGCCCGCCAGATCGGCGATCCGTAGGAGCTCGTTGAAGTTGAGGCGGTTGCCGTGCAGATCGGCGGCGATCAGCAGTTCGTCGCCGTGCTCGGCCGTCAGCTCGATGATATTCCCACGCCGAGCCGCAGTCGCCCGATTCGCGGCGGCAGCCTTCCGGCAGAGCTCGATGACCTGATCGGCGATCTGCATGGGGTGACAACGGTTCCGAATCGTCGAGAGGAGCGAAAACTGCGGTCTGCTGCAGGGGAATAGCCAGCCTAATTGTAGGACTCCTCGACAGCACGGGCTACACCGCCTTAACCCAGGCAATCCGCATAACCGTCAAATGCGGGGCTTACAGCCCTCGCGTGGGAGGAATCGCCCCATGGTCCGCGGCAAGTCGCCGGATCCTGCTCGACCTACACTTGAGCGTTAGCAGCCGGGCTACGGCGAGGTTTCCCATGACAAGCGATGCGCGTAGATCGTTTCGAATCCAAACGCCAGATTATCGACAGCGTGGCGAGTTGGTCGTTGGGCGACGGCGATTTCAGGTGCTGATGGTCAACGCATCGGCAAGCGGTTTTGCGTTTCTTTCGCCGCAGCCGATTCCGCTCGAGCCGGGAAAAGTAGCTCGGCTGCAGGCGGATGACGCCTGGTACAAGGTTTTGGTCGTCCGCTGCGACGAGACCGAAGAAGGCGTCGTGTATGGCGTGGAGCGAATCGCCGACATCGTTTCCGACACCGACGATTCGTCGCCGGCTTGGGCCCGGCTTCGCGACAGCGCTCCTAAGTCGAACGCCTCCACGATTGTGGCCGTAGCCGGCGTGGTTCTCTGTGCGGCCCTGAGCGCCTACCTCATCGCCGGACGGCCGACGCTAGACGCCTTGCTGCGGACGCTCAATATCTAGCGAACGCGGATCCGACGCTCCGGCAGGACGGGGCCCGGATAGTGCAAATCCTTGCCCCGCAAGAAGTTTTCCCGCAGCGGGCGGCGACGCGGTAGGGACCTCGGTCGCCTTATGTCGCTTGTGTGGCTTCTCCCGGTGGTATCGAATTGCTCAATATTCCGGGTTTTGCCGCCGATGAGAAAGTTAGGCGTTGCTGTCCGTCCCGCAAACCGGATCGGCGACGCTTCTATCCTGACCCACGAGCCCCTCGTGCTTCGATAGCCGCCGCCGGTTTTTTCGGATGAAAGCCGGCCGTCTACCTGCGGTGAGCGCACGAGCAGCAAGGAAGCTATGCCCATGAGAGCGGTACTTCTCACAGCCGCGCTGATCGTCTGCGCGAGCGCCACCGGTTGTCATCAACTTGGACGTCGGCATTGCGACGCTTGCCAGACCTGCGGCCCGACCTGTCAGCAAGGCGGAACCGTGCTGGGACATCGCAAGCACGGCGGTTTGTTCAATCGCAATTGCGATATGTGCGACGTGTGTGCAGCCACGGGCGCTGAAGGCCCGTACGCTGGTCCGAGCGGTCCTTATGGCCCGTCGGACGCTGCCGGCGGAGTCTATGGACCGCATGCCGCGGCGGCCGCGATGGCTGGCGGACCTGGCAGCTATCCGGTTCGCGGCACCCCAGGCTTCCCGCACCACCACTACCATCGCGAGTACATCGGCCCGCAGGGGCCGTCGACCGCTCAGGTCGGCTATCCGTACTACACGGTTCGCGGCCCGCGCGACTTCCTGATCAACAACCCGCCGAGCATCGGCCGGTAGCAGGATCGCGGAAGCGAACGCAAAAAAACAAAAACGGCCCGACTGCAATTCGCAGCCGGGCCGTTTGTTTTTCTTGCTCGTACGGCAGGGTCGGTTAGTTGCCCGTATAGCGGCCGACGACCAGCGAAATGTTCTGACCGCCGAAGCCGAAGCTGTTGCTCAGGGCGTAATCGCACTTCGCTTCGCGAGCGGCGTTCGGGATGTAGTCCAGATCGCAATCGGGATCGGGGTTCTCGTAATTGATCGTCGGCGGCAACACATTGTCGCGGATGGCCATCAGGCAGACGATCAGTTCGGTCACGCCGGCGGCGGCGATCAAGTGTCCCATCATGCTCTTGGTGCTCGAGACGGGAATCTGCTTCGCCTTGTCGCCGAACACGACTTTGCAGGCGAGTGATTCGACGCGGTCGTTCACCGCCGTGCTGGTGCCGTGGGCATTCACGTATTGAATGTCCGACGGATTCAGGCCGGCGTCGGCAATGGCCATCTTCATGCAGGCGATCGCGCCGCGCCCTTCAGGATGAATGTCGGTGATGCGATAGGCATCGGCGGTGGTGCCGTAGCCGAGAATCTCGCCATAGATCGGGGCGCCGCGACGCTTGGCATGTTCGAGCTCCTCGAGCACGACCATCGCGCCCCCTTCGCCGAGGACGAAGCCATCCCGCAGCCGATCGAACGGGCGCGAAGCCTTGGTCGGCTCGTCGTTGCTGGTCGACAAGGCGGTGAGCAGGTTGAAGCCCGTCACGCCGAATGGGTGGATCATGCTGTGAGCGCCGCCAGAGAGCATCACATCGGCGTCTCCGCGGCGGATGATTTCGGTCGCCTCGCCGACCGCCTGGCTGCTGGCGGCGCAGGCCGTCAAGCAGTTGGCGTTGGGGCCTTGCGCGTTGAACAGGCTGGCGATGTAGCCGGCCGGCATGTTCGGTTCCTGCTCGATCTCTTCCTGGGGATCGAGAATTTCGAGGCCGATGCGGGTGAACTTCTCCACATCGAAGCCGTCGGGCGTGAGCGACCCGGTCATCATCCGCGAGAAGGAGGTGAAGTCCTGGCTCCCTTCGCCGCAACCGAGATAGACGCCGACTCGCGTCGGATCGATCTTGGCGTCCATCAAGCCGGACTCTTTGACAGCCTGAATCGCGGCGCCGGCGGCAAATCGCGTGTGGCGGCCCCGCTTCTTCCACACCGCGGGATCTTCGCCGAGCGAACTGATGTCCCAGTTTTTGACTTCAGCAGAAATACGCGTGGGAAACTTGCTGGCGTCGAAGATCGTGGTGTATCCCACGCCCGACTTGCCTTCTTTCAAACCTTCCCAAACGGTCGGCACGTCGTGTCCCATGGGATTTACGGAGCCAACACCAGTGACCACAACACGACGTCTCATGCGAATCTCACCTGCTAGAACTTGGGCCGACCTGATCGACCTTGAGGATCCCCGGGATTATACCATCGCCGGGCAACTCCCTTAAGCGAGCTGCCCCGGTTGCGGCGTCTGGTTGGCCGACCGATTTCCTGGCCAAAGGGAAAGTGGGCGCGCAAGCCCGCGAGCTTTGGTATCGTTCCCAAAGGCTCGCGGGGATAAGCGGCTGAGTGAGTCTGACGCCGGTTGCCGGAAGTACAGAGCATCCGGCGCGGGTTAGGCTGCCCGTGCGGTCGTCGCTCCGGGCGATTAAAGCGGGACGGGGCCCGTTTCGTAGGCTGCGGCGGCTGCCCGCTCGGCCTCGGCGTAAAAGGCCGGCATTTCGAGGGGATTGCCGTTTTCGTCCTTCCCCACGTCGTACATCCCGAAGGTTCGCAGCAGCGTGGCGAAGTCGTGGGGATGGAAGAGCGGTCCCGGCGGGAACCGGTCGTCGAGGAAGGCGAACATCAGATCGACTTCGGCTCGCAGCTCGTCGCCGACGTGGCACGTCGCCGAGGCGATCGCGCCGTCGTTCTGAATGTCCTGGACGATCGCCTCGTACCGCAAGGTTTCGCCGGCGACGCACGGGCGATGGAGCACCGCCTTGCTGAGCTTGGCCAGCACGACGCGCTGCTCAAAGCCACCCTTTTCGCCGACCAAGAGCCCCGCGGTTTGCGCGATTCCCTCGATCATCACCGAAAAGGGAATCGCGGGATAACCGGGCAGGTAGTCGTCGATCACTTCTTCGTCGAGGGCGATGTTCTTGATCGCCACCGCACGCCGACCGCGTTCGAACTCCAAAAACCGATCGATCCAGTACCAACGCATGTTCGACGTTCCCTGACGAAGACGCTTCGTGCCGAATTACCGCGGATTCGGAGCCGGACTAGGCGGCGCCAACCTTGCCTTCGATGTAGCGGCAGAGGTCGCCCACAGTGAGCAGGTTGCCAAAGTCGCGAACCTGCGGGTTGGCTTCGAACTTGGTGAAGTCGACGAACGGCATGCGACGCTTGAGTTCCGCGAGGCCGGCCGGCGTGACCTTGCCGTCCTGCACGTACTCGGCGTTGGTCAGGATGTCTTCCGGAGCGAGTTCCTTACGGGGGATCTCGATGGCGAACGACTTTTCGAGCTTGAAAACGATGTCGAGAAAGTCGATCGATTCGGCGCCCAGGTCACCGACCATGGTGGCCTGCGGGGTGACCTCTTCCTCATCGACCCCCAGCGCGTCCACCAGAGCAGCTTGAACCTTCTTGAATACTTCGTCTTTCGTGGGAGCCATGTCTAACGACACTCCAGTTGGGGTTGATGTAGGCGATTGTGGCCGAATGTTTTGGGAAAAATCAGGAACGGGTCAGGCTCGCTTGCGGTGATTCCGTGCGCGACGGTCCGCCGGTATGGGGCGGGTCGATCTTTCGCAAATTGGAATTGCGCGACTGGACCAACTGTTTGAAAACTTCGCGGAAGTGGTTTCTCGCGTAGGGATCGGCGTTCGCTCGACTGGGGACGCGGTCCCCGATGTTGAAGCGTTCGATCACCAGGCGGGCGCCGACTGCGACGTTGCCGTCGATCGTGCCTTGGGTTTTCAGCGTGGTGGTCAGCTCGTCCTGCTTGAGGATCTCAGCGGTGACGATTAGTTCCTTGCCGGGCGTGACAAAATCCGAGTATTTGACGTTTCTCGCTTCTTTCAGCAAGACGGCCGAATGAGCGAAGCCTTCCGTTTGTCGGATCAGCCAGGCGCCTGCCTGGAACATGCATTCCAGCATGAGCACGCCCGGCATAACCGGAAAGCGCGGGAAGTGGTCCTTCAGGTACTGCTCTTCGGGCCGGAGTACCTTGGAGGCCACGATGCTCACACCGGGCTTCAGGTCAATAATTTTGTCCAGCAGACTGAACTGCATTTGACGGTTCCATGTACGTCAACCGGGGCACATCTTCCCTGTCTGGCGCTGCCCCGCTAAGTTTCAAAGTTCGCCAATATAACGCGATTTCCCGTCTGCGACAACGGATGTTTCCCGGCGTTTCGGCTCCGGGGAGACCATTTCACATATCGCATAACTATTGTGCGAGCAGTGGTTTAGCGATGGCTGCCGGCATTGCGGATGTTGGCATTTGCGCCGGTTGGTCCGCCGAGACACGCCGCTGCGCGGTGTAAGTTCTAACGACTTTGCCGAATTCGCAAAGTTCGCCGCTATCGGGTTTTGCTTGCGCTTGGGCGAGCGGCGCCGCACGTTTGTCAAGCGCTGTCGCAGGTGGTACATTCTCGCGCACTATGCGCAAGGGGATTCCCGTTTCGCCCGGAGTGGCTGTCGGCACCGCCTACTGCATCCACGAGATCTTCGTAAACCCTGATACGAAGCGGCTTGAGGATCATGAAGTCACCGCCGAGCTGGCCAATTACGAAACCGCCCGCGACAAGGCGGCCGGGGAGCTGCGCGCGCTAAAACACAAGGTCGAGCAGCAGGTCGGCCGGGAAGAATCGCGGATTTTCGCCGTCCACGAGGCGATTCTGCGGGACGTCAACTTCACCAACAAGGTCCGCTCCTGGATTGTCGAGGACCGGATGACGGCGCAAGCGGCGCTCCATCGGCTGCTCGACGAGTACACGGCCCTGATCACGCGCACCGACGACGAGTACCTGCGCGAGCGGGTGAACGACGTGCGCGACGTTGTGATTCGCTTGAGCGCCCACATGTCGGACGTGCTCAAGACCGACCAACACGTCCTGCAGGGGCCGGTGATTCTGATTGCCGACGAACTTCTCCCTTCCCAGGCGGTGATGCTCGGAGACCTCGACGTGAAGGGGATCGTCACGCAGGGGGGGAGCCAGACGAGCCACGCTGCGATCATCGCGCGCAGCCGAGGCATTCCAGCCGTTTCGGGCGTGCGCGGTATCCTGCGGCAAGTCAAAACGGGGGACACGGTCGCTGTCGACGCCCGCGGCGGACACGTGCTCATCAATCCCGACGCCGAGCAGCGTAGCGCGTTCCTGAAACTCGAGCGCGAGTTCTTCCTGCTCAAGGACCAGTTGGCGGGCAATCGCGATCTGCCAGCGGTGACGCAGGACGGCGTGAAGCTCGAACTGCTCGGCAACATCAATGGAGCGATCGACGCAAAGGCCGCCGGCGCGATGGGGGCCTCGGGGGTCGGCCTGTTTCGCACGGAATACATCTACCTCACTCATCCGGACGTGCCGGACGAAGAGGAGCAGTACAACGCCTATCGCGAAGTGATCGCCGCCAGCCCGAACCAGAGCGTAACGATTCGCACGCTCGACATCGGCGGCGACAAGACGGTGCCGTACCTCGGCCATACGCATCAGGAGGCCAACCCGTTCATGGGATGGCGGAGCATTCGCCTGTCGTTCGAGCATCCGGAGTTTTTTGCGACGCAGATTCGCGCCGTGCTGCGGGCTGCGGCGACGGTCGAGGGAACGCAGGGGAAGGTTCGCCTGATGTTCCCGATGATCACGACGGTCGAAGAGCTACGCAAAGTGCGAGCCATGGTCGCGCGGGCTGCGAACCAGTTGCGACAGGCAGGCAAGCCGTTCGCTGAAGTGCCGCTGGGGATGATGCTCGAGGTTCCAGCCGCCGCGATTTCGATTAACGACATGCTGCCGCTGGTCGATTTTGTTTCGATCGGCTCGAACGACCTGGTGCAGTATCTGATGGCTGCGGACCGGGATAATCCGAAGGTCAGCCACCTCTGCCAGCCGCTCGCTCCGCCGGTGTTGCGCGTGCTGTCGAACGTGATCAAAGCCTGCAACAAGGCGAACAAGCCGCTCACGCTCTGCGGCGAGATGGCCGGCCAGCCGCGGGCCTTCGTGCTGCTGTTTGCGATGGGGCTGCGCAGCTTCAGCATGAGCCCGGCGTTTATTCCGTCGATGAAAGAGCTGGCCGCTCACCTGACCACCGAGCAGGCCCGCCTGGTGCTCCGCCGTGCCATGACGCTCCGCACAACGGCGGCCGTCAAGCGTTATATGGCCGAGCAACTGCGCGTGATCGCGCCCAATTTGAGTTGGCTCGATATGGCCTAGTGGCTCACTTCGTCAGGAAGCTGGCTGTGCCTTTATCGCTTTTCAACCATCGGATGCGCGGCCATTTTCGAGAGGTGAGCCATGCTGACCCGCTTGGGCATACCTTCGGCGGCGAGACTGCGGCGTTTGGTTATCCTGGCGACGATGCTCTTCCGATTCAGGCAATAAAAAAGCCAGAGGCGATTTAGCCTCTGGCTTTATTTCGTTTCGTCGGGGTTACTCAAAGTTGCCGGAGATCTCCGGCAACCGTGCGCGGGCGACCTAGGCCTTCGCCTGGTCGAGCGCTTCCTGGATGCGGCTCTTGGTCGGGATGCCTTGGAAACGCTGCACCGGCTGGCCGTTCTGGAAGATGATGATCGTCGGAATCGCCTCGATGCCGTACTGCATCGCCGATTGCTGGCTGTTGTCGACGTTCACCTTGCCGATCTTGGCGGTGCCGGCGTTTTCGGTCGCCAGCTCGTCGATCATGGGAGCGATCTTACGGCAGGGGCCGCACCAGGGCGCCCAGAAGTCGACCAGCACCGGCTCCTTCGAATTCAATACTTCGCTCTGAAAATTCTCGTCGGTGAATTCCAACACGTTGCTGCCGGCCATCGATCACTCCTTGCGTAAATGTCGCGGACGCGGCCCGCGACGGTTGTATTGCTAACTTGTCCCAATTATCGCTGTGGCGAAAAGTGGTTCCGATTCTAGGGGTGGCGCGGCTGGGCTGTCAACGAACCCTTGACGCTCGCCCACCCGCCGCAAGCCCATGCGGCGATTGCCTCTACGCCACGCGCCGCCTAAGCTTGCGGGCGGCAACGCCCGCCGCCGGACCGCCGGATGACACTTGACGAATCATCGGCCGGCACGGTGGTCGGGCGCTAGAATCGCACTGGACGGCATGGAAATTGGGAACCTTTTCCGCGGAGTGGAGAGTACCGCAATGAGCGCCCAACAGTTCACCGCGTTTGTCGTGGAAAAAGATGCGGCGGGAGAGCTTCGCCAATCGGTAACGTCGCGCACGCTTGACGACTTGCCGCCGGGCGAAGTGTTGATTCGCGTCCGTTATTCGTCCCTCAACTACAAGGACGCCCTCGCAAGTCGCGCCGCCAAGGGGATTGTGCAACGGCTGCCGCACGTGCCGGGCATTGACGCAGCCGGCGAAGTCGCAGAGTCGTCCGACTCTCGCTACAAGCCAGGGCAGTCGGTGATTGTCACTGGCTACGAGCTGGGCGCGGGACAGTGGGGCGGTTGGTCACAATATGCCCGCGTGCCGGCCGATTGGGTGGTGCCGTTGCCCGAGGGGCTGACGCCGCTGGAGTGCATGACGCTGGGAACGGCTGGCTTTACGGCGGCGCAGTGCGCAAGCGCGATTCAGCTCAACGGCGTTTCACCGGAGGCGGGCGAGGTGGTCGTGACCGGGGCGACTGGCGGCGTCGGTTGTCTGGCTGTGATGCTGCTCGCCAAGCTCGGCTATTCCGTCGTCGCCGTGACCGGCAAACGGAATCTCGAAGGGCAGTTGCGCCAGTGGGGCGCGCAGCGGGTGATCGGACGGGACGAAGTTCACGACGTGAGCGACAAGCCGCTGCTGAGCGGCCGCTGGGCCGCCGCGGTTGACACGGTCGGCGGGCAGACGCTGGCCACGATCGTTCGCCAGACGAAGAACTACGGCGTGGTGACGGCTTGCGGACTGGTCGGGGGCATTGAGTTGCCGCTGACGGTGCATCCGTTCATTCTGCGGGGCGTGATCCTGGCGGGGATTGGCTCGTCGGCGCTGCCGTATCGGCGGCGGATCGAGATTTGGCGAAAGTTGGGACACGAGTGGCGGATTGAGGGGCTGGAGCGGGTGGCGACCGTCGTTCCGCTGGCGGAGATTTCGGGCGTAATCGAGCGGATGTTTCGCGGAGAAGTTGTGGGGCGAACGGTGGTGGAGATTCCATAGTCCGTCGCCTGGCGGGAGATATTCGCTCGGGACTCGGTGGCTGAGTCTCCGGACGACTTCGTCCCAAGCTGGAACCTGGGACGAAGGTGGGCGTGGGCGGTCGGTTGCGTGAAGCGCGGGTGGGGAGACGCCAATGTACGAGGTGTTTGAGCACACAGCCGACTTGGGGCTCCGCGTTCGCGCGGCGACCAAGGAGGAGTTGTTCGCCGAGGCCGGGCGGGGGCTGATGGCGATGATTGTCGCGAACCTCGACGCGGTGTCGCCTGTCCAGTCTCGCACGCTGGAAATTCGCGGCGGCGACCTTAGCTTGCTTTTGTTCGATTGGCTCAACGAGCTGCTCTATGCGTTCGAAGCGGACAAGCTGCTGCTCAGCCGATTTGACGTTCGGCTGGAAGGGGACACGCTGCGCGCCGTTTGCTGGGGTGAAGAAATGGACCCGCAGCGGCATGTGATGGAACACGAAGTGAAGGCGATTACCTACCACCAATTGCGCGTCGAAGAGACGGAGGGCGGTTGGCTGGCGGAAGTGATTGTTGATATTTGATGGGCGTGTTTGTTGTGAATTGTTGACTAATTTGTGGTTTTGTGCTAGGCTGCGGTGTTTGTGTGAGGCGGGCGCGATCCCGAGTCGCCGCCGGAGTTCTGTCGAGGCTTGTAAGGTGAATCCAGCTTCCCTTGGCCCAGCGAGCGTTGGCCGACTTGGGAAGCGAGGGTGGTGAAAAACTACGAGGGTTTTTCACCGACTTGGGGGCCCCCTGGAACCGGGTTTTTCGACGAAAAACTGGGGTGGTTTTTCACCACCCGCCGTCGGAAGGGCTTGAGAACGGCGGGGCCTTTATGGAAAAGGCGGCTCCCTTCGATGTGTGCGGCAGAGGTGAAAGCGCGAAGCGTGCCCTGAAACTTCGGGCAACGCGGGCGGCGCCGGTTGAGGAGAACGTGTGATGGCCAAGGATGCTTTTTACGGACCGCTCGAGCGCGTGAGCGACACGTTGTGGCGGATTCCGAAGACCTATAAGAGCGGGATGCGCGTCGACGGGCTCATCTTTGCCGACGACAACCTGATTGAGCTGATCCGCAAGGATCAGGCGCCGGAGCAGGTGGCGAATGTGGCCACGTTGCCCGGTATTCAGTACGCCAGTCTGGCGATGCCCGACATTCACTGGGGCTACGGCTTCTGTATCGGCGGCGTCTGCGCGACCGATCCGAACGAAGGGGGCGTGATTTCGCCCGGCGGCGTGGGGTACGACATCAACTGCGGCGTGCGGCTGATGAGGACCAATCTCTCGCGTCGGGAAATTCAGCCGCACATGGTCCGCCTGATGGACCACTTGTACGACAACATTCCAGCCGGGGTGGGCCGCGACGGAAAGTATCGCTTTGGGCAGAAGGAGCTGCGCTCGTTGATGGCGCAGGGCTCGCCATTTCTGGTGGAGCGCGGCCAGGCGACGCCGGACGACATTCGACACACGGAGGCTGCCGGGCGGATTGACGGCGCTCGGCCGGAGTATGTGAGCGACCGGGCGCTGGAGCGCGGCGGCACGCAGTGCGGAACGCTCGGCTCGGGGAACCACTTTCTGGAAGTGCAGATTGTCGATGAGGTGTTCGACGAGCAGGCTGCCCAGGCGATGGGACTCGAAAAGGATCTTGTCTGCGTGATGGTCCACTCGGGATCGCGCGGGCTGGGATATCAGGTGTGCGACGACGCGCTGAAGGACTTTCGCGGTACGGCGGAGAAGTATGGAATCAGCCTGCCCGACCGGCAGCTCGCATGCGCTCCGGTCAACAGCCCCGAAGGGGAGCGGTATCTGGGCGCCATGTGCGCGGCGGCGAATTTTGCCTGGTGCAACCGCCAATTGCTCATGCACCAGGCCCGGGAGTCGTTCTCGCACGTGCTGGGAAAGAGTTGGGAGTCGCTGGGGATGTCGCTGGTTTACGACGTGGCCCACAACATCGCCAAGCTCGAAGAGCACACGGTTGGCGACGTCCAGAAGAAGGTCTGGGTGCATCGGAAGGGAGCTACGCGCGCGTTTCCGCCGGGGCATCCGGAGGTGCCGGAGATGTATCGCGAGATCGGTCAGCCGGTGATCATTCCTGGCGATATGGGACGGGCGAGCTGGGTGATGGTCGGTCAGCCAGGGAGCATGCAACTGAGTTTTGGCACCTGCTGTCACGGGGCAGGGCGGGTGATGAGCCGGACGGCTGCCATCAAGCATGCGCAGGGGCGGCGAATTGACAAGGAACTGGCCGAGATGGGCGTGATCGCGCGGGCCCGCAGTTGGAAGGGGCTCGCCGAGGAGCAGCCGGAGGCGTACAAGCACGTCGACCTGGTGGTGGAGGTGGTGCATAACGCGGGGCTGGCGAAGAAGGTGGCGCGCATGCGGCCGATTGGGGTGGTGAAGGGGTAGCCCCTCTCGTGACGACGCTCTGCGTCGTTACGCACGGTTGGACGCTCTGCGTCCTGGGGCAAGTGATGGGAACGGCTGGGTGCTGGCGGGGGCACGCTGGACGCAGAGCGTGCGGGCTTGCGTTCCCACGCAGAGCGTGGGAACGAGGAAACGAGGATGGGGGCGTGGCGACGAGGATGGTCTGGCACGCTGCTGGCACGGTTGACGTTGTCCCGTCTGGCTGACTTTCCTACACTCCGCGGCGATTGTCTCCCGGAAAGGAATCCCATGAGCGTTTCGATCGTCGTCCCCGTTTACAACGAAGTCGAGAATGTGCCGCTGCTGTACCGGCAGTTGGCTAAGGTGATGCCCGAGCTTCAGCAGCCTTGGGAGATCCTGTTTGTCGACGACGGTTCTACGGACGGCACGGTCGATCGGCTGCGGGAGTTGGCGGCGCTCGACCCGAACGTGAAGGTGGTTCGCTTTCGCCGCAACTTCGGGCAGACTGCTGCGATGCATGCGGGGCTGCAACTAGCGACGGGGGACGTGATTGTCACGCTCGACGGCGATCTGCAGAACGAGCCGGGGGATATTCCGATGATGGTCCGCAAGCTGGAGGAGGGGTACGACCTGGTCCACGGCTGGCGGAAGGAGCGTCACGACGCGCTCGTGAGTCGCAAGATTCCGTCGCGGATCGCCAATTGGCTGATCTCGCGAACGACGCGGTTTCCGATTCACGACCTGGGCTGCACGCTTAAGGCGCTGCGGCGAGAGATTGCACAGGAATTGGAACTGTACGGCGAGATGCACCGATTCATTCCGATTCTGGCGCATGCTCGCGGGGCCCGGTGTGTGGAGGTGGTCACGCGGCATCATGCCCGCCAGTTCGGGCAGACGAAATACGGCATTGGCCGGACGGTGCGAGTGGTGCTCGACCTGATCACCGTCAAGTACATGCTCGACTATTTCGCCAGCCCGATGAAGCTGTTCGGCAAGTTCGGCATTCTGTGCGGCGCGGTAGGCGTGTTGTCGGCTGCGGCGACGGTGCTGATGAAGCTGATCGGCGGCGTGGATATGACGGGGAACGCGCTGAGCCTGCTAACGGTCCTGTCGCTAATCGGCAGCGTGCAGTTCCTGAGCCTTGGGCTGCTCGGCGAAGTGAACGCCCGGATCTACTACGCCTCGCAGCCGAAGCAGAACTATGCGATCCGAGAGTTGATCAATTTTGGCGGAGCGGAGCAGGGGACCGAGCAGCCGACGGTACGACGCGCGGCGTGACGTGCCGAGATAGCTGCGAAATGAATTGGCCGGAAATCGCTCGTCTGCCGCGCCGGCCTGGCGTAGCATGAAGATTGAGAACTTGCAGAGAGCGGAGGCCGGGCCATGTCGGAATCATCGCCAGTTTTGCTGGAAACCAAGCGGTTTCGCGTCGTACAGGAATCGTATCCGGACAATCGGGGCGGCATTGAAACGCGGGAGATCATTCGTCATCCGGGCGCCGCGGTGATTGTGCCGCTGCTCGATGACGGGCGCGTTTGCTTGGAGCGTGTGTTTCGGGTCTCGATGCGCGAGACGCTCGTGGAGCTGCCTGCCGGCACGCTTGAGCCGGGCGAGGATCCGCGGAAGGCGGCCCTGCGCGAGCTGAAGGAAGAGACCGGCTATTCGGCAGAGCGGATGGAGCAGATTCTCTCGTTCGTGGTGTCGCCGGGCATTCTCGACGAGCGGATGTATCTGTTCGTCGCAACCGGTTTGACGGCCGGTGAAGCGTCGCTCGAGGCGGGAGAGAAGATCGAGAAGCTGATTGTGCCGTGGGCCGAGGCGCTCGACATGGTCTTCAACGGCGTGATTCAGGACGCGAAGACGATTATCGGGCTGCTGTACTGCGATCGGCTCAAGTGTGCGAACAAGTTGCCGCAGCGGATTCGGTAAGCGAGGCGTTGCGGCTTATTCGGCCTTCTCGAGGATGAACTTCACGCTCGGGGCCGACTGGGCATTGGCGGCGCGGAGCGACTGCTTCACGTAGCGCTGCGGCGTGCGTTCATCGGGGACTTTGAAGTTGTCCCCTTTCTGCAGGATCGGCCGGTCTTCGTGCATCTCACCAAAGTCGTGGGCTTCGCCCGCCGCCTGGCAGGGGAACCAATGGCCGCGGCCGTTGGCGTCTTCGAGATAGAACTCGGGGTAGGTGTGTCCCGGGACCCACACGGCGCGGGCGGGGATTTTGTTCGCGCGGCAGAGGGCGATAAAGAGGGAGGACAGCTCTTCACAGTCCCCCACGCCGTCTTCGAGCGCCGCGATCGCCGGCTTGATCGTTTCGGAGAACTCGTACTTCACGTTCTCGCGGACCCAATCGAAGATGGCTTCGGTCTGTTGCCAAGCGGTCTCTTTGTCGGCGATGATCTGCGGGGCGAGCTTCTTGATCTTCGGATCGGCGCTTTCGATGTAGGGGCTGGGGAGCAAGTGCTTCGCGACGTCGCGCGGGAGCTTTTTCGGCAGGCGATAGCCGTCGGTCGATTCGGGCTCGTTCATGTCGAGCTTGGTCACT
>Ga0182743_1002257_pt1 | contig 17235 bp, 12 predicted proteins | sample eDN3rd30CKraftOP_FD_128522 | JGI IMG/M metagenome (GOLD analysis project Ga0182743, IMG submission 128522) | Enriched Organic Plus compost microbial communities from Emeryville, California, USA - eDNA 3rd pass 30_C Kraft OP (version 2) (version 2) ... | reverse complement strand
ATCATCGCGGCGCCCATCATGCCGCCCCGGCCGCCACGCCCGGCCGCCGCCGGATCGGCCTTGCCCAACTGGCCCGACAGATTGAAGCCGTAGCGCAGGCTGCTGCTCTTCATCTTGTCATAGGTCACCGGGCGCCGGTCGATCGCCACCAGCCTGCCGCTCTCGTCGCGGATCACGCGATCGGGGAACGCCGCTTCGATAGCCGGCGTCAGCACCGGGAACGACGAAGTCACATCGTCGGAACTGTTGCGGAAATATTCGACGACGAAATTCGACCGCTGGAGGAACGGCAGTTGCCAGTTGGCCGACAGCTTGATGTCCCGCTGCCTTTCCTTTTTCAGATTGGGATTGCCGCCCGTCGTCACCGTGACCAGTGCGGTCTGGCCCAGCGTGAAATCGTAAACCGGAACGTTGAACGTCTGCACCAGCGGATTGCCGAGATCGGTCAACCCGGGGGCCGCGTCTTCCGCGATATAGCTCGCCTGGAAGCTCAGCCGCTCGGTGGGCGCCCAGGTGAGGCCCGCGTTCCAGTTGGTCAGCGTGCCGAAGTCCGACAGGCGGTTAATCCCACCGCTGAGATTGAGCGAAAGATCGCCGATGGCGTCGAGCACGCCTTCGCGCCTGCTGGTAAGGGGGATGAGGAGATTGAGCCCCGCGCTCACATCCTTGCGGTTCAGCCTGGTCCGTTCGCTCAGGCGCGTGTCGCGGCTGTCGAGGCCGGTATAGTCGAACCCGACCGAGGCCGTCATCGCCATCTCGCCCGCCGGCAGCAGCAGCGGGCTGCCCGACATGGTGATCTTGTTCGACAGCGAATTGCTGGTCGCTTTCGCCTCGTCCCGTCCGGCGAAAGCGATCGAGGGCAGCGGCCCGGTGATGTCCAGCAGCCCGCCGGCGGCATCGTCCACCAGCCAGCCGGTGTCCGCCCGGCGGTCGATCCGGGTGGTGGTTTCGGCATGGGTGCCATCGACGGTGGCGGTAAGCTGCCAGCCGTCGAGCGCCCGGTTATACGTGCCGCCCGCCTGGAACGTGTCGGTGCGGGTGGTGCGGGTCAGCGCGCCGGGCAGGCTGCGCAGCGCGGTCGCATCGTCGGGATCGGTCAGCATGACCATGTTGAGCCCGGCGAGCGAACGCGAATCCGCGCGGTTGAAACTGCCGTTGAGGCTAAGCTGGCCGCCGCTGCCTTCCTTGCCGAGGCCGGTCGACCATGTGCCTTCCACGGTCAGATCGCGGCTATCGGCCACCAGCGAACGATAACGGGCCGGATCGGGATCGCCCGCCACGGTCGGAATATTGCCGGCGGGCTGGATAAGCGGGCGTTCCGCTTCGGTCAGCAGCGAGGTGTCTTTCAGTTCGACCGACAGGTTCAGCCGGCGCGGCCCGCTGATATTGAGCAGCGAGGCCTGCAATTCGCTGTCGGCGGTGCCGCCGCGTGTGGGCGCGCTGTATTCGCCCGCCACCGTGCGGCTGCTGAAATTGGGCTTGAGAATGAAGTTCACCACCCGCTGGTTGGCGGAATAGCCGTAACGCAGCGCCACTTCCTCGGGCAGGACTTCGACCTTGCGGATCGCCTCGGGCGGGAAATTGCGCATTTCGCGGAAGCTCGACACGCGCTGGCCGTTGATCAGCATCACCGGCCGCCCATCGCCCCGCCCACGGCCGGAGGATACCTGCGGCGAAAGCGCCTCGATCAGTTCGGTGAGCGAACCCGCGCCGTAGGAGGCGATTTCTTCCTCGTCCAATTCCAGAATCGGCGGCTGCGGCGCATTGACTTCGCCCGGATAGCGATCGGCGATGACGACGATTTCATCCGTATCCTCGGCCTCCGCGCCGGTTTCGGCGCCCGTGGTCTGAGCGAAGGCGGGGGCGACGGGGATGAGCGCCAGAAGCGGCAGAGACAAGAAGCGCAAGAGACAATCCTCAACAATGCAAGCCCGGCTTTTGGGCCGCCGGCCGTGACTTTCCCCTGCCCTGCGCCGTGCAATAGGCTGGCCGTCGCAACCCGCGCAAGTGCATAAAAAGTATCAAAATGTCGCGATTGCATCATACCTTGCGACAATTGCTGATCGCTTTTCTTTGCTTTTTGCCGGTTGCGCCGTTATGGGCCGCGACCAAGGCAACCCTAGCGAAACGGAATCTGGGCATACATGGCGAAAGAAGAACTCCTCGAAATGCGCGGCAAGGTGGTGGAATTGCTGCCGAACGCGATGTTCCGGGTCGAGCTCGAAAACGGCCATGAAATCCTCGGCCACACGGCAGGGAAAATGCGCAAGAACCGCATCCGCGTGCTGGTGGGCGACGAAGTGCTCGTCGAACTGACTCCTTACGACCTGACCAAGGGCCGCATCACCTACCGCTTCATGCCCGGCCGGGGCGGCCCGGGCCCGCAATAGGCGGGCTGCGCCTGATGGGCGCGCCGCAACTCATCCTTGCATCGGCCAGCCCCCGGCGGCGCGAACTGATCGCGCGGCTTGGCGTGGAACCTGTCCGCGTGGGCGGCGCCGATATCGACGAAACCCCGCACAAGGGCGAATTGCCCCGAGTCTATGCCCAGCGCATGGCACGCGAGAAAGCCCTCGCCGCGGCGGATGCGGATGCTTTCGTCCTCGCGGGCGATACCGTGGTTGCCTGCGGGCGGCGCATCCTGCCCAAGGCGGAAGACAAAGCGACGGCGCGTCAGTGCCTCACGCTGCTGTCGGGCCGCCGCCACCGTGTGCTTTCCGCCATCGCCCTGCGCGCGCCCGATGGCACGGTGCGCGAACGGTTGAGCGAAACGCAAGTGCGCTTCAAGCGCCTCTCGGATGCCGAGATCGACGCCTATATCGCCGGGGGCGAATGGCACGGCAAGGCAGGCGGCTATGCCATCCAGGGCTCCGCCGAAGGGCTGATCGCCTGGATACAGGGCAGCCATTCGGGCGTCGTCGGCCTGCCGCTGTTCGAAACGCGCGCACTGCTCAAATCCGCCGGGTTTTCCCTTGGCTGAGTGGCTGATCGAGGATGGGATCGCCGAACAACGCGCGATCCGCCTCGCCGGTGACACCATCGTGGCCGCCCGGCTCCACTGGCCCGGCCGCCTGACCGCCGGACAGGTGGAAGACGCCCGGTTGATCGCCCGCGCGGGGGGCAGTACGCGCGGCACCGCCCGTTTCGCCAGCGGCGAGGAAGCCCTGGTCGACCGCCTGCCCAAAAGCGCGAGCGAAGGCGCCACGCTGCGGCTGGAAGTGATCCGCGCCGCCATTGCCGAAACCGGCCGCACCAAGCTCGCCCATGCCCGCCCGGCCGACAAATCGCTCCGCCCCGCACCCGATCTCCTCGCCGCGCTGGAAGCCAAAGGACACAGCGTGCGGCGCGTGCACCGCTTCCCCGTATCCGGCTGGGACGACCTGGCCGCCGAAGCGTTCAGCGGCGAAATCGCGTTCGACGGCGGCATGCTGCACCTTTCCCCCACACCCGCGATGACGCTGGTCGATATCGACGGCGCCCTGCCCGCGCGGGCGCTGTGTCTGGCCGCGATCCCCGCGATTGCCGGGGCGATCCGGCGATTCGATCTTGGCGGTTCGCTCGGCATCGATTTCCCCACCCTGCCCGACAAGGCGGACCGGCGGGCGGTCGATGCCGCGCTGGAGGATGCGCTGACCGGATGGGCGCACGAACGCACGGCGATGAACGGCTTCGGCTTCGTGCAGATCGTCGCCCGTCTGGAACGTCCCTCGCTGCTCCATCGGCTCCAGCGCCACCGCGCCGCCGCCGCCGCGCGCCTGCTGCTGCGCCGGGCGGAAGGAATCGCCGATCCCGGCGCGATCCTGCTCACCGGCCATCCGGCGCTGCGGGCCCACCTCACCGATTCCCGGATCGCGGAACTGGCCCGGCGCACCGGGCGCGAAATTCGCCTGGCCAACGATCCCGCGCTTGCGCTCGAAGCCGGATTCGCGCAGGCCGTCGCCTTATGACCGACCAGCTCAAACAGAAGCGCTGCCCCATCTGCAAACGCCCGCGGGTGGAGCAATTCACCCCGTTCTGCTCCTCGCGCTGCCGTGATCGCGACCTCGCGCAATGGTTCAACGACGGCTACGCCCTGCCCGGTCCACCCGCTTCTCCGGACGAACTCGACAAAGAACGATAATTCCCCCTTGCCAAGCGCGCCGCGCCACGCCATAGGCGCGCCTCCAACCGCTCAACGGTTCCTTTCGGAACCCGTTCGAAGCAATGCCCAAGTAGCTCAGTTGGTAGAGCATGCGACTGAAAATCGCAGTGTCGGTGGTTCGATTCCGCCCTTGGGCACCATTCCCTTTCCGATGACATCCAGAGGCTTCTAGAGAAGCTTGGAAAACGGCAGAATCCTAGCTTTGTCCAAGCCAGGTGAGCCTGCCGCATCCTTGGCCATCCACTTACAGCTCAAGTGCGAATTCGTAGGGGACTATGCGGACATTCTCCCGATACGCGTCATGAAGTCGCGCGATGGGGTTTACAGAGCGAGGCAATTCCGATCACACACGCACCGCTTTCGAGTTCGCTGCGTTTGAGCAGGGGTAGGCAAGATACCGACAGAAGACCGGCCGACCTGTGCAGTTCGAGATAATGACGGAAGCTGGAAACAGCCTCAGCGTGGTTAGCGCGACGTCGCGGCAACATCCGCGACTTCCTCTTCTCAAGCCGTGTAGAATACCTCGGACACCTGAGCACACCGCATATGCTCGATTGGTTGATGAATGTGTTTCAACCGTCGGCCTCGACCAGCGAGAGTATGGAACCCATTCACTGCGCTGAACGAAGGCATCGCTAATATACAAGCCAACGGGAAACCTGCGCGCCGTGCAGTATTGCTAGGTCATACCAATATTGAAATACAATGCGCTATTTGGGTGTTGACGTCGATGATGCGTTGACCTTGTCTGAAAGAACCAAAATTTGAGTGCACGTCAGCTTTTCAGCTTGTTTGGGAAGCCGACTGAACGCAATCTTCGACGGCTTCCCTCCCTGTCACCTTATTGCGAGGGTTGCTATATCCGGATCTACAAAGAATGCTGCGATTCCGGACACGCCAACAAAGCTGCCGTTGACATATCTTAGTTGCTGCTCAGCCAATCAGATTCGTTCGCGTTGACGACGCCCTACCATGAAATACGTCAGGGCCCGGAAGTACATGTCCGAGCCCTGCCCCTTAGGCCTCAATCGATATGAATGACCTTTGTTCGGCCGTCCCCACTTAGAACTTGCCGTCGAGGGTCAAACCAAACGTACGGGGATCACCAAAGCTAACCGTCGAGAAGCCAAGCTGGCCAAAATCCACCGCGCGGCTGGCATAGTGCCTGTTCGTTAGGTTTTTCGCCCAGAGTGTGACGCTCAGCTCGCCACCGCCAAGATTGATCCGATCCAAGCGAATTTGCCCATCAAGCAGCCCGCGCGCATCACCTTTAGTAGCTTGTGAAAACGGCGCTGTCAGCGGGTTCCCGAACATATAGAACGATGAGGTATAAGCGTATCCCAATCGGAACAAGAGTTGGCTGCCTCCAAGATCATAGCGATAGCTTGCCCCGGCACTCGCCGTCACTTTCGGCGCATAGTTCAGTTTAATTACCGAGGCGACATTGTGCGGCTGATGCGCGATATCACCAGCCAGATATGTCACCGGATCGGCCTTTACGTATCCGAACGCCCCATCGAGTTCGAAACCATCGGCGAGCAGCGCCTTGCCGTCCACTTCAAAGCCATAGTACCGCGTCTTGCCCGCGTTGACGACAATGCTGCCAAAGCTTTGGCCTTCACCCACTGGCACCGGAACGGTCACGAATTGATCGCTATAGATGTTGTAAAAGAACGCAGAATTGATCCGCACGCGGTTGCCCAACTTGGCCTTCGCACCCACTTCGTACGACCAGATTTTTTCCGAATTGAACGGCGCTAAAGCGAGCTGCGACGTGTCCTGGCGAGCATCGAACCCACCCGACCGATAGCCACGTGCAACTCGGGCATAGAGATTGATGTCGTCCGTCGCGCGAAAATCGATAGACAGGTTGCCGGTTAACGCGCGGAACTTCTTCGTCCCGCGATTGCGCGCTAGGTCTTCTGGCTCAAACGATGCAATGCCGTTTTGGAACACCGCCAACGTCTTGGAATCCCAGGAATGACGCAGCCCGAGGGTTACGCCAATACGGCCGCCGGGCCCACCTGGGCGCCACGTTCCCTGTCCGTAGATCGCATAGGATCGCGTGCTGGCGGTGTAACCTAATGCCGAAGGAACCGCCATCGCGCGGAAGCGCGCTGGATTGCCCGCACGCAACTCCGGTGCAAGCGCCCCGAAACTGGCTTCTGAGAAGATCGCGTCGGTATCAAGGACATAGGCGTAGTGCTGGGGGTTATATTCGCGGCCCTTTTCCTTGAAGAAGAAGCCACCGAGCACCCATTCGAATGCCCCGCCCGAGCGCGAGACCACTTCCAGTTCCTGGCTGAACTGATGATGTCGCCGCTTGTCGGTGATTTCAAACAGGTCCTGCGTGGTCGTCGGAACCGCTGCGGCTGCCAAGGCGGCGCGTGCCTCCGGGGTCAAACCGGAGATCTGGTTCAGCACCGCGATCGGCATGCCGTTGAGCAGACTATCTTGCGTGAAGGCGGGCCCGCGCACTGTACCCAATCCATCAAGATCGTTCGACGAAAGGGTGTTTCGCCACCAGCGGATGGCTGTGGTCGATCGCAGAGTCACAGTATCCAGATTTGCCTCCAGGCGAGTCATGTTCCCCCAGACCTTGTCGACCGATGGTCTGCTGGAATTGTTGCAAACACGGCTACGCCAAGTCCTGGACATCTGTGACAGCGGCGATCCGCATTCCGCTTCGCCTGATGTCGCACTTTGCAGATAACCAAGAACATTGGCGGGCTGAACCTTGGGGAAGACGTTGCCGCCGATCGTCATCGTGGCAGGGAAATCGCTGACGTTGCCATTGCCCACGCCGACCAGTTGCTGAAAGGCCGACACGCTTTTGATCCGGGCCCAATCGAACGCGTTGGTCAACGTCACATTGTCCGCCAAATCGATCGACAGCGCCCAGCGCAGGCTGTGCGTGGACGCTGCGCCAGGGTCGAGCCGGTCGGGCTGCAAGAGATTGTCGACCACCCCATCCCGCGATTTGTAGAGATAGGACAACGAGGACCGAGCAATCCCGGCGATCGTCCCGGTGTTGATAACGCCGCGCAGCACGCGCTGGTCGAAATTGCCGATTCCGGCACGCAATGACAGGTTGAAGTCTTCAGTCGGCCGTTTGGTCACGAAGTTGACTGCACCGCCGGTGGTGTTGCGCCCGAACAAGGTTCCCTGTGGGCCTCTTAGAACTTCCACCCGCTCGATATCCGCCACTTCGAATGAAGACGCCGCGCTGCGTGCCAGATAGACGCCATCGACATAGATCCCGATAGGAGAATCGTAACCCATCGATTCATCCGAAGACGTCGGGATGCCCCGGATTGTCACCACCGATGCGGTGGCGTTGGTCGTCCCGCCGAGTACCGCGACGTTGGGAGCAATGGCTGACAAGTCCTTGGTTTCGGAGATGCCTTGCAAGTCGAGCTGTTCGGATGTGAACGCCGAAATGGCCACCGGCATTCGCTGAAGATTTTCGCCGCGCTTCTGCGCTGTCACGACAATGTCGGCAATTCCGGCTTCACTGACTTCCGATGCATCCTGTGCTTGTGCAGCGGACCCAAAAGAGAGCAGAGCCACTCCACTCAAAAGCGCAATTTTTGCGGTCTTCATCTTCCCACCTTTAAATTATATTATGTTGATCGGTTGTCCGTTTCTGCGGGGCCAGTGTCGGATCACAGACGGTTTTTGTGCTGATCGAGCGCGTTGCGGGTTGCTGCCGCGACGGACCCGATCAGGTCCACGCTGTGGGTTGAGACCCAGGCGAGCGATTCCGCGCGGCGATCCCGGTTTTGGAACCTTGGCATCACGTACCGTGCGAACAGCTCGTAGCTTTTGCAGGTAGCGTCCCAATTGGCCGCATTGTGCGCCAGCAGCAGGAACGTCCCGAAGCCGCCCGATTGATCGAGCATGCCTTCGATGCATTCCACAACGTCGTCCGGCGTTCCGCAGGTCAGACGGCCAAATGTGCCCCAGGTGTTGCCGCACCATGACCGAACAGCGTCTTCCGCGCTTTCGATTCCCTCCAGACAGGGCATCTGCACACCCAGTTTTCGGAGATAGTCTAGCACGTTGGGCATGATTCCGGCGGCGACATCCGCCATCGCCTGTTCGCGCGTTTCGGCAATGTGGATCGGGGCCACGATCCGCCAGTTGTTGCGGTGCACGGCACGGCCACTTTCCTGCGCAACCTTTTCGCAGATGCGCCAGTGATCGGGGAGTGTAGCGAATCCCGCACCGCTCGAGGCTGCCACAGAAAGCATGGCTGCCCCCATTCGGCCAGCGGTGACCGGGCCATTCGGTGTAACCGCACAGGCCACCGCCACTTCCATCCGTGGCTGCTGATAGGGCAGCACTTGCAAGCGAGCATCGCGCAAGGTGAACCACCCCTCATCACGCGTGACGACCTTACCATCGAGAAGATCAACAATCGCTTCGAGTGCCGCCCCCATCATGTCACGCTGACGTGCGGGATCGATACCAAGCATGGCGGCGTCGGAGGGCAGTTGCCCCGGACCAGCCCCCAACATAATTCGCCCCCGTGTCTGGTGATCAAGCTGCACGATTCGGTCAGCCAGAATCAGCGGGTGGTGATAGGTCAGCGAGCTGACCCCGGTGCCCAGCCTGATCCGCCGGGTCCGCTCCGCAACAGCGGCGATAAAGACTTCGGGCGACGCAATGGGTTCGAAACCTGCTGAATGATGTTCGCCGATCCAGGCTTCATCAAAGTCGAGCCGCTCCATCAGCTCAACAAGTTCCATGTCACGCTCGATAGTCAGCGTCACATTGTCCGCAATCCCGTGATAGGGCGCGATAAAGGCACCGAACTTCATACAGTCCGGCCGAAAATGGCTCATGAAAAATTCCCGAAAACTAGCCGCCCGCAAAAGTCGGGCCAACAATCAGACCTGGCAGCTAAGCAGGCTCAGCCCGCCATCGACGACCATCGTCGAACCCGTCATGTGATCGGCATCGGAAGAGCAAAGATAAGCGAAGGCCCCGGCCACACTGTCGACCGGCTGCAATGTCTTTAGCGGTACCATGCCGGCCATTTGCTCACGAAACCCGGCGTTCTGGGCATAGGTTCGCCGGGTGATCCCGCCATCGACGGCACCCGGTGCAACCACGTTGACCAAGACACCTTCGTCAGCGAGTTCCTGCGCCATGCATTGTGCCAGCATCTGAACCCCGGCCTTGCTCGCCCCGTAAATCGCTGAACGCGGACAAGGACGATTTTGCGTCCACGATCCCGTGAAGAGCACCTTGCCGCGAACACCATTCACGTCGCGGCTTTGCTGGACCATGCGCTTTGCCGCAACTTGCGCGATATGGAACGTCCCGGTGAGGTTGACCTCCATTGTCGTGTGCCAGCTTTCCTCACTTACGCTTAGGAATTGATCGCCGAGCACGACCCCGGCATTGGCGATCGCGACGTAAATCTGCTCTTCTTCAGCAAAAGCCGCTTCGACTTGCGCACGGTCGGTGACGTCGCATTGGCGGTAGGTTATGCCTTCACCTAGCGCGGCCGCGACGGCACTCCCATCCATTTGGGGCACGAGATCAAGTAGTACGATACGCAACCCCTGCACGCGCAGGCGCCGGGCAATCGCCTGCCCGATGTCCCCCACTCCGCCCGTGATCAGCGCGACCCGCTCTTGTTGCGCCATATTGAATCTCCCTGTCCTTTCACACCCAACGCACAACCAGCGTTGGCGAGAGGAGACGCATAGGCAGCATCACCATGTCCGTCGTGCAGATTGACATTAGGGATTCTCAGATCGGGTTGCTTTTGCTTTCGATTTTCTCACATTCCTGCGCTGAGGCCCAGATCGACAGCGTTAGCTATTCAACATGCGCGCCGTTTCTTTTAAACTGCCAACGATTATCGCGATCTGCGATGTGCCCCGGACAACAAGGCGGCAGAAAGGAATACGAGGGAGGATCAGCGAATGGCGGCAGTAATCCGACAAGTCAGATGGGTGTCGGCGACCTACGCTTTTCCGTATGTTACCATTGACATCATGGACGCCCGCAAACCCATACAGCAAGTGGTGCAAGACAACGGCATAAACGACGAACACATTATCGGTGCTGAAATGAGCAACGTCGGCTCGCTGCAATCCAGTTGGCGATACGTTGGGTCCGCCGGGCCGACCCATGCCCCTTGCGATGCCCTGTCCTATGTTCCGGCACAGATTCCCTGGGGCACATCTATCGCAGGACGTGGGGTGGCATCGGGTATCGCCTGCCGCTTTGCCCCCGATCACTTCGATAGCGTCACCCGAATTGGCGGCGACTGGACTCAACGGCACCTGCAAGCCTGCCGGGATTTGTCCAGCAGCACCATCAGAGACATATTGCGCCGAATTTATAACGAGATCCGCGCGCCCAGCTTCGCTTCGGACGTTATCGTCAGTTCGCTTTCAGAGGTCATTCTGGTCGAACTTGCCAGATATTTCCACGGCATCCCCAAGGCCGACAGTTTACGCCACGGCGGCATGTTGAGCAAAGACGACCTGCTACGCATCCGCAGCCTTGTTGAACGCGCGCTCGACCAGCGCCTGTCGATTAAACAACTGGCCGATGCCCTAGGATACAGCGAAGGATATTTCTACGCAGTTTTCAAGCGAACCACGGGGCTCACACCGCACAAATATATCGAAACCATGCGGATGCGGAAGGCGATAGACCTGATAGCGCAGGACGAGTTGAGCATCAAACAAATCGCCTACGCCGTGGGCTTCTCCAGCCCGAGCAGCTTTTCGGTCGCGTTCCGTCGTCTAGCTGGAGTGAGCCCATCACAATCAACCGCGATCAAACCCGCAGTATTCATCTCTAAGCTACCACTACTCGAAAAGTTCGATGGATAGCGGTGAAGCTGTCTGACGGAAGGGAAGCAAGAAGGTTTCGAACCTCTAGTAAGTTCGTTGATATTTGGAAAATGACGTGGGATATCTGTTTCCCCAACCTTCCGGGCCTCCAGCTAGCGTGATTGCCTTTCAAAAGCGGTCCCATCGAGGCCCTTCGCGGCAAGATGAACCAACGGCTGCTTTCAGGAAGCGGTTTTGAGTTGGCGAATGGCCGCTTTGTCGGCGAAGAAGTTCGTTGCCCGAATAATTTTGCCCAGAGGCTTATTTTTTGACGGTGCTGGGGCGAAGCCCCACTGCTAAAGCCCAGCCGACCAACACACACCCACCAAGCCACATCAGAAAGGCGGCTGCATCGCCAAGTACCATGCATGTGAAGCTTGGTAGGCATGCGGTCGCCACAAGACCCCACCGCTGACCGGAGCTCATGCCACCGTCCCTATGGCCCTTGGCGCGTCGGCGTTTTGGATCGCCAATACATAAAGCCAGGATTGCGAGCGCTGAAACAGCGAGGGCGCCCAAGGTAAGATAAAATGTGGTCATGCTTCTATCGCCGCACTGGTGAAGGACCCGGATCGACGTGGAGTCCGGGTTGCTATCCAGCATCCACGGAGCAGCCAGAGCCCGGCCACAACAAAAGCAATGTCGAGTGCGGCAATAGCCGGTTGCCCGACAGCAAGAGCTCGATACCAATCCGGACCGCCTGCGACGGCAAGGCGAAGAAACGGCAAAGTGAACATTACCACACCCGTTGCGCCCTTCAGCATCTGCGTCAGTAGCTCGTTCGAAGGAGCAAAAATACCGGCTAGAATCGCGGTGATAGATGCAATCAGGAATGCGGCGGTCGTCCAGTATACGGCCGAACCAAGCGGCATTGTAATCAGGAAGGCTGCTGCGGAGATTACGAGGCCGAATGGCAAACCAAAGCCGACGACGGTCAAGGTACGTTCGAGCCATGCTAGTGAGCGTGCATCGTCCTTTCGGCGAACCACCCATAGCCGCATTCCCGTGAACGTCACATAGCACATGGCGAAGCCAAGGCCGAACCAGATCGCCTTCGACAACACCCCGGCGAAGTTTCCGAAATGAAGCGGCCCCATGATTCCGGCCAGCGTCCCGCCCGTCGATTCGCGTGTGCCAACGGTCGGCTTCGTCCGTTTAAAGGCCGCAGTTACGCCATCGTAGAGCAAAGTAACCGGTTTGATCTCGCCGGTTCTGGGATTGTGAAAGGTCGTGATCTCCGCATCGGCGCGACCGAAGTTCTCGATTGCAATGAAGGTAGGAATTTCCCCCATACGGTGTGTAGCATCCGATGTAACAAGGTCGAGATTACCGATAATGTGGGGCCGCGGATCAGGCTTCTCAGGATTGCCAAATACCGTTTCGCTTAGTGCTTCAACGTCACCGCTGAACGCCGCCATCGCCACCACGGGTACCCCTATGGTTCCGAAAAAAGAGAAAAAACTGCCGGTAAAGGCGAGAATGAAAGCGAAGGGCAGGCTCCAGGTGCCGGCTACACTGTGCTTGTCCCGATCGACCAGAACTGGATTGGCTCGGCGACGCAAGGTGAAGATATCTTTGAACAGGTGCCGATGGATCAGCAGACCAGAGATCGCCGCAACCAGCATGGCGAGGCCCAATATCCCGGTCAGCAGAAGACCCCAGGGATCAGGGACATGCAGACGGACATGGGTATCGACCAGGAAACTGCTAAGCGCATCATCGTTACGCGGACCAAAGACTTCCTCGGTCGTCCCACGCGCGATGCGATCAATGCGCCCAGCATTGTCGAGTTGATAATAGATACCGCGTTCGACCGGCATCCCCTTCGCATCGAGTTCATGGCGATGAAAGAAAACCCCAAGGCCATGATCGCCAATCTCGAACAGGTTGACCGCCTCGCGAAACTGCGGAGGCGTCATGGCGGAGAGTTGGCGAACGCTGGCATTGATCGGCTTGTCGAAGGCGGAACGGGTCGCGACATGGCCTGCTGACCAAGCACCAATTTCATGGGCAAAGACGGCAGCCGTACCCGTCAGGACCACCGCATAGAGCAACAGGCCAAGGAGAATGCCGGACCAGCCGTGCACCGCGACCATTGTCTTGGTCTCATCTTTTTTGAGATGGATCATGGGATCTGCTCCACCACCTGCGCTTCGCCCATGAAACGCGATACAACCAAGCCGCCGTGCATAAGGAACAGCACGGCGGCCACCAGCGCCACGCGCCCGACGCGGGGGTCCAGACAAGCATGGAAGAACAGCGCGGCCCAGATGAGTGGCGCGAAAACAAGTGGGAACACCAGATTATCAATGCCCGCCGCACCGCCCGGTAGCCAGAGTGGCATCCCGGCCAAAAGCGTGAGCGCCACGATGATCGCCACGGGCCCGGCAAGAACAATCCGCGCCCATGAGCGCCAGGAACGAGACGAGGTGGTGGTAGCCCTTCGATGCATTGGCACCGAATAATACAGCGAAGCAATATTAACAAGGGAATTGCTATTGATAATCTATCGCAATTATATAAGACCACAGCCTGCTGGAGACTCAACAAGGGTGCGTGATGAACAAAATGATGGTGATGGCCGGGTTCGCCGGCGTGTTGGTCACTCAGCCGGCATGGGCCGATGACAGCACGGATGCACAAGCACCCCGTGATGAAATCGTCGTAACCGCCGCGAACGCCGGTACAAAAACCCAGACGCCGCTTATCGAGTTGCCCCAACCAATCACGATCATCACCTCGGACCAATTCACCGCACAAGGCGCGATCAGCATCAGCGATACGGTTAAGTATGCCGCTGGCGTCCTGGCCAACCCCTATGGCCGCGATACCCGTGTAGATGGCTTCAATGTCCGCGGCCTCGATGCGCTCCAGTTCCGCGATGGCATGCGCGACATATTTTCCTATTATGCCAGCATCACGGCGGACCCCTACAATTTCTCCCGCGTGGAGATCGTGCGCGGGCCTGCGTCTGTGCTCTTTGGCCAAGGCTCAATTGGCGGCTTGGTCAATCTCGTCTCCAAGACCCCGGAGTTCAGGACAGGAGGGGAACTTTCCCTCGTCTATGGCAGCTATGACCGCAAGGAAGCGCTGGGCGACGTCAATATTGCGCTTAGCGATACTTTGGCCATTCGCGCGGTTGGCCGCGTCCGCAAAGCTGACACTTATGTTGATCACGTTCCCGACGATCGCGTGATGTTCGCTCCATCGCTTCGCTGGCAGCCCACACCCGATACCGACATCGTGCTGACCGGCCTCTATCAAGAGGACGATACTGGATCGACTTCGCAGTTTTTGCCGATCGTAGGCACGTTCCATCCGAACCCGTCCAACCCCGATGGAAAGCTTGATCGCTACACCTTCGTCGGGAAAGCAGGATGGGATCGTTATAACGGCCGCTCGCTTCAGGGCGGTGCCTCGATTACCCACGACTTCTCGGACAACGTCCGGCTCAGCCTCAAGGCCCGCTACATCGATAGCGACCTTGAATATTTCACCCATTACGCAGACAGTTACACCAACCCGACCGATCCTTTCGCAGTTTACGGTACGGATGGTCGGACTATCGGCCTTTCTGCCGATGCCAGCGATGCACGGATGAATGCCTTCTCGACCGACAACAACCTGCAGTTCAAGTTCCATACTGGCGACCACATTGAGCACACGATGCTCATCGGCATCGACTACAATTGGAACAAGGTTCGCAAGCGATACGCTGGTGGTTCAGAAATCGTCGACCTCTATGATATCGATTACGATGCGCTGCTTACTTACGAACCCAGCGGCCCCTTCAGCTCCGAAAGCCAGAAACAGTTGGGCGTCTACGTGCAGGATCAAATCCGCTTCTTCGACCGCGTCTCGGTTGTTGTCGGCGGCCGCCGCGATCATGTGAAGCACTCCTCGGGAAACACTGACAATGCCACCACGTTTCGGGCCGGCATCATCGGCGAGATCGGTGCAGGTTTCTCGCCCTTCTTCAGCTATACTGAGAGCTTTCTCCCGATTGCCGGATCCATCGACAACGGGGATGGCACCTTTGGCAATCCTTATAAGCCCCAGAGCGGCACTCAGTACGAGGTCGGCTTCAAGTGGCAGCCGACCCGTCGTGCGCTGGTTACGGTCACAGCCTTCAAGATCAAAGAGCAGAACCGCGTCCTCTATCTGTCGAATGGCGCAACGCGCCAGTCCGGCAAGTTGAAAACCAAGGGCATCGAATTTGAGGCGAGCTATATCCTGCCTGAAAATTTCGAACTGCTGCTCAACTATGGTTACAGCAAGCTCCGCTCGGAGGTGAACACGAGCCTGGACTATATGCCGCGCCACACCGCATCGATCTGGTCGACCAAGAGCTTTGATCTGACGGAACGTGCACGTTTGCGTCTTGGTGCAGGCGTAGTTTATAACAGCAACAGCAAGTCGACTGGTCCCCTCGATCCCTACGGCCTCAATCCCGCCATTCCTAGCGGTGAACTCTATTCGGTCATCACCCCGTCCCGCACCACCGTCGATGCCCTTGCAGAAATCACTTGGGACAAATGGCGCTTCGCTCTCAATGCGACCAACTTACTGAACAACAGAAATTTTGCTTCCTGCCTTGCACGGGGCGATTGTTTTATGGCTGCGCCGCGTAACGTAATGGGGACCGTGGGTCTGCGTTTCTGATTCAGGCAGATGAGGATCTCAATGCAGGTTGCTCTGCAGGTTATGATCAGGCTCTTTTGGGCTTGCCCTTTCGGTTTTTCGCGACGATCGATCTTGTAGCTGGAGACATATTGCTCCAACACGAGCGCATCCAGTCCCTGAAACAGTTCGTGCGCATGCGATGGAACGCGGGAATCTATTGCAGAGCCATTCAACACACCTCTCCAACGGCGCAAGGGACTTGAGCTAATCCGCTCCCGCCCCTTGCGCTACTTTAGTCGCTCGGCATCATGATGAATGAAAGGCCGGTATCGGACCAATCTGAACTGCTGAATGTTGGCTAAATCGGCGTATCGAGACTGGCCTATAACACGCGTCCCGTTGAGCGACGATATTCGGTGGGAGATTGCCCCTGCCATTGCCGAAATGCGCGACTAAATGCGGTGGTATCACTCAATCCGACCCGGGCAGCAACCTCGTTGAGCGAAAGGTGCTCCTCCGAAAGCAGCATCAGCGCGATCTCGTGACGGCACCGCTCCTTGATCATCTTTATGGAAGTTCCTTCATCCGCCAAACGACGTTTTAGCGTGGTCGGACTGATGCTGAATTGGTCGGCCAGTTCTGCGGTCGTGGGGGGCGTCTTGCGTTGCGCAAGGGCCGCGCTGAAAAGACCTCTGACACGTTCTGACATCTGGGTTTGACGCGATTGCATTGCGGTCAGGTCGAACGGAAAGTTCTTCAAAAGCTCCCGTAGCTCCGATGGAGATCGAATGACGGGATATCCCAGATAGCGTGCTGGAAAGATCAGCGCATTTCCTAGACAATCATATAATATCTGGTGGGGGACCAAGTGCGCAACTGGATCATCCTCCATGAATTTCCGATAGACCATCTCGATCGTGAGCGGCTCAATGTCCTCTCCGATCAGCCAGCCGAACAGGCGATGGTAAGCGTAAAGCCCCGTGATGTCTGAAAGGAAAGCACTGACATCGTGCTTTACTCTGAATGAGCCCATTTTGAACTCGGCTCGATCGCCCAATATCTCGAGCGCTATCTCACCTGCCCGGTGCTGTATCATGGCGGAGAAAGAAGCCGCACGCTCGATCACCTCAGCCAGTGTGTCACACGTGATGAGACAATGGCAGAGCATTTCGTATTCTATGCGCTCAAGCGGCTTTAACCCCGTATCGATCCTTGCATAACGGTCCAGGATGACAACGCATTCCCGGTAGATCGAGATGAACTGCTCCTGCGTCAGCCGGGTACGTGCACTCATTCTACGCCAGCGGCCAGACAGGCCCGGCAACCCTGCATTCCGCAGTATAGCACTCGCATCTTCTCCAGCTTCGGCAACCTTGAGCAGCAAGGCACGGGCCACCTCTGCGGAAGGCAGCGGGCGGGCGGGTTGACTGAGATGCTTGGCCATATCGATGGTCCGTTTCGTCGTTATCTTTGGCCTATTCTGTCATTTGTCCGTCGTCAGAATATTTGGCGCAGATCGCGGCGTAGATTAGTGGAGTGCGGGCCTCGTCAGGGGGTTGATGTTAGGCGGCGAGCTTGCGGTGCTGCAAGCGCCGATGTTCGATGGTCTGT
>Ga0182743_1002256_pt1 | contig 17245 bp, 14 predicted proteins | sample eDN3rd30CKraftOP_FD_128522 | JGI IMG/M metagenome (GOLD analysis project Ga0182743, IMG submission 128522) | Enriched Organic Plus compost microbial communities from Emeryville, California, USA - eDNA 3rd pass 30_C Kraft OP (version 2) (version 2) ... | reverse complement strand
GCTCAACTCGTCGTTTCCGTCATCCGACGCGAGGTACTCGCGGACGCGGGTGGCGTCCATACCGGCCTGCACCGCCATCCCGGTGAGCTGCTCGTGGCTGGCGACATCGGCACCCTGCGTGAAATAGCCTTCGAACAGTCGGTGCAGCAGCGAGTGCTGAACATTTGCGCTGTATTCAGTACGTGCGAGTCGCATCAGCCGATGTGCGGTGCGTGTGTTTACCGCCAGCGCACGATCCCAGTCGAAGACGAGGCCTTCGCCTTCAGCCGCATCGCTGACGCGCTGCAGTGCGCTGTCCCTGCCCGCGCCGAACTTCCGTGCGAGGTTTTCCTTCAGCGGAACCGCCTGCTCGGGCGCGGACGGATCGAGCTGATACGGCCGGTACACGACTTCGACAGCAGCGCGTCCAGGGAAGGCAGCGAGCGCGCGTTCGAATCGCACCTCGCCGATATAACACCACGGACATGCGATGTCCGAGAAAATTTCGATTTTCATGCTTCTGACCGAATCCTTCAGCGTGTTGCGTGTGTGGTCTGACGTTCCAGGTGAATCGGCGTGTGCAGCGGCCTGAGTGCGGTTGCGAGCTTGTGAAGCTCCGCGAGCATGGCCTGCGCTGCCTTTTCCTGCGTCTCCCCCGGCTCGAAGGAACCCTTCTCGCGGTCGATGTGTTGCGCGAAGAACGGGATCGACACCGCTTCGAGCACCGGTACCATCCGCAGTGCGTTCAGCAGCAGCTTCGTCTGCTGGACACCGCGCAATCCCGCGGACACGCCGCCGTAACTCACGAACCCGGCCGGCTTGTAGGCCCACTCCTGCATCAGGTACTGCAGCGCGTTGGTCAGTGCGGCGGGGGGCACGTGATCGTACTCGGGCGTGATGATCACGAATGCATCGGCGCGCGCGACGGTTTCGCTCCAGCGCTTCGTATGCTCGTTGCCGTACTGCCGCAAACGCGGATGTGCCGGCTCATCGAACAGCGGGAGTGCGAGTTCCGCGAGGTCGATCATCTCGACTTCGAACCGACCGAACTGCTGCGCCTGCGCTTCGAACCAGTTCGCGACGAAAGGCGCCGCACGTCCCGGTCGTGTGCTGGCAACGATCACCGCGAGCCGCAGCCAGTCCTCGTGTGAAAATTCAGTATCGAATCCGTCCGGTGATCGCTCGGCAACGCCGGCCGATCCGGAATGTCGTGACTGCATTATCTCAACTTCCTGTGTACTGCTTTCTGAAACGAACGTCCCAGCCTTGTAATACCACGCAACGCCATGGCTGTTGCGCTCGCAGGCGAATTACTCCTGCGAAAACGCAGCCGTCTCGCGTCGGATGACCGGAGCGACTTCGGTGCCCAGCAGTTCGATCGCGCGCAGCATCTGGTCGTGTGGCATCGTGCCGACGCTAAGCTGGATGAGGAAGCGATCCATCCGGAACAGTTCGTACTCGAACATCATCTTGTCGATCACTTCCTGCGGGCTGCCGACCAGCAGTGCACCGCGTGCGGAGCGCTCCGCCTCAAAGGCTTGACGTGTCGGCGGCGCCCAGCCGCGCTCGCGGCCGATGCGGCCCATCACATCGAGATACGGAGGAAACGCTGCATCGGCGGCCTGCTGCGAATCGTCCGCGATGAACCCGTGCGAGTTGATGCTGACCTTCATCTTCGCGGGGTCGTGGCCCGCGCGCCGTGCGGTTTCGCGGTAGAGGTCGACGAACGGGACGAAGCGTGCGGGCGTCCCGCCGATGATCGCGAGCGCCATCGGCAGTCCGAGAGTGGCCGCGCGCACCACCGACTGCGGCGTGCCGCCGACCGCGATCCACACCGGCAGCGGCTGCTGCACCGGACGCGGGTACACGCCGAGGTTGTCGATTGCCGGGCGATGCCCGCCACGCCAGCTCACGCGCTCGTTCTTCTGCAGTTCGAGCAGCAGCTCGAGCTTTTCCGTGAACAGCTCGTTGTAGTCGTTGAGGTCGTAACCGAAAAGCGGGAACGATTCGATGAACGAACCGCGCCCGGCCATGATCTCCGCGCGACCGTTCGAGACCAGGTCGAGCGTTGAAAAGTCCTGGAACACACGCACCGGATCATCCGAGCTGAGCACGGTCACCGCGCTGGTCAGGCGGATCCGCTTCGTGCGCGTGGCTGCAGCGGCCAGAAGCACCGCGGGCGAGGATGAGATGTAGTCGGGGCGATGGTGTTCACCGATGCCGAAGACGTCGAGTCCGACCTGGTCCGCAAGTTCGATTTCCTCGAGCAGATTGCGCACGCGTTCTTCCGGGCTGAGCAGTCGTCCGGTGCCCGATTCCGGCGTTCGCTCAACGAACGAGTAGATCCCGATCTCCATCCCACCCTCTATGTGTTTGTTGCCGTTGTGCGAATTACCAGTCGGCGACTCGCTCCGCGATCTGCTTCATCTGCTCCGCGCGTCGCCGCGACCAGTCGCGCAGCGATGCGAGTGTACCGCCGATTGTCCCGGTACCCAGCACAATCCCCATCACCGGCACCCAGATCGGCAGCACATCCACGGGTGTCGCCAGCGAAACCGAGAACAGCGCCGCCGAAATTGACAGCGTCGCGGCACCGAGACCGAGAAGCGATCTCGCGTTGCCTTTCATCGTCGAAAGACGAAGCCGATGCCCGTGTTCACCCGGTTCGAGTGTCGCCTGCAAATTTCCGTTTGACCAGCGACGCGTGCGCCCGTCGGTCTGGAGCCTGCCGTGTGCATTGAAGGTCATGCGCAACGTTGCGACCAGTTGTTCCCATTCGGCTTCGGTGAGTTCGCGCTCGAGTTCTACGGTTCGCGCAACACGCAGCGAGATTCCGCCAGCCGATTCGTTGCTGAGGGATTGGACTGCTTCGTGGCGCATGTCCGCAGCGGCGTGTGCGACGAGATCCGGCTCGATGCCGACGTCCGCCGCGATCTGCTGCAACTCGCTCAACGTGAGCCCGGATTGCGGCGACGCACGCTGCAGCGCGATCTGCCGGGCGGTCGCGTGATCGAAGATTCGCGCGATCTCGTCATCGTTGTAGCGTCGTTCTGTCATCCGGTTCTCCCGTGCGCTGTCGTGTTCCTTATCGCAAAAAATACAATCGGCCTGCAAGTGCCGAGTGTTCGATGCGTCAGAACACGTACCCGATGTTCAGGTCGAGCAGCAGTTTGCTGTCCGGGCCGCGGCCGTGCAGCGTCAGCTCGATCGGTCCGATCGCAGTGGATGAACCCACGGCAACACCCCAGCCGACGAGGTAGCGGTCCGGCCAGCTCCATTCAGCCAGCGTGTTGCCTGCATTGAGTCCGGCGATCGCGTGGATGCGCCCCCGGATCTGCTGCTGCACGGAAACGCGAAACACCTGCGCGGCTTTTCCAAAACGTTCCTGTGGACGAAGTCCCCAGAACGCTGGCTGACTCTCGCCGAAAATTGCGGTCGGGTAGGCTCCACCGAGGAAGAACAGTCGATGGATCGGCACCTCGTCGCCGGTGGCCGCACCAAGGTAAACCTGTGCACGTACCGCAGTGCGCCGTGCAACCGGGAACACGCGCTCGAGGTTGAAGATGTGCTGCGTCCAGAACTCGCCTTCGCCGATGCGTTCTGCCCACAGACTCTGCACATGCAGCGCGACGCCGCGCGTCGGATAGGTGTTCCGGTTCAGCGTGTTGCGCCACAGCTCGCCCGCCGCGGTCAGACTGAACTCATCCTGCGCGGTGTCTTCCGGCGCGATGCTCGTGTGTGCGTTCAGGTATTCGATGCCGAGCCGCAGACCCGCGGCGGTGGTTCTGCCGATCGGCGACGCGAGCAGTCCAGCCGCCTCGGACACGCGCGCCCGGATCTCCGCAACCTGACGATCGTTGTCGAACACATCGAACACCGCACGCGTGTGCCGCGCTTCCGCGCCCAGACTGACTGGTGAACGAATACCCAGCCCAGGCAGAAACCGCGCACGCGCCTGCAACTCCTCGCCGAGTCGCAGATCGAGTTGCATGGTAGAGCCGTAACTCAGCCGGTTGTGCAACGTGCCGCTGAACAGCAGCGCCGCCTTGCGATGATCGTCGAACCGAATGCCCAACCCGATCTGATCGTTTGCACCTTCCCTGATGTCGAACACAACCGTCGTGTCGCCAGCCTCGGTTTCGACGCGGTAGATCGCCTGTGCGAAGAGATCGGTCGCATACAGCCGTGCGAGCGCAGCATCGAGTTTTTGCGCATCGACCACGGTAGGTGAAGGCAGATCGATCGCGCGTTCGACGATCCGTTTCGCAGGATCGAGCACGCCCCGCACTTCGATGCGCGTTGCGACCAGCGAGTCGGGGAGGAACGGTGTGCGTGCCGTGAAACGAGCACCACGCGGACCCGCGATTCGTTGCAATGTTTCCGCATGCAGTTGCGTGGCCTCGATGCCACGGCGAACCCATTCGTCGGTCGCGCCGAAATCGAAGCCGGTGAGTCCATCCTGTTCCGGCCGAATCAGCACATCGCACAGACGACGCTGCGGCTCGGTGTTCTTCTCGACTTCGAGCGTGATCGTCTGGTTCAGGATGTCGAAGATCGATTGCAGTCGTTCGGCGCGCCCGCGCGGACGCGTGACATCGCTGCAGATCAGGAAGTCTGCGCCCAGTGCACGTGCATCCTCGGCCGGCAGGTTGCGCGAGATCCCGCCGTCGGCGAGCAGTCGACCATTCAGCCGGTACGGCGCGATCCCGCCCGGCAGCGCGATCGTTGCACGCATCGCTTCCGCCAGCACGCCCGAGTCGAGCACGACTGCGTCACCCGTCTCGAGGTCCGTCGCCACCGCCGCAAACGGGATCGGCAGGCGTCGGAAATCGTGCACCGTCTGCACCGGCCAGGTCAGCCGCTGGATCAGCCGCATGATATTCTGCCCGCTGACAACGCCGCCCGGAAGCGTGAGCCCGCCCCCACGCAGCGGCACCGCGAACACCGTGCGCGCCGCATCCGCTCGGCGGTCCGGCGTCAGGAACTGCCGCTCAGGCGCATCCGTGAACAGGTCCGTCCAGTCCTGCTCCCCCGCGATCCGCTGGATCTCCCGCGCGTCGTACCCCGATGCGTACAACCCGCCGACCAGCCCGCCCATACTCGTGCCCGTCACCACATCGACCCCGACGCCCAGCTCTTCGAGCGCCTGGATCACGCCGATGTGCGCCAGCCCCTTCGCACTCCCGCCGCTCAGGACCAGCCCGACCCGCGGCCTTTGCCCCGGTTCGCTACTGCTACGTGTGTCGGTCTGCTGTGCCGCAGCCTGCCCCGCTGCCGCATCGACGCTCGACAGCACAAGAACCAGCAGGACAGCCCAGCCTGCTTTTCGCAGCAGATGTCGGTTATCGCCGAAACTCACGGGTTCACGCACTCGCACAGGTGGACGATCCGCGGGCGCAATGTCATGTTCTGCGCCATGCGTCCGGCTAAGATTAGCCGAAAACCGCACTTTCGGTTCCCCCCCATCACGCTCTCGCTCTCGCTAACGCTTTCGCTCACGCCCCCAAACACGCTCCCGCTCTCGCTAACGCTTTCGCTCACGCCCCCAAACACGCTCTCGCTCTCGCTAACGCATTCGCTCTCGGCCGTTCCCCCCGGGTTGCCGCAAAACAGATCGAAAGCGAAAGCGAAAGCGATAGCGAGAGCGTGTTTGGGGACTGAAACTTGTAGTGTGGCAGCATCAAACTCATGGAGCTTTCAATGACCCGTATTGCGAATTCCGACCTCGACATCTTTCCGCTCGGGCTGGGCGGCAACGTGTTCGGCATGACCGCGGACGTGCCGACCTCGGAACACGTGCTCGACGCGTTCGCCGAGAAGGGCGGGAACTTTATCGACACCGCCGACTCGTATTCCGCCTGGGTGCCCGGCAACCGCGGCGGCGAATCGGAAACCATCATCGGCGAGTGGATGCGCAAGCGCGCCAACCGCGGCACAGTCGTCGTTGCAACCAAGGTCGGCGCGCACCCCGAGTTCAAGAGACTCAAGCCCGACAACATCGCGCGTGCTGCCGAAGCATCGCTCCAGCGCCTGCAGACCGACTACATCGACCTGTACTACGCGCATTACGACGACGAAGACACGCCCATGGTCGAAAGCCTCGCCGCCTTCGACCGACTCGTCAAAGACGGCAAAGTCCGCTACCTCGGCATCTCGAACTACACGCCCGAACGCATCGAGGAATGGATGCGCACCGCGCGCGACAACGGATTCGCGCTGCCCATCGCACTGCAACCGCAGTACAGCCTCGTCGCACGAAAGAACTACGAAAAAAACTACGCACCTCTGGCGGAGAAGTATGGTTTCTCGGTGTTCCCGTATTTTGCGCTGGCGAGTGGATTCCTGACCGGGAAGTACCGCACCCAGGCCGACGTCGAAGGCAAAGCGCGCGGCGCCGCCGTCGAGGCGTACCTCAACAAGAACGGGCTCGCGGTCGTCGACGCGCTCGAGACCATCGCGAAGAAACACAACACGGCCATCGCAACCGTCGCGCTCGCGTGGGTGCTTGCAAAACCAACGATCACCGCACCCCTCGCAAGCGCCACCAGCACGAAACAGCTCGAAGAGCTCATGGCCGCGCCGCGTGTGCAGTTGAGCGCTGAGGATATGCGAATGCTGGACGAGGTGTCCGCGCCATTCGCGTGACTGGTGCGGTCTGGGGCAGGCAGCCCGCATCCCGCCACAGACCGCTTCGGCGTCCGGTGCATGGCGGCCCAGCCGGCAAAATGCCCGATGCGCCGCCAGCGGTTCCTGACGCACTTCGTTGCGTTGCGGCTAACCGGTCCTGCCGACCGCAAGCGCGCCGGCCAGCTCTACGGCCCGACGCGCGTGGCGGGTCCCGGGCGGGTCGGCGGGTCCGGGCGGGTCCACCAACCCACGGCGCAAACTTGTATGAACAACCAAAGTTGCGGGGAGCGATACAGATGAAATTTCCGGCCGGTGTGTGCGGCGCGTCGCGGCGCGTCGCCGCGGCCCAGCCCGGCGCCACGACCAGCGCCACGACCAGCGCCACGACCAGCGCCACGACCAGCGCCACGACCAGCGCCGCGGCCGTGCGCGCGTTCAGAACCCGGTCGGCGCCGCGCCGTTGTCGCGAAACTCGTCGGGGCGCTCCGGACTCGCTTCCTGGAGTGCGCGTCGCACACCGTCTGCGTCGAGGTCGGTGGTATAGACCGCCGTGCCCGGCTGCTGTCTCCACGACTCGTCGATCGTGCCCGCATCGATCGGATCGAAGCCGAGCTGATCCACCAGTTGCATGACGACCGTTTTGTCGCGTTCGCGATCCGCTGCAACCGGCAGTGCGATGCGATCCGGCGACCCGGCCGGTCGTCCGTTGTGGAGCAGGTGATTGAAGTAGATGTTGTTGAAGGCCTTCACGACCGGCCGCCCGATCTGTTCGGAGACCCAGCGGCTCTCGGTGGTTCCGTTCTCGATCGCGTCGATGCGACCGTCGCGCTGCTGCGGGTAGTAGTTGCCAGTGTCGATGACGATCGTCTCCTCGGGCACACCTGCGAACAGGTCATTCGGGAGGTCGGGCACGTTCTTCTCCGGAATCGTGATGATCACGAGGTCGCGCCCGCGTGCAGCTTCGTGCGACGTGACCGCGTGTGCGCCCGTCTCCTCGGCGAGGCCGAGCAGTGTGTCCGGGCCGCGCGAGTTTGCTACCGCGACTGAATGCCCCAGCGCGGTCAGCCGCTTCGTCAGTGTACCGCCGATATGCCCCGCACCGATGATCCCGATCCGCATTCCTTGCTCCTGCCTGGTGATGCACGCGTTCGCCTCATGCTTCGTGCCGTTCGAGTGAAAGCGAAAGTTCCAGCAGCCCACCGAGTCCACAGCGCGTCCGGAACTCTGCGTACATCAGCATTGTAGCGAAACCGACGAAAGCCGATCGGGTAAACTCCAATACACAATCGACTACAGTTCTGTCAGCAGGTGCCCGACGCGGGACAACATCGCACGTGTGCGTCGCATCTGCATCGCAGCAAGGAGGATCCATGAACCCTCGTGGCATGATGCGCCGCATTCTTGTGGCCGCCGCCGTCACGGCGCTCCCGCTCGGCCCGCTGGCCGCGGTCGAGCCGCCGGACAGCGTGGTTGCCGCACAGCGTGCTGCACTCCAGGAGAGCACGGTGTTCCACGAAGTGCCCGCGGTCGTAACACCGGCTACAGCAGCGCCTGAAACGAAGAGCAGCGACAGCACAGCGGTACGCGGCTTCGTGAGTGATCACGTTGTGGTCGTCTCGATCGATGGTCTGCGGCCCGATGCGATTCGCAAATACAACACGCCGAACCTGCGCCGTCTGATGGCGGAGGGAAGCTTCACGATGGAGGCGTCGACGATCATGCCGAGCAAGACGCTGCCATCGCACACGTCGATGCTGACGGGAACCGAGCCGGAGCAGCACGGTGTGACGTGGAACAGCGAAGAGATGGAGGAACATGGGCACATCGCGACGCCGACGATCTTCGCCGCGGCGAAGCAGGCGGGCTTCCACACGGCCGCGTTCTTCAGCAAGACGAAGTTCGAGCATCTCGCGGCGCCGGGCACACTCGACCATGTCGAAACGCCGAGCAACTTCCTCGGCAAGCGCCTCGCCGACAACACGGTGGGCCAGGTCGAAAAGTACCTGAAGCGGAATACGCCGAACCTGCTGTTCGTGCACATCGGCGAGCCGGACTTTGTCGGGCACATCGCCGGCTGGATGAGCAGCCCGTACGGCTGGGCGGTCGAGGAGGCCGATGACGAAGTTGGCGATCTGCTGAAGGCCGCCGACAAGGCGTACGGCGCTGGCAACTACACGGTCATCGTAACCGCGGACCACGGCGGCCACGGCCGCGACCACGGCAGCGATGACCCGCGGGATGTCACGATTCCGTGGATCGTCTGGGGGAAGGGCGTGCGCGCGGGGGAGGATCTCGGCACAGGCATTCGCACGATGGACACCGCGGCGACTGCGCTCTGGCTGCTCGGGGTCGAGCCCGCCAACGCGATCGCCGGCCATGCCGTTGCCGGTGCGTTCAGCACACCGAACGGGTTGTCCGCCGCGGCGCCCGAGTAAGACAGCCCGATCATCGCCAGCGCGGAATCGTCAATTCTCCATCGGGTTGGCATTGTTCTGCCAGCGTGAAATCAGCCAGCGGCCATCGGGCTGTCGCGTGACTTCGATCGTGACACGTCGACGCTCGACTGCGCCGCCGCTGGCAGCCTCGGTGCTGGTCACATATACGACGTCGCCTTCGATGCGGTAGCGCCCTTCCGCGACAGCTTCCGTGCGGAGAATGTCGATGCGATCGGGCCACGGACTCGACACGGTCCGGCCCGGCGCATCGGCGGGACGCGCCATCCATTGCTCGAGCAGCACAGGCTCGACATACGGTCCGTAGCTGTCGCGCATCGCGCGATTCACCGCGTTCACCGGCGCGAGCAGGGAGACCGATGCGAGCTGTTTTCCGAATTCGGTGACGACCTGCTTCGCCGAATCGGCGGCCGGTTCACCGAACTGCACCGCCGCACACTCGTCCACCGGTCGCTTGTTCAGCTTCGCCCTGTAGATACGCCACGCCCGCTGCTCCTCGGTCGCGCCCGGTACTTCACTTCTGCGCAGCGTGTAGGGGCCGCGGAAACACTGCGTCTCACCACTCGTCGTGAGCGCGCGCACGGTTGCAGGGATCTCGATGTAGCGCGACCCCGCTGCACCCTCGATGCGACCCGGTGTACCAACCTGCACGGCGACCGACGCGGTCTGCGCATACCCCGCGCTGAACTGCTCCAACGACTGGCCGCTCGCACGGCCGCCATTCCCCCACAACGCATACGCCCGCGGATAATCGCGTGCCGCGATCGCGGCGTAATACGCACGCAGCACCTGCACCGCGTCCTCTGCCGCGCTCGGCACGCTTATCGTCGCGGTGTCCGTGACGGCAGCCATCGTGTCCACCGCGCTTGTATCCGCGGCGCTCGCCGAGTCCGACTCGACCGCGCGCGACGAGACATCTTCGCCGCACCCGGCCGCAACCATCGTCAGGACCACCAGCAACCCCGTCCTCATGGCGCTCTCCTTTCTCGCCCCGACGCGGCGCACGTCATGTGCCGGAGGGTTCGCGCCCCGCCCGCTGACGCACCATTTCGCAGCCTCAGTCCACGTCATTATCGCACGGCTGCCCGTCTGCCGCGCACCTTTTGGCAGCGTCCGTCCACGCTGTTATTGACACTGCCGCGCGCGGATTGCACCCTCAGCGGATGTCCGTCCAACCCTCGTCGCCGCAGACGATTGCGCCCGGCCACGCGCCGCACGAACCGCCGCCTCGCGGGCGCCGCTGGTGGACTGCGCCCGATCCGTCCCTGATCGACGCCGGCATCGAGGGCGAAATCCTCGTGGCCCGGATCCGCCTCACCATCGCTCTCGCCGTGCTCTGCGTGCCCGTCGCCGCCACGATCTCGACCGGCTGGGTCCGCGAAAACGGCATCGCGCTCGGGTTCGCCGTGTTTACCGTGCTGCTCGCCGCCGCGTTCCTGCTCTTCGTGCTGCGCCGCCGCCGTGCACGCTGGATCGGCTTCGTCACCAGTGTGACCGACGTCACCCTGGTCTCGCTCGTGCAGTTCGGTTATCTGCTCGGCGATCTGCCCGCGCTCGCCGCGAACAGCCGCACCACCTACCCGCTCTACCTGCTCGCGCTCGCCCTCACGACGCTGCGCTGGGATGTGCGCATGTGCCTGACCGCCGGTGCACTCGCCACCGTGCAGTACGCCGCGATCGCGCTCGTCGCATGGAGCATGTGGTCGCTCGCTCCGACGCCCGATACCGCAGGCTACGGCACCATCGTCCCCGGTCAGCAGTTCGCACGACTCGTCATCCTCATGGCCGCGACCTGGGTCAGCGTATCCGTCGTCCGTCAGTCGAGCAAGCTGCGAATCTCCTCGACTCGCGACGCGCTCACCGGGCTCAAAACGCGCGCGTACTTCATGGAACGGCTGCACGAGGAGGTCGAACGCGCACAACGCGAGCAGCGCCCACTCGCACTCGCGATGCTCGACATCGATCACTTCAAGCACGTCAACGACACCTGGGGCCACGAGACCGGCGACCACGTGCTGCGCGCCGTCGCAACCATGATGCGCGCGACCGTGCGGCGCACCGACCTCGTCGGCCGCTACGGCGGCGAAGAGTTCATCATCGCGCTGCCGCATTCGAGTGCAGGCGATGCGGTCGTCCGCATCCAGCAGCTCATCGACCGCATCCGCGACCTCCATGTCCTTGCCCGCGCAAACGGCCCCGAGGTCAGCGTCACCATCTCCGCCGGCCTCGCCGTCTTCCCCTCCGATGCGAAGGAAGTCGATGCGCTGATCCGCTGTGCCGACTCCCGCCTGCTCGAGGCCAAGCGACTCGGCCGCGATCGCCTCGTCTCGTAGCGACTGCAGGAGCGCACTGAGGATCTGGTTCCGCGAGGACCGCGGGAGGCGCGAGGATCGGGCAGGCGCGAGGATCGAGGCAGGCGCGAGGATCGGGCACGTTTCAGTATGCGAATGCGATCGGCGGCTTCAATACGGGCGAACCTCCCAACGGCCGCGCCGCCAACGCTGAGTGCGGAATCGACCAGTTTCAACCGGATGGATTGTCCACCCGCCTGGAAATTTCCATGATGACTGGACAATTCACCCGCCTGGGGCTGGTGAATTCCGCATCCATCCGAAAAAGCGTGCGTGAGTGGGAATTTGACTGCACACCTGCCGCAGCGAATCGCACAATCGCGGCTGCGCGCACCACAAATGGGCAGTTTGCGGCATGCCTGCCGCAGCGAATCGCACAATCGCGGCCGCGCGCACCACAAATGGGCAATTTGCGGCAGGCCTGCCGACGCGAATCGCACAATCGCGGCCGCCAGTACCGCGCGTGGGGCAGTTTGCGGCAGGCGCGGGGAGAATACAGGAATGGCTAGTGAGGTAGATCGCCTGAATCAGCCCGCATCGATCGGAGATTCGAATGCTGCCATTTGCCGCCTTCAGCACAGTTGCCATCGCCTCCACGCTCGCGCTCCAGGGCGTTACGGTCGTTCCAACCCGACCGACGTGCTCCACGTGCAGATTGCGGCTCGAGCATGCTGTGAAAATCGGTCGCGAAGCGGGGCCGGCGTCGCCGCAGGTGCGTGCGAAGCTCCTGCGACTCGCAGATGGCAGCTATCTGGTCAATCGCACGTACACCGAAGGAACCATCGCGCGCTACTCTCCCGAAGGTCGGTTCGCAGGCACGTGGGGCAGGGCCGGCGATGGACCGGGTGAGTTTCGGCACATCACTCGGCTGCAGGCAATTGGAACGGACACACTGCTCGCAACCGACCTCAGTCATGAACGGCTTACCGGTCTCGACAGTCGCGGCAATCTGCTGTTCACTCGTCAACTACCGTTTGCGCCGATAAACATGGCCGTCGATCGACATGGCCTGGCGCTGCTGTTGTCCGCGGCGACCGTTGATCCGCGCACCGGGAAATCGTCAGGTCCGGCGTTCTCGCTGCACTCTCTGGCAACAGGCAGCGTGACAACCGGAGGCGCGACATCGGAATACGCGAACAGTGTTTCCGCGGCTCCATCCGAAACCGGAGGTTTCTGGATCGGTTACGGGCCACTGTACCGGATCGAGAACATTACGTCGACGGGAGAAACCGCGCGTGTATTTGCGCGGCCCGGCGCGAACGCACAGGTGCTCTGGCAGAAGCGGAAAGAGGCGCTGTTCATTAAGGACGTTCGCGAAGTCGATGGCGTGCTCTGGGTGATCTCGACTGTGATCGACTTCTCCAAAGCACCTGAGCGCGACAAACCGAAGCCCGGCGACCGGGAGCGCAGCCCGGATCCGATCGATGCGCTCGAGTCCTACACATTCACCATATGGGAAGGCATCGATCCCGATAGCGGAGACCTGTTGTTCAAGTTTCGGTCAGAGAGAAGAATTGAAGGCTTCGCGGATGATCATCACGTCTACAGCTACCGCGAACTCCCGAGCGGCGCGATGGTCGCAGACGTCTGGCGAGTCGTTTTCACACCGCATTGAACCGTACTGCGAAGAATGCGCACGCAAATCGAACGCGCACGCAGATGGAACGCACACGCAGGATGGAACGCGCACGCAATGGAACGCGCACGCGCACACGCACCTGCCTGAACCGCCACCCCGCCCCCGCCCCCGACCCCCGCCTCGCAGACGAGGGGAATACTTCCTGCACCCACCAAAACCCGGAGCGGACACAAGCAACGAGTGAGGCACAATCTGGATCGCGAGACGAGTCCGTCGAACCCTGGGCCAGGGTGGTCCCGCTTCGCGGAGTGGCGGATTGTGCTGCCGCTCGCGACCGGGCTGGCGCTGGGCCTCGGACTGCTCGGCATCCTGCGACTGATCGCGCGGCCGCTTGCGCTGCTGCTGATCGCGGTCACCATCGCCGAAGCGCTCGTGCCGATCGTCGAAAAACTCGAGCGCCTCATCAAACGACGCATCGCCTCCATTGCGATAGTGTATGTCGCGCTCGCCGGAGTCGTGATCGGGCTCGGCTGGATCGTGATCCCGTCGCTCGTGCAGCAGGGAACCGAACTGGTCTACCGCCTGCCGACGCTGGTACAGCAGCTTCAGCGCACGAGCAATACGCTCAACGCATCCTGGGGCATCGACCTTGCCGGCATCGCGAACATGCTACCGAGCCGCATCGCAGGCTGGGCCGTCGGTGTGCCGCTCGCGACGTTCAACCTGATGCTCGATGTCTTCCTCATCGTGTTCATGTCGATCTACTGGATCGCGGGGTCACGGTCCGCACGAAACTTCGTCCTGTCGCTGTTCCCGCCGAAGCATCGCGCGAAAGCCGGTGCCGTGCTGGCAGAGATGGGCCAGTCGATGGGCGGCTACGTCCGCGGTGCCGCAATCAACGCGGTCATCATGGGCGTGCTCGCGTTTGTCGGACTGCTGCTCATCGGCATGCCGTTCGCACTCGTGCTCGGCGCACTGACCATGATCGGCGAAGTTGTACCGATCATCGGGCCCGTGATTGTCGGCGTGATCGTCGCGCTGCTCGGACTGCTGAAGTCGCCGACGACCGCACTGCTCGCACTCGCGCTCTACACCGCGCTGCAGCAGATCGAGGGACACCTGCTCACGCCGAACATCATGAAGCGGCAGACCTATCTGCCGCAGACACTCGTGCTGTTCGCGATTGTCGTCGGCGGCGCGCTTGGCGGGCTGGTCGGAATCCTCGTGAGCATCCCGGTGGCGGCTGCACTGCGCGTGCTGGTGCTTCGCGTGGTCGCACCCGCACTGCGGAAAAGCCAGGAGAGCTGAATCAGAGAGTCCACATCTGCAGTTCGCAGTTCGTGCAGTTGCTGCAGCATCACGCTGGCCGTTTGACCACCGCTTCCGGTGTCTCCGGCATCGCCATCGCGCCGCCCATCTCCTGCCCGAGGTCCGCGCTGGTTTCCGCGACCGCGCCGCGCAGCGGGTGTTCGGGTAATAGCCAGCTCAGCGCGAAGCCAATGACCGCGATGCAGCACGCGACCAGGAACACGGTGTCGAACGCTTCGGCGAATGCCTGCACGTACGTCGTGCGCAATTGTGCAGGCAGTTCCTCGATCGCATGGATGTTCAGCGTCGGGATCTGCTGGCCGGCGGGGAACCGCTGTGCAAGCACGGACGTGAGTCGCCCGGTGAACACCGCGCCGAGTGCGGCCGTACCGACCGAACCGCCGACCAGCCGCGACAGCGTGTTGCCCGAGGTCGCGACGCCGAGGTCGCGGATGTCGACGGCGTTCTGCACCGCAATCACGAGTACCTGCATGATCATCCCGACGCCGCAGCCGAGCATCGCCATGAGCACCATCAGCGTGTTCATGCTGGTCGATTGTGTCGTGCGCGAAAGCAGAAACAGCGCAACCGCAAGTGTCGCCATCCCCATGATCGGAAAGATCCGGTAGCGGCCGGTCCGGCTGATGAGCTGACCCGAAAGAATCGACGTCACCAACACGCCCGCCATCTGCGGCAGCATCTGCAATCCCGATTCAGTCGGACTCGAGCCTTTCACGACCTGCAGGAACAGCGGCAGATACGTCACCGAGCCGAACAGTGCGAAGCCCGTGATCAGCGCGAGGACCACGGTCACGGAGACGGATCGGTTGCGGAACAGGTGCAGCGGCATCACCGGTTCGGCGGCGCGTCGTTCGACGAACAGGAAGAACAGCAGCGACAGCGCCGCGAGTACCGCGAGCGTGATGATCTGCGGCGAGGCCCATGCGAGGTGTGTCCCGCCGAGGTCGGTGATCAGGATGATGCCGGTGAGCCCGAGTGCGAGCAGCGTCGCACCCGCCCAGTCGATGCGGTGACTCCGTCGTTCGCCATGTGCCGGAAGTGTCGCCGCGATCACGAACAGCGCAAGCGCGCCGAGTGGCAGGTTGATGTAGAAGATCCAGCGCCAGGTCCAGTGTGTCGTGAAGTAGCCGCCGAGCAGCGGTCCCGCGACGCTCGCGAGTCCGAACACTGCGCCGAAGATGCCCTGGTACCGCCCGCGGTCGCGCGGCGGCACGATCTCGCCGACTACCGCCATCGTCGTGACGACCAGCCCGCCGCCACCGATCCCCTGGAGGAAGCGGAACAGGATCAGTTGCAGCATGCTGCCGCTCAGTCCGCACAGCGCGGAGCCGAGCAGGAAAATCACGACCGCACTCTGCAGCACAACTTTGCGTCCGTACAGGTCGCCGAGTTTGCCGTACAGTGGTGTTGCGACGGTCTGCGCCAGCAGGTACGCCGTTACCACCCAGGGCAACCGCTCGAGCCCGCCGAGTTCGCTTACGATCGTGGGCAGCGCCGTTGCGACAATCGTCGAATCGAGCGCACCCAGCAGCGTCGCCAGCATCAGTCCGCTGAATACGATCAGCACGCGCCGATGTGTGAGTGCTTCAGTCTCCCGCGCCGTCATGCTCCGCTTGAACTACCTTCTATCTGCCACCCCATCGACCCTCGTCCGATCGTCCGTCCCGCGTCCCTCGACCCCTGCCGGCCATCCCCGGAGAACTCCGCAAAAACCCCGCCTCGTTGCGCGCGCGCAGACCGCGGCTCAGTTTGAGCGGTCCGGTCCCGCGGGTTCATGCCCGCAGCTTCCACTCCTCGACCCGGCAATCGAGCGTATGCGAATTTCTCTCGTCGTGGTTGGCGCATTGACAGCGTGCCTGTTTGGTTCAACGGCCGTTGCGCAGGAGGTCGGCAGCAGCCGCGTCGTGCCGATCCAGGTCACGGGCGATCCTGCCGCGCGCTTCTCGCTCGTGCTGCTGAGCGACGGCTACACCGCGGCCGAGATGCCGAAGTTCCGCGAACACGTCGAGAAGCATCTCAACATTATGTGGAGCTACGAGCCGTTCCGCAGCTACCGCAACTACATCAACGTGTACGCGGTCGAGATCATCTCGGGCGAGTCGGGCATCACCTGCGACCCGGAAATTCGCGAGTATCGGACGACGCCGCTCAAGATGCAGTTCGGGGGCGGCTGCGAAAATCGCAACGCACGCGGCATCACCGGTGATCGCGAAGCAGCGCGAACCTACGCGCGCACCGCGACCGAACACTTCGACCAGATCCTCGTGATCACGAACACCGATACCTACGGCGGCATCGGCGGCGCGATCGCGACGACCTCGGGCGGCAACGCGCTCGGCCCCTACATCACGCCGCACGAACTCGGGCATTCGCTCGGGCGGCTGCAGGACGAATACACCTACAGCGAACGCGGCCAGGCAGGTCCGGCCTGGACCGATGGCGAACCGCCGTCGATCCACCACACCACGCTGACCGAACAGGAGATGGTCGCGCAGCAGCAGAAGTGGTGGCGCTGGCTCGGCGAAGAGAGCGAGTCGGGCGGTGTTATCGGTCGGTATGAGGGCGGGCTCTCACGCACGAGCGGTGTGTGGCGGCCGAGCAAACACTCCATGATGATTTCGCTCGGCTACTACTTCGACCAGGTCAGTCGCGAACGCCTCACGCAGCGCATCTCCGGACAGGTCGAACTCATCGCCGCAGCCACTCCGAACGATGCGCCGGTCCCCGCGAACGATGTGATCTGGATCGAAACCGCACACCCGAACTTCCACGAACTCGACGTGCGCTGGACCGTCGATGGCCACGCGATTCCCGCCGCCGACAACAGTTGGAACCTCGAACTCGCGCCGTTCGGACTGCGTGGCGAACACCGCGTCGAAGTGAAAGTCGTCGATCCAACGACCTTTGTTCGCGACCCGATCATCCGC
>Ga0182743_1002253_pt1 | contig 17257 bp, 14 predicted proteins | sample eDN3rd30CKraftOP_FD_128522 | JGI IMG/M metagenome (GOLD analysis project Ga0182743, IMG submission 128522) | Enriched Organic Plus compost microbial communities from Emeryville, California, USA - eDNA 3rd pass 30_C Kraft OP (version 2) (version 2) ... | reverse complement strand
GGGCGGATCAGGCCCTTGGACGGGCTCGCCTTCTTAATCTCGGCAATCAGGCCGGTCTTGCCGGCGGCGATCTTCGCGGCCAGCGCATCGGCGAAGCCGCGCGGCGCACTCTGGGCGCGGGCGGCCTGCTCCACGGCCGCGGCATCGCGCAGCGCCTTGGCGTCGGCGATCTCGCGGCGCTTGTAGGCCTCGATGCGCGAGAGAATGTCGGTCGTCATGCCGCCGCTCCGTTGGACACCGCGGCCAATGCCTTCAGCCGCTCGGCCGCCGCGCCGGAATCGATCGAATGCTGCGCCTGCGCGATGCCCTCCTTCAGATCGTCGGCCCGGCCCGCCACCACAAGGCCGGCGGCCGCGTTGAGCACGCAGACGTCGCGATAGGGCGAGCGCGCGCCCTCCAGCACGCCGCGCAGGGCACGCGCGTTCACGGCACCATCGCCGCCCTTCAGTTCCTCGGGCACGCAGCAGCGCATGCCGTAGTCCTGCGGGGCGATCTCGAAGGAACGCAGCGCGCCGCCCTTGAGCTCGGTGACATAGCTCGGCCCGGTCAGGGTGATCTCGTCCAGTCCGTCCGAGCCGTGCACCACCCAGGCGTGGTCGCTGCCGGTGGCCTGCAAGGCGGCGGCCACGGGTTCGATCCACTGGCGGGCGAAGACGCCGACCATCTGCCGCTTCACGCCGGCCGGATTGGACAGCGGCCCGAGCAGGTTGAAGATCGTGCGCACGCCAAGCTCCGTGCGCGCCGGGCCGACATGGCGCATGGCCGTGTGGTGGTTGGGGGCGAACATGAAGCCGATGCCGGCTTCGCGGATGCAGGCGGAGATACGGTCGGGTGGCAGGTCGACATTGACGCCGAGCGCGATCAGCACGTCGGCCGCGCCGGATTTCGAGGACAGCGCGCGGTTGCCGTGCTTGGCCACCGGCACGCCGCAGCCGGCGACGATGAAAGCCGCGCCGGTCGAGATGTTGTAGCTGCCCGCGCCGTCGCCGCCAGTGCCGACGATGTCGACTGCGTTAGCCGGCGCTTCCACCGGCGTCATCTTGGCGCGCATCACCTCGACGGCGGCGGCGATCTCGTCCACCGTCTCGCCGCGCATGCGCAGGCCGGTCAGGAAGCCGCCGATCTGGGCCGGCGTGGCCTCGCCCGACATGATGATCTCGAAGGCAGCGGCGGCTTCCTCGCGCGAGAGGGCCTCACCCGCGATGAGCCGCGCCACGAAGGGCTTGAAGCTTTCCATGGTCCGCGCCCTTACCCGGCCGTCCGGCCGTGCAGCGCGTTCCATTCGGCGGCGATGCGCAGGAAATTGCCGAACAAAGTCGCGCCGTGCTGCGAGGCGATGCTCTCGGGGTGGAACTGCACGCCGTGCACCGGGTATTCGCGGTGCGCCAGCGCCATGACCAGGCCGTCGGTGGTCTCGCCCGTCACTTCCAGCACCTCCGGAAGGCTGGCCCGCTCCACGATCAGCGAATGGTAGCGCGTTGCCTCGAAGGGCTCGTTGATGCCGCGGAAGACGGAGCGGCCGGAATGGTTGACCCGGTCCACCTTGCCGTGGATCGGCAGCGGCGCGCGGATCACCTTGCCGCCATAAACATCGCCGATGGCCTGCAGGCCAAGGCAGACGCCGAAGATCGGCACATCGGGGCCGGCGCGACGGATCAGCTCGCAGGAAATGCCGGCTTCCTTCGGGGTGCACGGCCCGGGCGAGATGACGATGGCGTCCGGCTTCGACGCCAGCACCTCGTCCACCGTCACCTTGTCGTTGCGCAGCACCGTCACGTCGGCGCCGAGCGCACCGATGGCGTGCATCACGTTGAAGGTGAAGCTGTCGTAGTTGTCGATCAGGGTCACGGCGGTCATGGTGCGTGTCCTAGCAGGTCCAAGCTCTGCGCGCGAGACACCATGGCGCTACTGCCCGCGCCGGGCGCTGGCGGCGAAGCGCACCGCTTCCTCGGCGGCGCGGAACTGCGCGCGGGCCTTGTTGATGCATTCCTGGTGTTCGCTCTCGGGCACGGAATCGGCCACGATGCCGGCGCCGGCCTGGGCATACATGCGCCCGTCCTTCACCACCGAGGTGCGCAGCGCAATGCAGGTGTCCATGGAGCCGTTGGCGCCGAAATAGCCGACGCAGCCGGCATAGACGCCGCGCTTTTCCTTCTCCAGCTCGTCGATGATCTCCATGGCGCGCACCTTGGGCGCGCCCGAGACCGTGCCGGCCGGGAAGCCGCCGATCAGCGCGTCGAGCGCGTCGTAGCCGTCCTTCAGCTCGCCCTCGACATTGGAGACGATGTGCATGACGTGACTGTAGTGCTCGAGGAAGAACTGCCCCGTCACCTCGACGCTGCCGATCTCCGCGACGCGGCCGACATCGTTGCGGCCGAGGTCGAGCAGCATCAGGTGTTCGGCGCGCTCCTTCGGGTCGGCCAGCAATTCCTCGCCGAGCGCGCGGTCCTCCGACGGCGTCTTGCCGCGCGGGCGGGTGCCGGCGATGGGGCGGATGGTGACGCGGTTGTCGCGCACCCGCACCAGGATTTCCGGGCTGGAGCAGACGATCTGGAAGCCGCCGAAATCGAGATAGACCAGGAACGGCGCCGGATTGACCCGGCGCAGCGCGCGGTAGAGCGAGAACGGCGGCAGCTCGAAGGGCGCCTCGAAGCGCTGGGACAGCACCACCTGGAAGATGTCGCCGGCGGCGATGTATTCCTTGGCGCGCTCCACCATTCCTAAGAACTCGTCCTTGCTGGTGTTGGAGGAGAGCTCGGGATGCGGCGGCGTGGCGTCGGCCTGCGTCTCGCTGGAGGGCAGGGGAGCTTCCAGCGCCGCCACCACCTCTTCCAGCCGGTCCTGCGCCCGCGACAGCGCGGTCTCGGCCGAGACTGCCGGGGTCGGCCGCACCGGCGTCACCACGGTCAGCTCGTCGCGCACCGAATCGAACACCACCATCACGGTCGGCCGCATCAGAAGCGCGTCGGGCACGCCGAGAACGTCCGGGTTCGGCTCGGGCAGGTCCTCCATGTGGCGGACCATGTCGTAGCTGAGATAGCCGAACACGCCGGCCGCCATGGGCGGCAGCGTCTCGGCAATGTCGATGGCCGATTCCGCGAGCAGCGCGCGCAGCGAATCCAGCGGCTCGCCGCCGAGCAGCTCGAAGGCGTCGGGATCGTTGGCGACGTTGCGGTTGATCTCCGCGCTGGCGCCGCGGCAGCGCCAGATCACGTCCGGAATCAGGCCGATCATGGAATAGCGGCCACGCGTCGAGCCGCCCTCGACCGATTCCAGCAGGAAGGTGTTGGGCCGGCCCGTGGCCAGCTTCAGATAGGCCGAGACCGGCGTTTCCAGATCGGCCACGAGGGTGGTCGAAAGGACCTGCGCGCGGCCGCTGGCATAGACGCGGCGGAACTCGTCCGCCTCAGGCGAAAAGAGCATGGCTATTGCTGCGGCTGTTCGCCCAGCACATTGGCCAGGGCACGCTGGTTGACGGTGACGCCGATCTGGCTCTGCAGGTTCATCACATATTGGTCGGCGAGATCGGTCTGCAGGATCTCGCCAAGCTGCTCGGCGACCTGCTGCGCCTCGGGGGCGTTGTTCTTCAGCGGCGGCACCTTGGTGGAGCGCACCTGCAGGATGATGCGGTTCTCCGCGTCCGGCGCCTCGGCGGAAGCGAAGCCGTCCACCGGCGTGGCGAAGGCGATGTTGGTCGCCGCGCGGCCGAGCTGCGGCGTGCCGCTGCGCTCGACATCGATGGCCGACTGCATCTCGACATTCTCGCGCTTGGCGAGCGCGTCCAGCGTCAGCGAGCTCTTCTTGAGCTCCTCGACCGCCTTCTGCGCCTTCTCGGCGACCGCCTTGCGGACCGCGTCGTCGTGCCAGGCCTTGGTGACGTCGACCTTGGCCTCGTCGAAGGTGCGGGTGCGCGCGGGATCGACCTTGGCGACGTCGAACCAGACATAGCCGTTGTTGCCGAGGTCGACAGGATCGTTCTCGACGCCGACATCCGATTCGAAGGCGGCCGCGAGCACCTTCTGGGCGTTCGGGATTTCCACCTGCGTGCCGTTGGCGAGCCGGCCCTGCCGGTCCACGCCCTCGACCTTGTTGATCGTCAGCTTGAATTGCTTGGCGACCTCGGCCAGCGTCGCGCCGCCGGCACGGGCGTCCTCGATCTTGTCGTGCAGGTCGAAGACGCTGCTGCGGGCGCGCTCGCGGGCAATGGCGTCGCGGATCTGGTCGTGCTCGTCTGCCAGCGTGCGCACCACCTCCGGCTCGATGGCCGTGACGCGCACCAGGACGGGCGCGAACTGGCCCTGCACCGGGTCGCTGACCTGGCCCTCAGGCAGCGAGAAGGCGGCATCGGCAATCGGCTTGTCGACGATCTGATCCTTGGTCACCGAGCCGTAATCGGTGTCGCTCGCGCTGAGCCCGCGCTCCTTGACGATGTCCTCGAAGCTGGCGCCACCTTTGATCTTGTCGGATGCCGCCTTGGCTTCGTCCATGGTCTTGAACGGGATGCGCTGGACGGTGCGCTTTTCGGGCGTGGTGTATTTGGCCTTGTCGCGCTCGTATTGCGCGGCGATCTCGGCCTCGGTGACGCTCTGGTCCTTGGCCAGCGTCTCCGGCGTGATCTCCAGCAGCGACAGCGAGCGGCGCTCGGGCACGCCGAAATCGCTCTTGTGCTCGTCGTAATAGGTCTGCAGCGCCTTGTCGTCGGGAGGCGCGATTTCGCCGGCATTGGCAGCGGTCAGCACCACATAGGAGAGGTTGCGCTGCTCGCTCTGGTAGCGGTGGAAGGCCTCGACCAGAGGCTGCGGCGCCAGCGTGCCGCCGAACAGGCCCTCGATGACTTCGCGGCGCAGCAGGAACTGCTTCTGCGCGGCGATGAAAGCTTCCTCGGTCAGGCCGTTGGAGCGCAGGATTTCGAGGAAACGCGTGGCGTCGAACTTGCCGTTGGCATCCTGGAAATCGGGGTTGGTGACCACGCTCTTGGCCACGGCGTCGTCGGTCAGGCCAAGGCCCATGTCCTTGGCGTGCTCGTCGAGCGCGGTCTGGGCGACGAGTTCGCCGAGGACGCGCTGGTCGAGCCCGAGCGCACGCACATCGGACGGCGTCAGCGGGCGCTTCATCCGCGCGCTCAGCGACTGCGTCTGGTTATGCAGGGCCTGCCGGTAGCTGTCGATCGTGATGTCGGTGCTGCCGACGGAGGCCAAAGTGTCGGGGCTGTGGACGCGGAAGACGTCGGCGATGCCCCACACCGCGAAGCTGAGAACCAGGACGCCGAAGAAAAGCTTCGCGACGAGACTGCCGGCACTCTTGCGCAGCGTGTTGAGCATCAGATCCGTTTCCGTGATGGAAGTTTGGCGGGAGGCTATAGCCCCAAAGCGGCGCGGATCATAGAAAAGCGTCTTGCCCGCCGCAATCTCGACGCGGCAATCCGTCCGAATCCTCCTAGAAGAGGGTTATTCCCGACAGGCCAAGGAGACACCGAATGCCGCCAAGACCTCTCGTCGCCGGAAACTGGAAGATGAACGGGCTCGCCTCCGACCTCGGAGAGATCCGGAGCCTGGTCGAGGGCCTGCGCGGCGGCGTGGCGGGAACGGCGGAGGTGGTGGTGTGCCCGCCGGCCACTCTCCTCTCACGAATGGCGGATGTGGTGGCGGAAACGGCGGGAACGGCGGCGGAGCCTCTCGTCGGCCTCGGCGGCCAGGATTGCCATGCGAATGAGAGCGGCGCGCACACCGGCGACATCTCGGCCGAGATGCTGGCGGACGCCGGCGCAGCTTATGTGATCGTCGGCCACTCCGAGCGCCGCACCGACCATGGCGAGAGCGATTCCGTGGTTCGCGCCAAGGCCTTGGCCGCCTGGCGGGCAGGGCTGACGGCCATTCTCTGCGTGGGCGAGACGCAGGCCGAGCGCGATGCCGGCAAGACCCTGGACGTGCTCGCCGGGCAGATCGCGGGCTCGGTTCCGGAGGGCGCGACGGCCGGGAACCTGGTCATCGCCTATGAGCCGGTCTGGGCCATCGGCACCGGCCTCACGCCGACCGCGGAGGACGTCTTCGCCGCCCACGAATTCATCCGTTCGCAGCTGGCCGGAAAGGCCGCCGATACGGACGCCGTGCGCATCCTTTATGGAGGCTCGGTCAAGCCCGGCAACGCCGCCGAGCTGATGGGGCTTGGCCATGTGGACGGCGCACTGGTCGGCGGAGCCAGTCTTAAGGCAAGCGATTTCCTTGCGATCGCAGGCGTTTACGGAAAGGGCTGACAAACCGCCGTTCAGGCGGGTAGACCCTCCGGCGCGGGTGGTGTAATCAGCCGCGTCTTCTTCCAGAACTGGCCGCAAATGCAAACCGTCCTCATCGTGATCCATCTGATGATCGTGCTCGCGCTCATCGTGGTGGTGCTCCTCCAGCGTTCCGAAGGCGGCGCCCTCGGCATCGGCGGGGGCGGGGGCCTCATGTCCAGCCGCGGCCAAGCCAACGCGCTGACGCGAGCCACGGGCATCCTTGCGGCCGGTTTCTTCGCCACCTCGCTGGCGATGGCCATCCTGGCCGGCACGCACCGCGTGCCCGATTCGCTGCTCAACCGGGCTATCGGAGGCCAGAATCAGCAGGTTCCGACTTCGGGTGGCATCCTGAACACGTTGCGTCCCGGCAATGGCACGGCACCCGCTGAGGGGCAGCAGCCGCAGGCTCCGGCGGCGCCGAGCGCGCCGCTTTCCGGCCAGCCTTCGCCGGCCCCGGCCCAGCCAGCACCGCAGAGCGCCCCGGCCAGCCCGCCGGCCGCTCCTGCAGCCCCGGCTCCCGGCGCGCAATAAAGGCGTGATTCCAAAACCTGTGGACGCCGCAGCGTTGACCGGCGCGCGGCGGGCCGGCTCCTGTTCATCGGTTTGTGAAAGGGTTAGGGTGTAAGCCCATGACGCGGTATGTCTTCATCACCGGCGGCGTGGTGTCTTCGCTCGGCAAGGGTCTTGCCTCGGCGGCGCTCGGCGCCCTCCTGCAGGCAAGGGGCTTCAAGGTCCGCCTGCGCAAACTCGATCCCTATCTGAACGTCGATCCGGGCACGATGAGCCCGTATCAGCACGGCGAGGTCTTCGTCACCGACGACGGCGCCGAGACCGATCTCGATCTGGGACATTACGAGCGCTTCACCGGCCGGCCCACGGGGCGGCAGGACAACATCACCACCGGTCGCATCTATCAGGAGATCATCGCCAAGGAGCGCCGCGGCGATTATCTCGGCGGCACCGTGCAGGTGATTCCTCACGTCACCGACGCCATCAAGGACTTCGTCCTCTCCGGCAACGACGACTACGACTTCGTCCTGGTCGAGATCGGCGGCACGGTCGGCGACATCGAGGCGCTGCCTTTCTTCGAGGCCATCCGCCAGCTCGGCAACGACCTGCCGCGCGGCAGCGTCGCCTATATCCACCTGACGCTGCTGCCCTTCATCCCGAGCGCGGGCGAGCTGAAGACCAAGCCGACCCAGCATTCGGTGAAGGAGCTGCGCTCCATCGGCATCCAGCCCGACATCCTGCTCTGCCGCACCGACCGCCCGATCCCCAAGGACGAGCGCCGCAAGCTCGGCCTGTTCTGCAATGTGCGTGCGGAAGCAGTCATCGAGGCGCGCGACGTCGACACGATCTATGACGTGCCGATCGCCTATCACAACGAGGGCCTCGACACCGAGCTGCTGCGCGCCTTCGGCATCGAGGCGCCGGAGCCAGATCTCACCGGCTGGAGCGAGATCGTCGAACGCATGCGCAATCCCGAGGGCGAGGTGACGATTGCCGTCGTCGGCAAGTACACCGGCCTGAAGGATGCCTACAAATCGCTGATCGAGGCACTGGTCCATGGTGGCATCGCCAACCGCGTGAAGGTCAATCTCGACTGGATCGAAAGCGAGATCTTCGAGAGCGAGGATCCGGCGCCGCTGCTGGAGCATGTCCACGGCATCCTGGTGCCCGGCGGCTTCGGCTCGCGCGGCGTGGAAGGCAAAATTCGCGCGGCGACCTTCGCCCGCGAGCGCAAGGTGCCTTATTTCGGCATCTGCCTTGGCATGCAAATGGCCGTCGTCGAGGCGACCCGTAACCTGGCCGGCGTGTCGGAGGCCAATTCCACGGAGTTCGGCCCGACGCCGGAGCCGGTCGTCGGCCTTCTGACGGAATGGATGCGCGGCAATGTGCTCGAGCAGCGCAACGCGGCGGGCGACCTTGGCGGCACCATGCGCCTTGGCGCCTATACGGCCAGCCTGCAGCCTGGCTCCCATGTGGCCAAGATCTACGGTTCGACCGACATCTCCGAGCGCCACCGCCACCGCTACGAGGTCAACACGGCCTATCGCGATCGGCTGGAGCAGCGCGGAATGCGCTTCTCGGGCACTTCGCCGGATGGCGTGCTGCCGGAGATCGTGGAGCTGGAGGGCCATCCCTGGTTCGTTGGCGTGCAGTTCCATCCGGAGCTAAAGTCGCGTCCGTTCGAGCCGCATCCGCTGTTCGCCTCCTTCATCGCGGCGGCGGTGGAGCAAAGCCGTCTCGTCTGAGAAAGCCATAACCATGAGCGCTCCCGCATCCGTCGTTTCGGCCGGGAAGGTCCGCTTCGGCAACGATCTGCCGATCTCGGTCATCGCCGGCCCGTGCCAGCTGGAAAGCCGCGACCACGCCTTCGAGGTTGCGACCGAGCTGAAGGCGATCTCGGACCGGCTGAACATCGGCCTCGTCTTCAAGACGAGCTTCGACAAGGCCAACCGCACCAGCGCCAGCGCCGAGCGCGGCATCGGGCTCGAGGCGGCGCTGCCGATCTTCGCCGAAATCCGTGAGAAGCTCGGGCTGCCGGTGCTGACCGACGTGCACGAGATCAACCAGTGCGCACCGGTCGCCGAGGCCGTGGATGTGCTGCAGATCCCGGCCTTCCTCTGCCGCCAGACCGACCTCCTGGTCGCCGCGGCGAAGACCGGGCGCGTGGTCAACGTCAAAAAGGGCCAGTTCCTCGCCCCATGGGACATGAAGAACGTGCTCTCCAAAATCACGGCGGCGGGCAATCCCAATGTGCTGCTGACGGAGCGGGGCGCGAGCTTCGGCTACAACACGCTTGTCTCCGACATGCGTTCCCTGCCGATCATGGCCGAGAGCGGCGCGCCGGTGATCTTCGACGCCACCCATTCGGTGCAGCAGCCGGGCGGGCAGGGAACCTCCTCGGGCGGCCAGCGGGAATTCGTGCCGGTGCTGGCGCGGGCGGCCGTGGCGGTCGGCGTGGCCGGTGTCTTCATCGAGACGCACCCCGATCCCGACCATGCGCCATCGGATGGGCCGAACATGGTGCCGCTGCGCGATTTCGAGGGGCTTCTGCGCAACCTGATGGCCTTCGACGCCCTTGCCAAGGCACGCTGACCTCAGGCCCGGAGTGGTCAGGCAGGCGCGATCAGCCGCTCCTTTTCGCGGTCGTAGCGCAGCTGCAGCGCCGGGCTGAGGCGCACGCCGCCGATCCACGTATCCGCCTTGTTGATCAGCGCATGGTCCTTGTGGCCGGCCAGAACGTTGCGGCCGGTCGCGGTCAGGCGCAGCTCGGAAGCGGCGAGCGCGCCGTAATCCGGCAGGGAATCAGGGCTGTCCATCATTTCCCGCACCGGCGCACAGACACCGTCGATCAACGGGTTATCGACGAAAGCCAGCGCTTCGAGCCGGTGGAAGAAGCTGGCGTCGCCCATGAACTGGGCTTCTTCCTGCGCCACGACGTGGCGGAAAAGCTGGTTGGCACTGGCCGGGCCGGCCTGCAGCCCCTCCAGCACGCGTTCCTGCGTCAGGCTGAGCCCGCGCACCGGGTCCGGCAGTTCGGCCAGCAATCGCTTCAGCGCCGGCGCCAGATAGGGCAGGGACGGGCGATGCTCGCTGGCGATCTCCGCCAGGGGAGCAGGGTGCGGCGCGGTGAAGGCGGTCCAGGCGATTCTGGCCAGCGTGAACTGGTCCTGCGTCACCGGCTCCGCGCTTTCGGCCAGCCGCGCCACGGCGTCCGCCTCCATCCGTCCGATGGGCTCGCGCGTCTGCGCCAGGAAGACGTCCTCGGTGCGCCCGACATCGCCGAGGAAGTCGAGGATCTGGATGAGCTGGAGCTGGTCGTAGAGGTCGTTCTCCAGCCAGATTTCCAGGCGCGGAAAGCGGGCATGGCCGCGAATCGTCGAATCGCGCACGGCGAAATCCATCGCCACGCTTTCGTGCGGCAGGCCGAATTCGCTGGAGAGGAAAGAGGCGCGAAGCTGCGAGAGGCGCTCCAGCGCCTCCTCGGCGGGGACAGGACCGTCATGAAGCACATCGCGCCACGGCAGGATCTCATCCTCGATGCCGGCGGCGCGAAGGCGCTCCACAGCATGATCCCCGTTGGTCACGATCAGACGCATGGCGAACTCCCAGAAAACGCGGTACCGGCACAGGGTGACGGGGGCATCAGGCAATTCGTTGGCGCGACTGAGACCGAAACAAGTTCGGGGCTTTGCGTCGGCGTGACCTTAGCGTAGAAGGCAGTCTCCGCACACCTTTCGTCTCCGGAGAGAGCGCATGACCGCCATCGTCGACATTATCGGCCGCGAAATCCTCGACAGCCGAGGCAATCCGACGGTGGAAGTGGACGTCGTGCTCGAAGACGGCTCCATGGGCCGCGCCGGTGTTCCCTCCGGTGCCTCCACCGGCGCCTACGAGGCCGTGGAACTGCGCGACGGCGACAAGAACCGCTACGGCGGCAAGGGCGTTCTCAAGGCGGTCGACGCCGTCAACGGCGAGATCTTCGACGCCATCGGCGGCATGGACGCCGAGGACCAGAACAAGATCGACGAGACGCTGATCGCGCTCGACGGCACGCCCAACAAGGAGCGCCTCGGCGCCAACGCCATTCTCGGCGTGTCGCTGGCCGTGGCCAAAGCGGCCGCGGAGGCTTCCGGCCTGCCGCTCTACCGCTATGTCGGCGGCGCCTCGGCGCGCGTCCTGCCGGTGCCGATGATGAACATCGTCAACGGCGGCGTGCATGCCGACAACCCGATCGATTTCCAGGAATTCATGGTCATGCCGGTCGGCGCCTCCAGCCTTGCCGAGGCGGTGCGAATGGGCTCCGAGATCTTCCACACCCTGAAGAAGGGCCTGAAGGACGCCGGCCATAACACCAATGTCGGCGACGAGGGCGGCTTCGCCCCGAACCTGCCGTCCGCGGAAGCCGCGCTCGATTTCATCATGAAGTCCATCGAGGCGGCCGGCTTCAAGCCGGGCAGCGACGTCATGATCGGCCTTGACTGCGCCTCGACCGAGTTCTTCAAGAACGGCTCCTACGTCTACGGCGGCGAGGGCAAGACCCGCAGCCGCGAGGATCAGGCGACGTACCTGGCGCAGCTTGTCGCCAACTATCCCATCGCCTCCATCGAGGACGGCATGTCGGAGGACGACTGGGAGGGCTGGAAGGCGCTGACGGATGCCATCGGCGATCGCTGCCAGCTGGTGGGCGACGACCTGTTCGTGACCAATGTGGAGCGCCTGTCGCAGGGCATCGAGAAGGGCGTCGCCAACTCGATCCTGGTCAAGGTCAACCAGATCGGCTCGCTGACCGAGACGCTGGCGGCCGTCGATATGGCCCACCGCGCCGGCTACACGGCGGTGATGTCGCACCGCTCCGGCGAGACCGAGGACTCCACCATCGCGGACCTCGCGGTCGCCACCAATTGCGGGCAGATCAAGACCGGCTCGCTGGCGCGCTCCGACCGGCTTGCCAAGTACAACCAGCTCATCCGCATCGAGGAAGAGCTGGGTGCCCAGGCGCGCTATCCCGGCCGCGCGGCGATCAAGAACCTGCGCTGAACCACATCGCAGAAAAATCCAGAAAAGCCCGCTTCGTGCGGGCTTTTTTCATGTTTGGCGGGCATCATTCTTGAAATGGCTCGCGCCGATCCCGATCATGACGCGCAGTCGATTCCCGACAGGTTTCAGGCCGCTGCAACGCTCTTAGGCGCGGATGCTGGCGCCAAGCATCCAGACTGCGGAGTTCATGGACAGCATCACCGTCGTCAACAGCATGCTGCTTCTTGGCTCCGCGCTGGTGATCGTGGGCGTTCTGTCCAGCCTGATTGCGTCGCGTGTCGGCGCGCCCTTGCTGCTCTTCTTCCTGCTGATCGGCGTCCTCGCCGGCGAGGACGGGCCGGGCGGCATCATCTTCGAGAACTACCGGGCGACCTATCTGGTCGGCTCGCTGGCGCTGGCGGTCATCCTGTTCGACGGCGGCATGCGCACGCGCATCGCCAATCTGTCAGGCACCATCGCGCCGGCGGCCGTGCTGGCCACCGTCGGGGTGGTGCTGACCGCGGCGCTGACGGGTGCCGTGGCGGCGCCGCTCCTGGGTATCAGCTACACCGAGGGCCTGCTGGTCGGCGCCATGGTGGCCTCGACGGATGCCGCGGCGGTGTTCTTCCTGCTGCGAGCCGGCGGCCTGCAACTGCACCGCAGGGTCGGCACGACGCTGGAGGTCGAATCCAGCACCAACGATCCGGTGGCGGTCCTGCTCACCGTCATCCTCGTCAGCCTGCTGGCCGGGACCGCCGGCAGCGAGCCGCTGCAGATCGTCCGCTTCCTGCTGCAGGAGGCGGTGCTGGGAGCGGTGATCGGCCTTCTCGGCGGCTTCCTGCTGACTGTCCTGGTCAATCGCATCGAGCTGTCAGCCGGGTTGCAGCCGCTCTTCGTCGTGGCCAGCGCCGTCGCGCTGTTCGCGACCACGGAACTGCTCGACGGCTCCGGATTTCTCGCGGCTTATCTGGCGGGCCTCGTGCTCGGAAACCGGCGGGTGCGTGCGTTCGGCAGCATCTCGGCCTTCCACGAGACCGTCACCTGGCTGGTGCAGATCGTCATGTTCATCATGCTCGGCCTGCTGGTCTCTCCGTCGGAGATCCTCGGCTATCTCTGGCAGGGTCTTCTGATCGCGACCTTCCTGATCCTGGTGGCCCGCCCGATTGCGGTCGTCTTCTGCCTCGTGCCTTTCGGGTTTCCGCGTCGCGAGCGGCTGTTCATCTCATGGGTCGGCTTGCGCGGCGCGGTTTCGATTTTCCTGGCGGCTATTCCGACCATCGCCGGACTCCCCGACGGGGCGCTGTACTTCAACATCGCCTTCATCGTCGTGGTGGTGTCCCTGCTCGTCCAGGGCTGGACGCTGACTCCTTTGGCACGGCGGCTCAATCTGGCGCTTCCGCGAACCCGCGCCACGCTGCACCGCGTCGAGATCGATCTGCCCGGACAGGCCGAGCACGAGATGGTCGGCTACTACATCGAGAAGAACAGCGCCGTTCTCTCGCGCGGCGCCTCGCCGCGCTGGGCGCGGCCGGTTTTCGTGGTGCGCGAGGACCGCGTGATGGAGCCGGGCATGGCGGGTGAGCTGCAGCCCGGCGACTACGCCTATTTCCTCGCGCCGCTGGACCGGGTGCGCGAGCTCGACCGGCTGTTCGCGGCGGGCGCTGGCCCGCGTTCCGAGACGGTGACGAGCTTCCCGCTGCGCGGCGGCGCCGAACTGGCCACGCTGAACAAGCTCTACGGCCTCGAACTCTCGGAAGAGCTTCTCGGCCGCACGGTTGCCGAGCATTTCTCCGTGGAGTTCGAGAACGAGCCGGCGCCGGGGGACCGCCTGGCGGTCGGCCCGGCCATGCTGACCGTGCGCACCATGAAAGACGGGCAGGTGGCGGAAGCCGAGCTCGAACTGGACCTCGACAGCGAGGGCAAACCCGCGCCGCGCGGCACTGTGGCGGACCGTGCGCTCATCTGGATCGAGGACCGCGCGCGTCGCTTCGCGCGGCGTCTTAACGCGGGATAAACCATGTCGGGGCGAGTGTCTGAATCATGGTCACTCGCCACCGAATCCGCGTCGCTCTGCTCCAGCTCGGGCTCTGGTGCGTCTGCGGCGGCGTCATCTTCTATTTCGGCTATCACGCGGTCCACGGCGACCGGGGGCTGCGCGCGCACCGCAACTTTGAGGCGGAGATCGCCCAGCTCCAGCAGACGCTGACGGATCTCAAGACGAAGCGCGAAGAGCTGGAGACCAAGGTGAAGGAGCTCGACCCGAAGGCGGTTGACCGCGATCTTCTCGACGAGGAGGCGCGCACCATGCTCGGTTGGCTGCACCCGAATGATCGGGTTCTGGAGCTGACCGTGAAGCCCGAAGAGCCGCGCTGAGCGCACAGCAAATGCACTCCAGCCATGCGCTTAGTGCATGGCTCCACATTGCGGCCAAAATTGGAAGAGCTTGAAATATCTCGGCTTTTTGTGGCGCTCTGATGACACGGGGGCGCCCTCGCTTTTGCTTGATCCTTGCGCTAACGTCCCGGGCCAAAAGCCATAACGATTTCAGGGAGCACGCATGGCTGCCAAGGCCACAGCTCAATCCAAATCTGCAAGCGCGCCGGTTGGCGCCGCTTCTGCCGGCTCCAACACCTTCTCCGACTTCTCCAAGGATCAGGAGCTCACGGCGTTCCGCGAAATGCTGGCGATCCGCCGCTTCGAGGAAAAGGCCGGCCAGCTTTACGGCATGGGCCTGATCGGCGGCTTCTGTCACCTCTATATCGGCCAGGAAGCCGTCGTCGTCGGAATGCAGATGGCGTCGAAGGAGGGCGATCAGGTCGTCACCTCCTATCGCGACCACGGCCACATGCTGGCCAGCGGCATGGACCCCAAGGGTGTCATGGCCGAGCTGACCGGCCGTCAGGGAGGCTACTCCCGCGGCAAGGGCGGCTCGATGCACATGTTCAGTGCCGAGAAGGCCTTCTACGGCGGCCACGGCATTGTCGGCGCACAGGTCTCGGTCGGCACCGGCCTGGCCTTCGCCAACAAGTACGAGAACAACGGCAAGGTGGCGCTGACCTATTTCGGTGACGGCGCCGCCAACCAGGGCCAGGTCTACGAAAGCTTCAACATGGCGAAAGTCTGGAAGCTTCCGGTGGTCTACATCATCGAGAACAACCGCTACGGCATGGGCACCAATTTCGCGCGCGTCTCGGCCACGACCGACCTTTCTCAGCGCGGCCGTTCCTTCGACATTCCGGGCGAGCAGATCGACGGCATGGATGTGCGCGCGGTGAAGTCCGCGGCCGACCGCGCCGTGGAGCATGCGCGCTCGGGCGAGGGCCCCTACATCCTCGAAATGCTGACCTACCGCTATCGCGGCCACTCCATGTCCGATCCGGCCAAGTACCGGAGCAAGGAGGAGGTCCAGAAGATGCGCGATGAGCGTGATCCGATCGAGCACGTACGCAAGCGCGTGCTGGAGAAGAAATTCGCCACCGAGGACGATCTGAAGAAGATCGAGCAGGACATCCGCGCCATCGTGAATGAGGCGGCGGACTTCGCCACCAACGATCCCGAACCCGATCCGGCCGAGCTTTGGACGGACGTGCTGCGCTGACAAGCGCGGCGCCCGACACGAGCGGCCGTGCGCCACGACGCGCCCGGCCTTGCGATATTCCAGGGAAAATCCGCTGATGCCGATCCAAGTTCTGATGCCGGCGCTGTCGCCCACCATGGAGCAGGGCAAGCTTGCCAAATGGCTCAAGAAAGAGGGCGATCCCATCAAGTCCGGCGATGTCCTCGCCGAGATCGAGACCGACAAGGCCACCATGGAGGTCGAGGCGACCGATGAGGGTACGCTCGGCAAGATCCTTGTTGGCGACGACACCGAGAACGTCGCGGTCAACACCCCGATCGCATTGATCCTGGAAGAAGGCGAGGACTCTTCGGCGCTCGATAACGCCGCGACCCCCGCCGCCGAGAACAAGGCCGCGCAGTCGGCGCCGCCCGCCGCCGAGCCTGCTCCGGCGGAAGCCAAGCAGGCCCCGGTCAGCCCGGCGCCGTCCGCCGCCGCCGAGCCGCCGAAGGCTCCGGCGCCCGCCGAGCCGGACGTGCCGGAAGGCACCGAGATGGTGAAGCAGACCGTGCGCGAGGCGCTGCGCGACGCCATGGCGGAAGAAATGCGCCGCGACGACAAGGTCTTCCTGATGGGCGAGGAAGTGGCCGAGTATCAGGGCGCCTACAAGGTCAGCCAGAACCTCCTCGAGGAGTTCGGTGCGCGCCGGGTCATCGACACGCCCATCACCGAGCATGGCTTTGCCGGCCTCGGCGTCGGCGCCGCGCTGGCCGGCCTGAACCCGATCATCGAGTTCATGACCTTCAACTTCGCCATGCAGGCGATGGACCAGATCATCAACTCCGCCGCCAAGACGCACTACATGTCGGGCGGCCAAATGGGTTGTTCGATCGTGTTCCGCGGCCCCAACGGCGCCGCCGCGCGCGTCGCCGCGCAGCACAGCCAGGACTACACCGCCTGGTACAGCCAGGTGCCGGGCCTGAAGGTCATCGCGCCCTATACGGCGGCGGACTTCAAGGGCCTGCTGAAGTCGGCCATCCGCGACCCGAACCCGATCATCTTCCTCGAGAACGAGATCCTCTACGGGCACTCCTTCGACGTGCCGGTGATGGACGACTACCTGGTGCCGATCGGCAAGGCCAAGATCGCGCGGCCGGGCAGGGACGTCACCATCGTCTCCTTCGCCATCGGCATGACCTATGCGCTTAAAGCCGCCGAGGAGCTGGCCGGGCAGGGGATTGAGGCCGAGGTCATCGACCTGCGCACCATCCGCCCGATGGACATCGACACCGTCATCGAGTCGGTGAAGAAGACCGGCCGCTGCGTCACGGTCGAGGAAGGCTGGCCGCAGAGCGGCGTCGGCTCCGAGATCGCCGCACAGCTCATGGAAAAGGCGTTCGACTGGCTTGATGCTCCGGTCCTGCGCATCACCGGCAAGGACGTGCCCATGCCCTATGCCGCCAATCTCGAAAAGCTTGCGCTGCCCTCCGTCGCCGAAGTCATCGAGGCGGTGAAGGCGGTAACCTACCGCTGAGGCGAGGCCCCATGTCCATCAACATCCTGATGCCGGCGCTTTCCCCGACCATGGAGAGCGGCACGCTTTCCAAATGGCTGAAGAAGGAAGGCGACGCGGTGAAGTCCGGCGATGTCATCGCCGAGATCGAGACCGACAAGGCCACGATGGAAGTCGAGGCCGTGGACGAAGGCACCATCGGCAAGATCCTCGTCGCCGAGGGGACCGCCGATGTGCCGGTGAACCAGCCGATCGCCATCCTGCTGGAAGAGGGCGAGGACGCCAGCGCGGCCGCCGCTCCGGCTCCGGCCGCCGCTCCCAAAAGCGCGCCGAAGGACGAGGCCAAGGCCGAGGAAAAGCCGGCCGAGCCGGCTCCCGCTCCCGCTCC
>Ga0182743_1002250_pt1 | contig 17277 bp, 16 predicted proteins | sample eDN3rd30CKraftOP_FD_128522 | JGI IMG/M metagenome (GOLD analysis project Ga0182743, IMG submission 128522) | Enriched Organic Plus compost microbial communities from Emeryville, California, USA - eDNA 3rd pass 30_C Kraft OP (version 2) (version 2) ... | reverse complement strand
GGCCAGCCTGGCCTTCGCCGCCGTGGCGGCGCCGGCCCATGCGTTTTCCGATGACGAGGCCCGCCGGGCCATCCTGGACCTGCGCCAGCAGGTGCAGCAACAGAACGAACAGAATTTGCGCGCACGGCTACAGCTAGCCGACCAGATCCAGTCCCTGCAACAGGAAATCGCCCAGCTGCGCGACCAGCTGGAATTGGTGTCGCGCCAGCAGCAGACCGCGAACGCCCAGCAGGGAGGCCAGGCGCAGCATCCGGGCAACCCGCCGGGCGTGTCGGCCGCCGATCCACAGGAGCAGGCCGCCTACGACGGTGCCATCGACCTGTTCCGCAAGGGCCAGTACAAGGAAGCCGCCGAGTCGTTTGCGGCCTTCACCTCCCTGTATCCCAACAGCGCGCTGGCGCCCACCGCCCAGTTCTACCTGGGCAGCAGCCGCTATGCCATGAAGGATTTCAAAGGCGCCATCGAGCAGCTCAATGCCATGGTGCAGAACGCCCCCAACGATGCGCGCGCGCCCGATGCGCTACTGGTGGTCGCGGGCAGCCAGATCGAGCTGAACAATCGCGCCGGCGCCAAGGCGACGCTGCAGCGCATCGTGGGCGAATATCCCAACACGCCCGCGGCTGGCACGGCCAAGAGCCGGCTGCAACTGCTGCAGTAAGGCAAGCACGGGGCGCCGCGGCGCCCCGCCGCATAACTGGCGCGGCCCCTAGCGGGCAGACGCCAACAACAGCCCCACGCCCACCACGATCAGTCCGATGCCGGCCAGTTCGCGCCGGCTGGGCGCATGCGAGAACAGGCGCTGCGACAGCACCTGCGCGAACAGCACCTCGACCAGTCCCAGCGTGCGCACATTGGCTGCGGCGGTCAGCGAAAACCCGATGAACCAGGCCTGCGAGGCCGTGGCGCCCAGCAGGCCACCCCAGATGGACGAACGCCAGGCCGCAGCGCAGGCCCTCATCAGCGGCCGGTTGAACAGCAGCATCCAGGCCAGCAACACCAACACCTGCACGCCCAGCGACCAGCACAGCGTCCAGCTGGCCTGCATGGCGAACGAACCGCCGTCGAGCTGCAGGATGGCACCGCGGAAACTGACCGCCGACAGCGCGAAGCCCGCGCCCGACAGCAGGCCCAGCAGCACGGGCCGCCAGCCGGCATGCAGGGCCGCTCCCCCGGCCGGCCGCGCGGACATCACCACCACGCCCAGCGTGGCCAGCAGGACGGCCAGCACGCCCAGCGGCGACAGCGGGTCGCCCAGCACCGCGAAGCCGAACACCGCCACCTGCACCGGCTCGGTCTTGGTCCAGGCCGTGACGACCACGAAGGATCGCTCGCGCATCGCCGCCAGCATCAGCGCCGTGGCCGCGATCTGCAGCAGCGCCCCCGCCAGCACGAACAGCAGGAACGACGTATTGACGGAAGGCGGGACGGCGTCCGTGGCCAGGCAGACGATGAGCAGGAACAGCAGCGCGAAGGGAAAACCGAACAGGAAGCGCACCTGCGTGGCGCCCAGCGTGCCGAGCGTGGCGGTGAGCCCGCGCTGCACGGCGTTGCGCCCTGCCTGGGCTGCAGCCGCGACCAGCGTGGCGGGAATCCAGAGCCAGCTGATGTCCATGGCCGCTCAGCCGCGCAGGGCCACGTCGGCCACGGGCGCGCCCGTCATGGCGGCCAACTGGGCGGGCGTCAGGTTGAAGACCGCGTGCGGATGGCCGGCCGCCGCCCACAGGCTGTCGTAGCGGAACAGGTCTTCGTCCAGCAGCGTCACCGGCTTGGTGGCATGGCCGATGGGACACACACCGCCGATGGCGTAGCCGGTGGCCTCGCGCACGAAACGCGCGTCGGCCTTGCCCAGGGCACCCACCCGCTGTGCCACCTTGGCCTCGTCGACGCGGTTGACGCCGCTGGCCACCACCAGCACCGGTGCATCATCGGACAGCCGGCGGAAGATGATGGACTTGGCGATCTGCGCGACCTGGCAACCGAGACCGGCAGCCGCCTCGGCGGAGGTCTTGCCGGTGCTGGGCAGCATCACGATGGGGCAATCATGGCCCAGTTGGCGCAGCAGCAGCGCGACGCGCTGGGCGGACTCGGGCAAGGAAACGGCGTTTTCTGCGGACATATCCATGTCGGAAGGCGGCGCGAGGCAGTGGCGCCGGCCCGTGCGCGACGCGGCGCGGCCGGCGGGAAAGCCACCGAGTGTATCCCAAGCCGGACCCCGGCCGCCCAGGGCGCTAGAATCACGCGCCAGGCCTCTGTTTCCCGATCCCATGCGCACCGCCCCCGACCTGCCCTTGCAGGCCGTCGACCTCGACGGCCATGCGACTTCCTATGTCGAACATGGCGCCGGCACGCCGCTGGTGCTGGTCCACGGCTCGCTGTGCGACTGCCGCTACTGGACCCCACAGATGGGGCCGCTGGGCCGCCGCTACCGGGTATTGGCGCCGTCGCTGCAGCGCTACTGGCCCGAACGCTGGGACGGCGCGGGCGACGGCTTCTCTCTTGCCGAACACACCCGGCAGGTGCTGGCCTTCATCGAACGCGTGGCGGGCGGGCCGGCGCATCTGGTCGGCCATTCGCGCGGCGGCCGCATCGCCCTGGAGGCGGCGCTGCAGCGGCCCGACCTGGTGCGCACGCTGACGTTGGCCGACCCCGGCGTGCCGGTGCCCGGCCAGCCCGACGAACGCGGCGACTTCCGCGGCCAGGCCCTGGAGCGCATCCGCGCCGGCCGTACGGAAGAAGGCCTGGCGCTGTTCATCGACGCCGTTACCGGGCCCGATACCTGGCGCCGCATGGTGCCGTGGTTCAAGGACATGGTGCGCGCCAACGCGGCCACGCTGCTGGGCCAGGCGCGGGAAACACCGCCGCCGGTGCCCGCGGAGATGTTGCAGGTGCTGGCGCTGCCGGTGCTGCTGATCGGCGGCGCGCTGAGCCCGCCGCCCTACCCGGCCGTGCTGCGCTGGCTGGAAGAACAGCTGCCGCAGTCGCAGCGCGAAATGATCGCGGGCTCGTCGCACGGCATGAACCTGGGCAATCCGCGCGCCTTCAATGGCGCGATCGAAGCCTTCCTGGGCTGATCGCCGGCGCTCCCGTCTGCTGCTATGCTGGGGTAAGGCGGCCCCCCGGGAGAGCGATTCATGCAAGACCTCTGGCAAGAGATCTGGACGACGCTGCAAGCCGAATTCTCGGACATCCCCGATGCCAGCGAAGCCACGCGCATGGTGCTGCGGCTGCTGATGGCCGCGCTGCTGGGTGGGCTGCTGGGCTACGAGCGCGAGCGCAGCGGCAAGGAAGCGGGGCTGCGCACCCACATGCTGGTGGCGCTGGGCGCGGCCCTGTTCGTACTGGCGCCGCTGCAGGCGGGCATGTCGGTCGATGACCTGAGCCGGGTGCTGCAGGGCGTAATCGCCGGCATCGGCTTCCTGGGCGCCGGCGCCATCCTGAAGCTGGGCGACGAGCAGCGGATCCGCGGGCTGACCACGTCGGCCGGCATCTGGCTGACGGCGGCCATCGGCATCGCCGCCGGCATGGGCCGCGAAACCACCGCACTGTTCAGCACCCTGCTGGCGCTATTCGTGCTGGCGGTGCTGCGCCGGCTGGAGGCTCGCATCAGCGCGAAGGACGCGAGGCAAAAGAAGCTGTCCGAGGACAGCTAGCCCCCGGAAGCCGGTCGACCGTCAACGCCCGGTGTGCGCCGCGATGACCTGCTCGGCCACCTGGCGCGGCGCCTCGGCGTAATGCTTGAACTCCATGGTGTACGTGGCACGCCCCTGGGTGAGCGAACGCAGCGACGTGGAATAGCCGAACATCTCGGCCAACGGCACCTCGGCCCGGACCAGCTTGCCGCCACCGCCCGCGATGTCTTCCATGCCCTGCACCATGCCGCGCCGCGACGACAGGTCGCCCATGACGTGGCCGGTGAAGTCCTCGGGCGTTTCGACCTCGACCGCCATCATGGGCTCGAGCAGCACGGGCTTGGCGCGCCGCATGCCCTCCTTGAAGGCCATCGAGCCCGCCATGCGGAAGGCGTTCTCGTTGGAGTCCACGTCGTGGTACGAACCGAAGAACAGCGTGGCCTTGACGTCGACCACCGGATAGCCGGCCAGCACGCCGGCATTGAGCGACTCGCGGATGCCGCGATCGACTGCGGGGATGAACTCGCGGGGCACCACGCCCCCCTTGATGGCATCGACGAATTCGTAGCCCGCGCCCGGCTCCTGCGGCTCGAGCTTGAGGACCACGTGGCCGTACTGGCCGCGGCCGCCCGACTGCTTGACGAACTTGCCTTCGACCTCGTTGCAGACCGCGCGGATGGTCTCGCGGTAGGCCACTTGCGGCTTGCCCACGGTGGCCTCCACGCCGAACTCGCGCTTCATGCGGTCGACCAGGATCTCCAGGTGCAGCTCGCCCATGCCCGAGATGATGGTCTGGCCGGATTCCTCGTCGCTGCGCACGCGGAACGACGGGTCTTCCTGCGCCAGGCGGTTGAGCGCCACGCTCATCTTTTCCTGGTCGGCCTTGGTCTTGGGCTCGACCGCCTGCGAGATGACCGGCTCGGGGAACGACATGCGCTCGAGCACGATGACCTTGCCCGGATCGGTCAGGGTGTCGCCGGTGGTGACTTCCTTCAGGCCGACCGCGGCGGCGATGTCGCCGGCGTAGACCTCGCTGATCTCGCGCCGTTCGTTGGCGTGCATCTGCAGGATGCGGCCGATGCGCTCCTTCTTGCCCTTGACCGGGTTGTAGACCGTGTCGCCGGACTTGACCACGCCCGAGTACACACGGAAGAACACCAGCTGGCCGACGAAGGGGTCGGTCATGATCTTGAAGGCCAGGGCGGAGAAGGGCTCGTCGTCGCCGGGATGGCGCTCGATTTCCTTGTCGTCCTCGTCGTGGCCCTTGATGGCGGGCACGTCGACCGGCGATGGCAGGTAGTCGATCACGGCGTCCAGCATGGCCTGCACGCCCTTGTTCTTGAACGCGCTGCCGCACAGCATGGGCACGATCTCGTTGGCGATGGTGCGCTTGCGCAGGCCGCGCTTGATCTCGGCCTCGGTAAGAGGCTCGCCGCCCAGGTATTTGTCGAGCAGGGCCTCGTCGGCCTCGGCGGCCTTCTCGACCAGCCTGTCGCGCCACTCTTGCGCCTGCGCCTGCAGGTGCGTCGGCACGTCGCGGTACTCGAAGCGCACGCCCTGGCTGGCGTCGTCCCAGATGATGGCCTTCATCTTGACGAGATCGATGACGCCCTCGAAGCCGTCCTCGGCGCCCACCGGAATCTGCACCGGCACGGCGTCGCCCTTCAGGCGCTCGGCGATCTGCCGCTGCACCCGGAAGAAGTCGGCGCCTACGCGGTCCATCTTGTTGACGAAGGCGATGCGCGGCACGCCGTACTTGTTGGCCTGGCGCCAGACGGTTTCTGACTGCGGCTGCACGCCGCCCACGGCGTCATACACCATGCACGCGCCGTCGAGCACGCGCATGGAGCGTTCGACCTCGATGGTGAAGTCGACGTGGCCCGGGGTGTCGATGATGTTGATGCGATGCTCGGGGTAGTCGCCCGCCATGCCGCGCCAGAACGCGGTGGTGGCCGCGGACGTGATGGTGATGCCGCGTTCCTGCTCCTGCTCCATCCAGTCCATGACCGCGGCGCCGTTGTGCACCTCGCCGATCTTGTGGGTGATGCCGGTGTAGAAAAGTATGCGCTCGGTCGTGGTGGTCTTGCCCGCGTCGATGTGGGCACTGATGCCGATGTTCCGGTATTGTTCGATGCGCGTCCTGCGAGTCATGGCAAACCTCGTGCCTGGGCGGGAGAAGGTGACTCGTCGATATTACGCCTGGGCGGGCGTTTGTGCGCATCCAACCCTGCTGGCGGTGGGGGAGCCCGCCGGCCATGAAAAACGGCGGGCCGCCGGCCCGCCGCGTCGGCGCGCCAGACGGGCCGCACCAGGACTGGGGATTGCCCCGCCGGTCTACTTCTTGTCTTCCTTGACGCGGTAGACCAGCACGGCGGTGGTGGCGATGGACAGCACCTTCGCCGTGACGCTGCCCAGCAGCAGGCGCGACAGGCCGCTGCGGCCGTGGCTGCCGATGAAAATCAGGTCGCAGCCGTTGTCGGCGGCCGCCTGGACGATGCCGTCGGCCACGTTGAAATTCGACACGGCCCGGGTCTCGACCTTGACGCCGGCGGTGTCGGCGCGGTCGCGGATCTGCTTCAGGTATTTGCCGGCCTGCTCGGCCGCGGCCTTCTCGTAGTCTTCATCGGTGATGGCATAGGCCGCAGCCATGCCGTCGAAGCCGATGGTGGCCGCGAAAGGCTGGGTGACATGCAGCGCCACGACTTCGGCGCCGACCGAGCGGGCGAAATGGATGCCCGCGTTTGCTGCCTGGCACGACAGCGGCGAGCCGTCGGTGGGGATCAGGATTTTCTTGAACATACTTCGCTCCTGTATTGAGGCTCTTCCATGCTAGTGGAAAAGCCGGCGCCCCGGCAGCTTCGCCGCGGCAAACCTTGACCTGCGTCAACGGAGCTGCTGGGCGTTGGCGTAGAGGTTGGTACAGCGCGTGCCGGTGCGGCAGTAGGCCAGCACCGGGCCGGGCAGCGTGCGCAGCAGCTCGGCGAAACGGGTGACGTCGTCCATGGTCATGGCACCGCTGACCACGGGCTGGTACTCGACACGCAGGCCGGCCGCCTCGGCGGCGCGCGACACCTCGGCCGCGGTGGGCTGGTCGGCGCCGCCTTCGTAGTCGGGCCGGTTGATGATGACGCTCTTGTAGCCCGCGGCGGCCACATCGGCCATGTCTTCGGCGGTAAGCTGCGGCGCGACGGCGAAATCGGGGGAAAGGGGGCGGATAGGTGCAGCCATGGCGATTCCTGGTAAACCGGAGGAAGGGGTATGCGCCAAGTATATTCAGTTCGCGCCGGACGGTGGGTGCGCGGGCAGCAGCGCGGCCAGTTCGCGCCACATGGCCGCATTGTCCGCGATGGTGACCGAGAACCGCAGCATGCGCGACGGCGCCTGCACCGGCGAGAACAGCGAACCGGGCGCCAGCAGGATGCCCCGGTCGGCCGCGGTGCGCGCGACCGCCTCGGCATCGCGGCCGCAATCGGCCCAGACGAACATGCCCGCGTGCGGCTCATGTGGCAGCGTCAGGCCCAGCTGCAGCAACCCCTTCACGCAGCGCTGGCGCGCTTCGTCCACACGCCGACGCACCCGCTCGATATGGCGGCGGTACTGCCCCTCGACCAGCACGCGGTGCACCACGCGCTCGCCCAGTTCGCAGGAGGTCAGCCCGGCCAGCATCTTCAGGTCGGCCAGCTTCTGTACCACTTGCTCGTCGCCGGCCAGGTAGCCCACCCGCAGGCTGGCCGCCAGCATTTTCGAGAAGCCGCCCGCCAGGATGACGCGGTGGAAGCGATCGAGCTGCGCCAGCTTGATGGCTCCGCCAGGGTGCAGCTCGCCATAGGTATCGTCCTCGACCACCATGAAGTCGTGCCGCTCGGCCACGCGCAGGATGTCGTAGGCGGCGCCGACCGACAAGGTGTGGCCGGTGGGGTTGTGCACGGCGCTGTTGACGATGAAAAGCTTCGGCTTGTGCTCGGCGGCGACCTTGTCCAGCAGCGCGATGTCGGGCCCCTGCGGCCCGCGCGGCACGCCGATCAGGCGGGCGCCCATGCTGGCCAGCCGGCCGAAGATGACGAACCACGCCGGGTCTTCGACCAGCACGGTATCGCCGGGCTGCACCAGATACCGTGCCACCAGGTCCAGCCCGTGGGTGACGCCGCTGGTGGTGAGCAGATTGCGCTCGGGGTGCGCGGGCAGGCCCTGCTCCTGCAACATGGACGCAATCTGCTGGCGCAGCGGCGCGTAGCCCTGCGGGTGCCCATAGGACAGCAGCTGGCTGCGCACCGAGCGGCCCACGGCGCGCACCGCACCGGCTACCATTTCGGGATCGAGCCAATCGGGCGGCAGCAGGCCGGCGCTGCCCGGCATGCCGGGCGGCGGGATGTCGCGGAACATGCTGCGCAGCAGCCACACCGAGTCCACCCGCGCCGGCGCGGCCGGCATGGGCGGTGCCTCAGAGACGGGCGGCTGGCTGCGGGCGCGCACGAAGAACCCGGCGCCGCGCCGCGACTGCACCAACCCGCGCGCGACCAGGCGATCGTAGGCCTCGACCACCGTGAAGCGGCTGACGCCGGCCTGCTCGGCCATGCGGCGGATGGAAGGCAGGCGCGTGCCGGGACGCAGGCCCTGATCGTCGATGCGGCGGGCAAGGTCATCGGCCAGCTGCACCACCAGGGTGGCGTCGGCCTCACGCACGGGTTGCCAGCCTGGTAGAGAAGGAGTAACTGTCATGGGACTTTGACCAGGCCAGTGTTCATCATGAACCGGTAAAGTGTACCGGTACTGTACTGTTAGCTGTGCGTAGAGTGACAGGAATCGCAACGCGGGGCAAGCCCCGTTTTTTCGGAGTTTTTGATGACCCGCTCTGCCCTGCCGGTTTCGCCATCCCTGCCCGCCCCTGCCGCCTGGGAGGGCTACGGCTACGGCCTGGTGGGCGTGCTGGTCTTCAGCCTGACGCTGCCGATGACGCGCGTGGCCGTGGCGGAACTGTCGCCGCTGCTGGTGGGCCTGGGCCGCGCGCTGGCGGCCGCGCTGCCGGCCATCCTGCTGCTGGCGCTGACCCGCAGCCGCCGGCCGAACCGGGCGGAATGGCCGGGGGTGGTGCTCGCGGCGGTGGGCATCGTGGCGGGCTGGCCGGTGGCCTCGACGCTGGCGATGCAGACGGTCCCGTCCTCGCACGGCGCGGTGGTCAACGGCCTGCTTCCCTTGTGCACCGCGGCCTTCGCGGCCTGGCGCAGCCACGAGCGCCTGCCACGCGCCTTCTGGCTGTGGGCCGTGGCCGGAGCCGCCCTGGTAGTGGCCTATTCCCTGCGCCAGGGCCACGGCGCGCCGCAGCCGGGCGACCTGTGGCTGCTGCTGGCCGTGGTGCTGGGCGGCATGGGCTACGCCGAGGGCGCCCGCGCGGCGCGTACGCTGGGCGGCTGGCGCACTATCTGCTGGGCCCTGGCCATCAGCGCCCCGGCGCTGGCGCTGCCGGTGGGCTGGCTGGCGGCGGACGCCCCGGCGCCCAGCGGCGCGGCCTGGGCGGCCAGCGCCTACCTCGCCTTCGGGTCGATGTTCCTGGGCTTTTTCGCGTGGTACCGCGGGCTGGCGGTGGGCGGCATTGCGCGAGTCGGCCAAGTGCAGTTGCTGCAGCCGTTCCTGACGGTACTGGCCGCGGCGCTGTTGTTCGGCGAACCGGCGCAGGCCGACACCTTCGCGTTCGCCATCGCGGTGATTGCCGTCATCGCCGGCGGCCGGCGCGCCCTGACGGGGGGCACGCGATGAATCTGGCGGACCTGCCCCTTGCCTCGCTGTCGCTGCTGGGCCCGCTGGCGCTGTTCGCGCTGGTCGCGTCGATCACGCCGGGCCCGAACAACGTGATGCTGGCCGCGTCGGGACTGAACTTCGGCGTGCGGCGCAGCGTGCCGCACATGCTGGGAGTCAGCGTGGGCTTCTCGCTGATGCTGGTGCTCGTCGGCCTGGGGCTGGGCGCGGCGTTCCAACGCCTGCCCGTGCTGTACGACGTGCTGAAGTACGCGGGCGCCCTCTACCTGTTGTACCTGGCATGGAAGATCGCCACCGCGGGCCCGCTGGAGAACGGCACGACGCGCGGCCGGCCGTTCACCTTCCTGCAGGCGGCGCTGTTCCAGTGGGTCAATCCCAAGGCCTGGGTAATGGCGGTGGGCGTCATCGCCACCTACACGCCGCAGCACGGGTTCTTCGGCAACCTGCTGATCGCCGCCCTGGTGTGCTGGGCCGTCAACCTGCCCAGCATCGGCGTGTGGGTGATGTTCGGCAGTGTGTTGCGCCGGTGGCTGCACCGGCCCGCGGCGATCCGCGGGTTCAACGTGACCATGGCGCTGCTGCTGGTGGCGTCGCTGTATCCAGTAGCGGCGGAGCTGGCGGGCAAGGTCCCGGGCCAGTCGTGAAGCGCGTGGCGGTAACGCGCGGGGCGGCGGTCAGGGCTGGTTGACGACCAGCCGCACCACGATGCGCCGGCCGGGCTCGCGTCGCTCCAACATCAGCAACTGGGGGCCCAGCGCGTCGTAGCGCGACAGCCGCGCCTGCCATCCGCCCTGGATGAAGCTGGCGGGCCGCCCCTGGTCGTCGCGCTGCAGGTCCTGCGGCGCGGGCTGGCGGGCCAGGCGGCCGCGCAGCCAGTCGCGCAGGCCGCTGACGGGCACGGGCCCGCCCAGCGCGTCTTCGGCCAGGGCATCGGGGTCGTCCGCATGCAGTTGCGTGCCGTTGGCCCGCGTCAGCGTGGCCGCGCCGGGCTGACCCTCGACGCGCGCCTCGGTGGAACCGAGCGGATTGGTCAGGTCGAGCAGGTAGCGGCGGCCGTCGTCGCGCCACTGGAAACCGCCCTGCACGGCCTGCTGCGCACCGTCGGCTTCGGTGACCGTGATGGCGAAGCGGCCCGTGCGCGCGAAGGCGTCGGCCGCGATTTCCTGGCGCGACTGCGGCAACCCGGCGCATGCCGCCAACAGGGCCAGCGCCCCCGCCGCCGCCAGTGCGCGCAGACGGCGGCCGGCCAGGGCCATGCCGCCCGGCGCAGCCGTCAAGGCTGCACCCCCAGGCGCTTCACGGTGTCGAGCACGGTGCGGTTCTTGGCGTCCTTGCGGTAGGCCTCGCGCAGCAGCTCGGTGGCGCGATCGCGCTTGCCCTGCGTCCAGAGCACCTCGGCCAGGTGGGCGCCGATGTCGGCCTCGGGCCGCTGCGCGTAGGCGCGCGTCAGGTACTGCTCGGCCGAATCGGCCTTGCCGAGGCGGTATTGCACCCAACCCATGCTATCGAGGATGAACGGATCGTCGGGCGACAGGCGCAGCGCGCGCTCGATGAGCTGTTGCGCCTCGGGCAGGCGTTCGTTGCGGTCGGCCAGCGTGTAGCCCAGCGCGTTGTAGGCGTGGGCGTGCTCGGGATCGAGCGCGATGACCTGGCGCAGCAGCCGCTCGAGCTCGTCGACGCGGCCGCGGCGCTCGTTCAGCATCGCCAGTTCGTATTTGATCTCGACCGTGTCGGGCATGTCGGCGTCGGCCGCCTGCAGCAGCGTGATGGCCTGGTCGAGGCGGTCGGCGTCGCGCAGGATCTGCGCCTTGGCCAGCACCGCCTGGATTCGCTCGTCGTCGTCCTGTGCGCCGGCGGCATCGACCATGGCCAGCGCGTCGTCGATGCGGCCCTGCCGGGCGCGCAGCGCCGCCTGCCGCATGTGCACGGAATAGCGCACCGTGGGATCTTGAATGCGCGACAGCTCGGCGATGGCGTCGTCGATACGGCCCTGGTCTTCGGCGATGCGTGCCAGCAGCACCCGAGCGTCGGCCGCGGCGCCGCCGGCGTCGGTGGCCCCGGTGGGTGCGGCGCTCTGGCGCTGGTCCTGTACGGAGAGGTACTGGCCAAGCAGGCCCCGGGCCTCGTCGAGGCGGCCGGCGCGATAGGCCACCTGGGCCTGCATGAACATCAGGTCGAAGTCTTCGGGCGAGCGGCGCGCCATGGCACGCAGCTCGGTGAGGGACTCGTCGTAGCGGCCGCGCTCGGCCAGCTGGCTGGCCAGCATCAGCCGCAGCTTGCGGGCGTCGGGATTGCGTTCGATGAAAGCGCGCGCATCGGCCTCGGCAGCCGCCGGGTCGACCTTGGAGCCGTACTCCAGCACACGCTGGGCGGCCGGCTCGGACTTGGGATCCGCGGCCAGCGCGGCGCGGGCCTCCTGGCTGGCGCGGGCCTCGTCGCCGGCGGCATTGGCCGCGTCGGCCAGCGCCAGGCGTGCCGCGGGCAGCTTGCGCACCTTGTCGCTGAGCGAATCGTTGAGAATGCGCAGCGCCAGGCCGCGGTCGTTCATACGGCCCAGCACGCCCAGCGCCTGGGCGATGGCGGCGGTCTTGTCGGTGGCCGCGTCGATGCGCGCGCGCAGCGCCTGGGACAGGCCCTGGGTCTGCCCATTGGCGGCCGCCAGGGCCAGTTCGGTGGAGGTGGCTTCGTTGTCGTAGGGCGCGAGGCTGGCCCAGGTACGGGCGGCCTCGAGCGCGCCGGGCAGGTTGCCGCCGGCCAGCTGGAATTCCAGGGCACGGTGCGCCAAACGCGGATCGCCGGTTTCGCGGGCCAGATTGTTGAGCGTGGTGGCAGCGCTGCCGTACAGGCCGCGCTGCGCCGCGACCTCGGCGGCCAGCACGCGGTAGAGAATGTCGCCGGTGAGGGAGACGAACGGCAGCTGACCGGGCCGCAGGCGGATGACTTCGGTTTCCGGACCGCGGGGGGGCAGCAGGCGGGGCCCCGTGGCATCCTTGGGACGGACTTCTGCGGCGTGGGCCGGTAGGGCCTGGATGCCCGCCAACGCCAAGGCCAGCGCGGCGATTCCGACATTGATTGGTTTAAGCGACAACTTCACGCGGCCTGTCCGGTTGGTGGCACAATCAGCAAATACTCTCTGCTGACCATCTTACACTGGCTCATGCCGGAACTGCCCGAAGTCGAAACCACCCGGCGCGGAATCGACGCCGTCATCACGGGCCGGACGCTGCGGCGACTGGTAGTGCGCGAACCGCGCATGCGCTGGCCCATCCCTTCCGATCTTCCCGACCTGCTTGCCGAACGCACCGTGCTCGAATGCGCGCGGCGCGGCAAGTACCTGCTGCTGCGCTTCGAGCACGGTGTGCAGATCGTGCACCTGGGCATGTCGGGCTCGCTGCGCCGCGTGCCCCAGGCCGAGGCGCCGCGCAAGCACGACCACGTCGAATGGATCTTCGACCACGCCACGCTGCGGCTGCACGACCCGCGCCGCTTCGGCGCGGTGCTATGGCACCCGGACGCGGCGGGTCCGGTCGAGGCGCATCCGCTGCTGGTCCACCTGGGCATCGAGCCCTTCGACCCGCGCTTCGACGGCGCCTGGCTGCATGCCCACTTCCGCGGCCGCAGCGTGGCCGTCAAGCAGGCGCTGCTGGCGGGGTCGGCGGTGGTGGGCGTGGGCAACATCTATGCCTCCGAGAGCCTGTTCCGTGCCGGCATCGATCCGCGCACGCCGGCGCAGCGCCTGTCGCGCGCCCGTTGCCAGCGGCTGGCCGACATGATCCGCGCCACCCTGGCCGACGCACTGACCTCGGGCGGCAGCACGCTGCGCGACTACGTGGGCGCCAGCGGCGAACCGGGGGCCTACTTCCAGATCCACGCCGCCGTGTACGAGCGCGAGGGCCTGCCCTGCCGGGCCTGCGCCACCCCGATCCGCCGGCTGGTGCAGGGCCAACGGGCCACCTACTACTGCCCCACCTGCCAACGCCGTTGACCCTGCCCCGATAAATTTGTTCATAACGAACGTATTGCACCAAAACGAACGCAGAGCTATAGTGCCCCGACCGCACCATCTATAACGACACGTGTGGAAGGAGCCAGCATGAGCAAGCAATTCGCCTCGCACGGCGACCTGCAGGACAAGGTCGTCTCGTTCGAGAAGCTTTCCGACAATGCCTACGCGTATACCGCCGAGGGCGACCCCAACACGGGCGTCCTGATCGGCGACGACGCGGTCATGGTCGTCGACACCCAGGCCACGCCCGTGATGGCGCAGGACGTCATCCGGCGCATCCGCGAAGTCACCGACAAGCCCATCAAGTACATCCTGCTGTCGCACTACCACGCCGTGCGCGTGTTCGGCGCCTCGGCCTACGGGGCCCAGGAGATCCTGGCCAGCCGCGACACCTGGGACCTGATCGCCGAGCGCGGCGAGCAGGACAAGGCCAGCGAGATCGGCCGCTTCCCGCGCCTGTTCCGCAACGTCGAATCCATTCCGCCCGGCCTGGTGTGGCCCACCATGACCTTCAAGGGCGAGATGACGGTGAACCTGGGCAACCTGGAAGTCCAGCTGCTGCAGGTGGGGCGCGGCCACACCAAGGGCGACACCATCGCCTGGCTGCCCCAACAGAAGATCCTGTTCGCCGGCGACCTGGTGGAATACCAGTCCACGCCCTACTGCGGCGACGCCTACTTCCGCCGCTGGCCCGCCACGCTGGATGCGCTGGCCGCCTTCGGCGCCGAGAAGATGGTCCCGGGCCGCGGCCCCGCCTTGAAGAGCGCGCAGGAAGTGCGCGAGGGCCTGGCCGGCACGCGCGCCTTCCTGACTGACCTGTATGGCGTGGTCAACCGCGGCGTGGCCGCCGGCCGCGACCTGAAGTCGATCTACCGCGAGGCCTACGACTTCATGAAGCCGCGCTACAGCGACTGGGTCATCTTCGACCACTGCATGCCGTTCAATGTCTCGCGCGCCTACGACGAGGCCACCGGCCACGACGACCCGCGCATCTGGACCGACAAGCGCGATGTGGAGATGTGGAAGCAGCTCGAGGGCTGACTTCCCGGCGGGCCACGCCCGCCCGTACCCGCCCCGGATGGCCCCGCGCGCCGCTGTGCGCCGCGGGCCGCCGTCACCGAATAAATAAAACAAGCCGGTACGCCACGCTGGAGAGACATTCGTGGAAGCTGACATCGATTACCAGGCGCTGGAATTCGCCTATCGCAAGTGCGCCGACCAGGAACCCGGCGCGCCGGCCGCGCATCGCGTCATCGTGGTGGGCGCCGGGCCGGTCGGCCTGACGACCGCGCTGGACCTGGCCGCGCAGGGCGTGCAGGTGGTGGTGCTGGACGACGACTACCGGCTGTCCACCGGCTCGCGCGCCATCTGTTTCGCCAAGCGCACACTGGAGATCTGGGACCGCCTGGGCCTGGGCCAGCGCATGGTGGACAAGGGCGTGTCGTGGAACGTGGGCAAGGTGTTCTTCCGCGACCAGGAGATCTGGAAGTTCGACCTGCTGCCCGAAGCGGGCCATCGCCGGCCGGCCTTCATCAACCTGCAGCAGTACTACGCCGAGGGCTTCCTGCACGAGCGCGCCGAGGCCGACCCGCGCATCGCGCTGCGCTGGAAGAGCAAGGTGACCGGCGTGACGCCCGTGGACGACGGCGTGGTCGTCACGGTGGAAACACCCGACGGCCCCTACCAGCTGCGGGCCGACTGGCTGGTGGCCTGCGACGGCTCGCGCTCGCCGGTGCGCAAGCTGCTGGGGCTGGAAAGCCACGGCCGCATATTCCGCGACCGCTTCCTGATCGCCGATGTGAAGATGGCGGCCGATTTCCCCGCCGAGCGCTGGTTCTGGTTCGACCCGCCCTTCCATCCCAACCAGTCGGTGCTGCTGCACATGCAGCCCGACAACGTCTGGCGCATCGACTTCCAGCTGGGCTGGAACGCCGACCCGGTCGAAGCCGTCAAGCCCGAGAACGTGCTGCCGCGCATCCGCGCGCTGCTGGGGCCGCAAGCGGAGTTCGAGCTGGAGTGGGTCAGCGTCTATACCTTCGCATGCGAACGCATGGAATGTTTTCGCCACGGCCGCGTACTGTTCGCGGGCGACTCGGCGCACCGCGTCTCGCCCTTCGGCGCGCGCGGCGCCAACAGCGGCGTGCAGGATGCCGAGAACCTGGCCTGGAAGCTGCGGCTGGTGCTGGCGGGACAGGCGCCCGAGACGCTGCTGGACAGCTATTGCCGTGAACGCGAACACGCGGCCGACGAGAACATCCTCAATTCGTCGCGCGCCACGGACTTCATCACGCCCAAGAGCGAAGCCAGCCGTGTGCTGCGCAACGCGGTGCTCAACCTGGCCCGGCGGCATCCGTTTGCGCGCGCGCTGGTCAACAGCGGACGGCTGTCGGTGCCCGCCACGTACCGGGATTCGCCGCTGAACACGCCCGATGACGCCGACTACGCCGGCACGATGTGCCCCGGCGCCGTGGCTGCCGATGCGCCCGTGCGCCGCGGCGGGCGCGACGACTGGTGGCTGGGACAGCTGGGCGGCGAATTCGTGCTGGCCGTGTTCTGCGGCGACGCGCCGCCCGACGCGCAGGCCACGTCGGCGCTGGCCGCACTGGCCGACACGCGCACCCCGCTGCCCGTGCCGCTGCGCATCGTGCACGTGACGGCCCGGCCGCTGGACGGCGCGGACGTGGTGGTGGACGCCGAAGGCCTGCTGGCGCGGCGCTACGACGCGCAACCCGGCACCTGCTACCTGATCCGCCCCGACCAGCACGTGGCCGCGCGCTGGCGCCGCCCCGACGCCGCCGCCGTGCGGGCCGCCCTGGGCCGCGCCATCGGCCTGGCTTCCTGACGCTTTCGACGAGGCACCGCCCATGTCCCTCATCACCACCCCCAACCTGCCCGCGCCGGACGACTTCTACGAGATGCTCATCGAGGCCCACCAGGGGCTGAGCGCCGAGCAGAGCCAGGAATTGAACGCGGCGCTGGCGCTGCTGCTGGCCAATCACATCGGCGACATGGCCGTGCTGCGCGAGGCGCTGACGCAAGCCCGCGAATCGGTGCAATAGCGGCGCCCCGCCAGCCCTTGACTCAGCCGCCGGCGTCGTGCACGCCGTGCGCCAGCGCCACCGCGCGGAATTCCTCGGCCAGCGCCGCCAGCGGCTCGGGATCGGGACGGCCGCTCCGCGTGATGCAGTAGTAGTCCAGCGGCACCGCCGGCTCGATAGGCAGCAGCCGCACGCGCCAGCGCTGGCGCGCCACCGCGGCGAACGACGGCACCACGGCCTGCCCCAGCCCACCCTCCACCATCGCCAGCACCGTCTCCAGGTGCGTGACGACGCGCCGTCCCGCCACGTCCACCGCGGCGCCCATGCGGCGATCCACCATTTTCTGGATGGGGTTCTCCGTGGGCAGGGCGATCAGCGCCGCGGCGTCGATATCGCGCCACCGCACCGGCGCGGGGACGCGGCGGCCGTCACGCGGCACCGCCAGCGCCAGGCGCGCGGGGAAGATCGCGCTGCGGCGCACCCCCGACACGCGGGAAAAGAACGCGCCGAAACCGGCATCCAGTTCGCCGTTCTCCACCCGCTGCTGGATCAGTCCGCGGTCCAGGTCGGCGACGTCGACGCGCACGTGCGGCGCGCGGCGCTGGAAGCGGCTGAGAATCTCGGGCATGACGCAACCGGCCATCAGCGGCGTGACGCCGATCTTGATGCGGCTGGAGGAATTGGCCTGCAGCGTGCCGAGCTCGCCCAGCGTGCGTGCCAGCTCGTGCACGCTGCGCTCGGCCACCGGCAGCAGGCGCTGGCCGGCCGGCGTGAGGCGCACCACGCGCGTGGTGCGCTCGAACAGGCGGCAGGCGGCCTGCTCTTCCAGCTCGCGGATCATGGCGCTGAG
>Ga0182743_1002246_pt1 | contig 17286 bp, 18 predicted proteins | sample eDN3rd30CKraftOP_FD_128522 | JGI IMG/M metagenome (GOLD analysis project Ga0182743, IMG submission 128522) | Enriched Organic Plus compost microbial communities from Emeryville, California, USA - eDNA 3rd pass 30_C Kraft OP (version 2) (version 2) ... | reverse complement strand
GTCGTAGACCTCGGTGTCAAGCTCGAAGTTCAGCCGCAGGCTGCGGGGGTCCAGGTTGGACGAGCCGATGTACGACCAGGCGCCATCGACCGTCATCAGCTTGGAATGATCGAATGCGCCGCGCGTGCGCCACACGCGGCAGCCGGTGCGCACCACTTGGTCGAGTTGCGCCGTCATGGCGTAATTGACCAGGCGCAGGTTGTTCGAGCCCGGGATCACGATGTCGACCGTCACGCCGCGCCGCGCCGCGGTGGCCAGCGCGCCGATCAGCGTCTGGTCGGGCAGGAAATAGGGCGACTGGATGCGCACGTGGTGCTGCGCCACGGCCAGCGCGCCCAGCAGCATGTTGTGCGTGGCCTCGATGGAGCGGTCGGGACCCGACGGCACGCAACGCATCGGCACCGTGCCGGCCCCCCGTGAGAGCTCGGCCGGGAACCAGGGATCGCCTTCCAGCATCTCGTGTGTGGTGAAGTTCCAGTCGTGCGCGAACACCGCCATCAACTGCCCGACGATGGGTCCGGCCAGCCGGAAATGCGTGTCGCCGTTGGTGCGATCTCCCGCCAGCGCATGCACAAAGGCTGCGCGGATGTTCATGCCGCCCGTATAGCCGTGCACGCCGTCGACCACCAGCACCTTGCGGTGGCTGCGCAGGTTGGCGTAGGGCATGCGCAGCAGGCCCAGCGGGTTGGTCATGAACCGCGCGGTGGGCACGCCGCCGCGCGCCAGCATGCGTACGATGGGCGGGCGCGAATAACGGCTGCCGATGGCGTCGATCAGCACCCGCACCGCCACGCCGCGTTGGTGCGCGTCGATCAGCGCCTGGGCAATCTCGCGGCCCACCGGGTCGCTGTCGAAGATGTAGCTTTGCAACGCGACGCTGCGCTTTGCGGCGCGGATCGATTCGAGCATCGCGGGGTACGCTTCGTCGCCGCCGGCCAGCGGCTCGACCGCGTTGCCGCCCACCAGGCCGAACCGGCTGACGCGGTCGCCCAGCAGCCGCAGCGAGGCGAACTGGGCCGCGCTGTAGGGCACCACGTCGATGACCTCGCGTGCCTCCAGGTGCTCGGTGTAGCTGAGCAGCGTCTCGTCGCGCTGCTGCGAGACACGCGTCTGGCGGATGCGATTGATGCCGGCGACGAAATAGAACAGTGCCCCGAACAGCGGCGAGAACAGCGCCACCCCCACCCAGCCGATGGCCGCGCGCACGTCGCGCTTGGTCATTGCCGCATGGATGGCCGCGCCGGCCCCGGCGAGGATGCTGAGCCCCAGCGCGACGTGGGGCCAGTAGTGGTTGACGAAGTCCTCGAAGCTGTTCAGGGGCATGCGCGCAAGCGTCCGTCGTGCAGGGAGGGCCGGCGTCTGCCGGGCGGTCTCAATGGGGCCGGAAAGGCAGCCGCAAGGATAGCAAGGCCTCGCGCGGTCGTGGGGCTGGATGAGGGTGGAGAACCGTGCTAGAATTCCGCTTCTTTACTGCGGTGGCTGTAGCTCAGTTGGTAGAGTCCCGGATTGTGATTCCGGTTGTCGTGGGTTCGAGTCCCATCAGCCACCCCAAAAGATCTCTTTTGAAATCAGGCGTTTAGGTTGGCCCGTACAGGTCGCAACCTCGGCGCCTTTTTCATTTCCGGTCGCTTTGCAGGTACGGCAGTCCCATGGCGGCAAAACCGCCCCAGCCCAGTCCCATGGCGGCAAAACCGCCCCAGCCGATCGGCGGCTGGCTGCCGCTACTCCTGGACGTCCTGCGCATGGGGCCGGGACACCGCGGCGTCGTGCTGGCGCCCCGTAGCGCGCAGGCGGCGCCGGCTGTGCGCCACAAGCCCGGCCTTGATCTCCTCCACCGTGGGCAGCGAGACATCCCGGGGTATCTCCGCGACGATCCGTTGGCGGATCGTGGGCGCGCACATCTGGCGCATCAGGTCCAGCAGCTCGGGCGGCGCGACGATGACGAGCCCGCTTTGCGGCCACTTACTGGCATGGCGGTCCACGAACAGCAGAAAGCGGGAGAGAAACTCCACGGTCCGCAGGTTGGGCAGGGTTGCGTTCCCTGTATCGGCCCGCCGTGGGTTCGATGACGCCCGGCGGCCCGGCGCTGCGGGAGGGGCATAGGTCGCCACCGCGCGCAATTGCAGCCTGCCTGCATTTCCATCGTTGTGCAGGATCAGTCCCCTGGTACCGTCGCACAGTGCGATGCAAGCATGGCTGGGGATGGCGGATTTCCACATAAGGCGGCTCCGATGGGGCAAGGGATGACAGTAACGGCGATGCATGGGACGGCCGGGGCCTGTGCTCCATCTTGCACCATGGCGGTGCCAGCTCATTGACTGAAATCAAACCTGCAGGCGACGGTGGCACGCCGTAGAGGTCCGACCGTCGCGGGCCGCCCTGGGGCCGGGACGTCGGGCCGGAGGCCGATTGCGGTACCCGGCATTGACCAAAGTCAATTTGCTGTGCCGGGGCAGCTGCTACACCGGGGGCGAGGAGGGCATGCGGCGCGCCACGGGGTCAGCCGGACGCCTTCTCCGATTCCAGGGAGATGCGTGATGAGTACGACGATGCAGGCAACGGTTTTCGTGCAGCCGGGCCGGATCGAATTGCGCGAGAAACCGATCCCTGCCGTCGGGTCCAACGATGCGTTGATTCGAATTTCGACCACGACGATCTGCGGCACCGACGTGCACATACTCAAGGGAGAGTATCCGGTGGCGGCGGGCCTGACGATCGGGCACGAACCGGTGGGGATCATCGAAAAGCTGGGCAGCGCCGTGGCGGGATATCGCGAAGGCCAGCGCGTGATCGCCGGCGCGATCTGCCCAAACTTCAATTCCTACGCCGCGCAGGATGGTGCGCCTTCGCAGGACGGTAGCTACCTGGCCCACGCCGGTCTGTGCGGCTGCCACGGATTTCTGGCAACGGCGGGCTGGCGCTTCGGCAACAAGATCGACGGAGCGCAGGCGGAATACCTGCTGGTGCCCGATGCCGAAGCCAACCTGGCTCCCATACCGGACGATCTGAGCGACGAGCAGGTGCTGATGTGCCCCGACATCATGTCGACGGGTTTCAAGGGGGCGGAGAACGCGAACATCCGGATCGGCGATACCGTCGCCGTGTTCGCACAGGGGCCGATAGGGTTGTGCGCGACGGCGGGCGCACGCCTGCTGGGCGCCACCACGATCATCGGCATCGATGGCAATCCGCATCGCCTTCATATGGCAAGCCGGTGGGGGGCCGACGTCACGCTCAATATCCACGACTGCGATCCCGTCGACGAGATCATGAAACTGACCGGGGGCAGGGGCGCCGACTCGGCCATCGAGGCACTGGGCCAGCTCGGCACCTTCGAGTCGGCGTTGCGTTCGATCAAGCCCGGCGGAACGCTGTCGAGCCTGGGTGTCTACGCCAGCGACCTGAAGATCCCGCTGGGCGCGTTCGCGGCCGGCCTGGGCGATCACCGCATCAACACCGCGCTCTGCCCCGGGGGCAAGGAGCGGATGCGGCGGCTGATGAACGTCATCCGCTCGGGCCGCCTCGATTTTTCCGGCATGGTCACACACCGGTTCAAACTGGCCCGCATCGTTGATGCCTACGACCTGTTCGCCCATCAGCGGGACAACGTGCTGAAAATTTCAATACAGCCTTGAACGCTGGAACGGTGCGCTGCGCACCGGGACGCGCGCGCTTCCAGGGCGCCGGCATGCGGGCGCTGGGACCGGCGCCGCCCGGCATGCCGCGGGTTGACGCAAGTCAAGCGCCGCCGGTTGTGCCGCGGATAACGTCGAGGGAGGCGCAAGCTGACCTTTCGTCTTCAGGGGTAGACCAACAGGAATGAGCATGTATCGAAGAATTCTCGTGCCGGTCGATGGCAGCAAGACCGGGGCGAAGGCGCTGGCGCATGCCGCCCGCCTCGCCGATGCCTTCCACGCCGAAGTGCGTGCGCTGCATGTCCTGGATGCGCTCGTATACAGCAACGGATTCGAGCGACCCCAGATCTATTTCGAACAGGTGCTTCCGGCGATGCGCGAGGCAGGCCAGCGCATTCTGTCGGAGGCCCGCGACGCGCTGCAGCGCGCCGGCGTGGCGTGCGACACCAAGCTGGTGGACTGCGACGGACGGCGCGTTGCAGAGTTGATCGTCGCGCACGCGAAGGCCTGGGGCGCAGACCTCATCGTAATGGGAACCCATGGCCGGCGGGGCGTGGACCGCCTGCTGATGGGTAGCGATGCCGAAGGCGTGGCCCGCACGGCGCCGGTGCCCGTGCTGCTCGTGCGGCCCGATGGCCGGGGGCAGGTATGAGCATCAGGAATCTCAGGTCGCTGTTCCAGCCGGCCAGCGTCGCGGTGATCGGGGCCTCGGAGCGGCAGCACGCGGTAGGCATGCATGTATGGAGCAACCTGGTCGAAGGTGGCTATCAGGGCACGCTGTATGCGGTCAATCCCAAGCACGCCACGATAGGAAATGCTCCTTGCCATCGGGATCTGGGCAGCCTGCCGGCGGCGCCGGACCTGGCCGTGATCTGCACACCGGCAGCCACCGTGCCGGGCTTGATCGCCGAGCTCGGCGCGATGGGAACCAGGGCCGCGGTGGTGCTCAGCGCCGGCATGTCCGCGCCGTCGGCCGATGGCAGCGGGTCGCTGCGCCAGACCATGCTCAATGCCGCGCGGCCCCATCTGCTGCGCGTCCTGGGGCCGAACTGCCTGGGGATGCTCGTGCCTGGCCTGAAGCTCAATGCCAGCTTCGCGCCCGCGATGGCGCTGCCTGGGCGGCTGGCCTTCGTGTCGCAATCCGGTGCGCTGGCCACCGCGGTACTGGATTGGGCGAATGGCCGCAACATCGGTTTCTCGCATTTCGTATCGCTGGGCGAGAGCGCCGACGTCGACCTCGGCGACATGCTCGATTACCTGGCCGATGACGCCGCGACCAGCGCCATCCTGCTCTACGTCGAATCCGTGACGGCCGCGCGCAAATTCATGTCTGCGGCGAGGCGGGCGGCCCGCAACAGGCCCGTGGTCGTGGTCAAGGGCGGGCGGGTGCCGGAAGGGGCGCGTGCCGCCGCCACGCACAGCGGCGCGCTTGCAGGTTCGGACATCGTTTTCGACGCAGCGATACGGCGCGCCGGCATGCTGCGCGTGGATACGATGGCGGAGCTGTTCGACGCGGTGGAGACACTGGCCCGAGCGCGGCCGCTGCACGGCGAACGCCTGCTCATCATGACCAACGGTGGTGGGACGGGCGTCATGGCCACGGATGCGCTGGTCCGGCACGGTGGCACGTTGGCCGGCCTGGACGCGGCAACGGAGCAGGCCCTGGACGCCGTGTTGCCCACGACCTGGTCGCATGCCAACCCGATCGACATCGTGGGTGATGCGCCCGTCGGCCGCTACGTTGACGCCATCGACGTCCTCATGCGCGATCCCGGCAGCGACGCGGTCCTGTTCGTGCACGCGCCCACGGCGATCGTACCCAGCGACGATATCGCGGCGGCGCTGTGCCCGCACATTGCCGACCAGTCCCGCAACGTGTTCTCGGCGTGGGTGGGCGGTCCGTCCGTGCGGTCTGCCCGCAGGCGCTTTCGCAAGGCGGGCATCCCGACATACGACACGCCGGAGCAGGCGGTGGGCGCTTTTCTGCACACGGTCGAGTACCACCGCAACCAGGCATTGCTGTCCGAGACGCCGGCAGCGGACGCGGGTCCGCGCCCGCATGACGCCGCGGGAGTCAGGCACGTCGCGCGCGAGGCGCTTGCCGCCGGGCGTGCCATGCTGACCGGCGTGGAGGCGATGGAAGCGCTGCGCGCCTACGGCATCCCCGTCGTTCCGATCCACGTCGCGCACGATGCCGACGAGGCCGTCGTGCGGGCCGGGGCCGTGGGGTATCCCGTTGCGGTGAAGGTACACTCCCCCCAGATATCCCACAAGTCCGATGTGGGGGGCGTCGCCCTGGATCTGGGCTCGCCCGAGCAGGTGCGCCAGGCGATCCAGGCCATGGCGGGCCGCGTTGCCTACCGGCGGCCGGATGCACGCATCGAGGGCTACATCGTCCAGCCCATGCTGCGGCGGCCGCACGCCCAGGAGCTGATCGTGGGCACCGCAGTCGACCCCGTCTTCGGTCCCATTGTCCTGTTCGGCGAGGGCGGCACGGCGGTGGAGGTGCTGGCGGACCGCGCAGTCGCGCTGGTGCCGTTGAACGAACCGCTGGCGCGCGATATGGTGGCGCGCACGCGCGTGGCCGCCCGCCTGGCCGGCTATCGGGACCGGGCCGCCGCGGATCACCAGGCGCTGTACGGCGTGCTGATGCAGGTCTCGCAGCTGATGTGCGATGTTCCGGAGATCGTCGGTCTCGACATCAATCCGCTGCTGACCGACGCAGAGGGGGCGGTGGCGCTGGATGCACGGATCCGCGTCGCGCCATATGCCTCGGGCCGGCCCGCCGACCGGCTGGCCATCCTGCCGTACCCCTGCGCGCTTGAAGAGGTGGTGAGGTGGGACGGGGCCACGGTACTGCTGCGTCCTGTCCGGCCCGGGGACGAGCCGATGTATGCCCGTTTCATGGCCGCCCTGACGCGCGACGACCTGCATCATCGCTTTTTCGGGATGGCCCGGCAGTTTCGCCAGCGCGAACTGGCCCGCATGGTGCAGCTGGACTACGACCGCGAGATGGCTTTCGTGGCCATCAGCCGGGATGTCGATGGTGTGGAGTGCATGCTGGGCGAGGTCCGGGCGATGGCGGACCCGGACAACGAAGTGGCGGAGTTCGCGCTGCTGGTCCGGTCTGATCTGAAGAACCGCGGCCTGGGAACCTTGCTGCTGACGCGGCTTATCCGCTATTGCGGCGATCGTGGCACCGGCGCGCTGGTCGGGGACGTGCTGGCGGACAACGTGGCCATGCTGCATCTCGGCCGGCGTTGCGGCTTCGTGACGCTGCGGAAGGATGCCGGGGCGGAGGTGCGAATCAGGCTGGAGATCCGTGCGGCGCGGGCCAAAGCGGATCGTGTTCCGGTCGGCACCCCGCCGGAGACGGCGTGAGTAAGGGGGACGGCCGGCCCGGGCAAGGGGGCGAGGACTACTTGACGACGGTGACAGGAATGCGGGAGAGATGCAGGGTTTTCGCGGCGACCGACCCTAGCCACATTCCTGAAGCGGCACCCAGGCCGCGCGAGCCCATGACGATCAGGTCGCATTGGTGGGCCTGGGCCGTGGCCACGATGGCCTCCGCGGCATGTCCCACCTTCAGATGAGCCGTGTACGGTACCTTCCCCGCGTCGAGCAGCGTCTTGGTCCTTGCCATCGCGGCCTCGCCTTCCTCCTCGTGGTAGCGCCGTATCGTGGCGGCGTCGATGAACATGCGTACGGCGCCTGAAACAATGGGAATTTGCACGTTCAACAGGTGCAGTTCCAGGGGCTGGAACATTCTTGCGTTGTCCATTACGTACTGCACGGCGCGGATGGCGTTGTCCGACCCGTCGACGGGGATGAGTATTCGGGTCATGCGAACTCCTTCGTGCGCGAGACATCGGGGCGGGTGCCCTGTTTGTTGCGATCCGCCATCCATCCAAGAATGAGGCTGTTGTGCGCTCGGTGTATTGACGCATGTCAAACCCTGCATCTACAGCCAGGCCTAGCGTGATGTGACCTGCCGTGCATTCGCGGTGCCGTTTGGAGGGAAAGGCCATGTCGCAGAAGATTGCGTTGATAACAGGGGGAATGGGCGGGCTGGGCCAGGCGGTCGTGTCCCGTTTCCATCAGGCCGGCTATCGTATCGTCGTCACTACTTCGCCTGGAAATGGCGGCGCTCCTACATGGGTGCAAGCGCAGCGTGGACAGGGCATGGCGCTCTCCGCCTACCCGGTCGATGTCTCCAATAACGAGGATTGCCTGGCGTGCGTGCGGCGTATCCTGGCGGAAGTCGGACCCGTCGACATCCTGGTCAACAATGCGGGCATCACTCGCGACGCGACCTTGCGCAAGATGTCCTATGCCGACTGGGATCGCGTCATGCGAACCAATCTCGACTCGATATTTAACATGACGCAGCCCCTACTGGATGGCATGATAGAGAAGCGCTGGGGGCGCATCATCAACATTTCGTCGGTCAATGGCCAACGCGGCCAGGTCGGACAGACGAACTATGCCGCGTCCAAAGCCGGCATGCATGGATTCACCATGTCGCTCGCGCTCGAGGTAGCTAGGTATCGCATCACGGTCAACACCATTTCACCAGGCTACCTCGCCACAAAGATGGTGCTGAACATGCCGCCTGATATCCTGGAAACCAGGATAGTGCCCCAGATCCCTTTAGGGCGCTTGGGACAACCCTCCGAGGTGGCGGCGCTGGTGGCTTTTCTGGCTTCGGAAGAGGCCGCCTATATCACTGGCGCTGATTTCGCGATCAATGGCGGCTTGCACATGCATTAATGGGTGCGTTCGGTAAGGTGCCTGCTCGCCGGTTTCGAGAGGTGGGGGGTATGCGAGGGATAGACGAGCACCGGGATCATGCAGTGGGTAAGGACTTTCTGTGTCACGCTACCCAGTATTGCGGCCTCTATCCCGCCATAGCCATGCGATCCCATTGCGATGAGGTCGCATTCCTTTAGCCGGGCTGCCTGGATGATGGCCTCATAGGGCCGCTCGTGTTCGAGTTGTGCGGTATCGCAGGCCACATTGTGCGCCTGGGCTAAGTTCCTTGCCCACTGAAGATGGCGGTTGGCGCCTTCGCGACTGTATCGGCTGAATTCGTCACGTACCCGTTCTACCTGTTCCTTATCCACTGTAAATAGGTGGAAGGGTTCGGTGACGAAAAAGAACGTCACCTTGGCAGCATTGTCGCGCGCAAATTCGACCGCCTTTTCTAGAGCGGCCGATGCACATTCGGACCCGTCCGTCGCGATGAGCAGGTGTTTGTACATGGCGTGTCTCCTTGATCCGGATTCAGGCGATGGTAATGCGATGCCGACTGTCTGCGACCTTTTTGGGCAGAGTGAGTTTCAGTACGCCGTTCTCATAGGCTGCGGTGACCTTCTCCTGTTCTATTCCGCACGATAGCGATACCACGCGCTGCATTTCGCCCCAATAGCGTTCGCTGCGGACGACCCGGCCGTCCTTGACCTCCTTTTCTGACGTTCGTTTTGCCGAAATGCGTACTTCGTTGCCGTCGATGTCGACTTGCAGGTCCTTCTTGTCTATGCCAGGAATCTCGACTTGCAACAGATATTCGTGATCTTTCTCGGTGATATCCATGTCCATGTGTGGACCGTCTTCGACGAAGCCGCGGATCGGTCGTAGAAAGCCTTCAAACGCGTCTGCAAAGGGTTCGGTGGAAAACGGGCTTTGGCGAGTCAGTCGATTCATGGTGTGCTCCTGTTGGACGCGGGGGAGGGCGGGCTGAATGCGGCCATGCGGCTAGCGCCCAGTGTGGCAATTCCCTGGTCGGCCGATATTGATTTTGGTCAAGCCGTGCGCAGGTGTAGAACACCCTGTGACCAGCGCCTAAGCGAGGATCAAGGCGCGTATATCGGAGTTAGGATCGAGTCACCAGCGAGCTTTGGAGGTCTCGTTACGTTGCCATTGCGGGCTCGGACGCGCGATGTGTCTACGGTGTTACGAGGCGCGTGGGTTTTTCCGGAGTGATTCTGGAGGGCGCCGCGCGATAATCATCACAATGCATGCATACACGGCGCTGCATGATAAATGGCTGAGGACTAGCATGACTAGGCCACGTGTTCGCATACTTGTTGTCGACGACGATGCCGCCGACCGCATGGTGCGCTGCCGTGACTTGGCGGCAGCGGCAGAGGGCGAGTTCGAAGTGGTGGAGTCCGGAACCGCGCACGAGGCGCTGCGTAAGGCTGGGTCAGAGCACTTTGATTGCATCCTGCTTGAATACTGTACGCTCGGTTCAGAGTGGTGGAAGTTGCTGCTCGCCCTCGTCGGCCTGGTAAAGGATGAGGATGGCACGCCCGTGGTGGTCCTGACGGGCCGCGACGGTGCAGCGCTCGCCCTCGGGCCCGCGCACAGAGGCGACGGCCGCCATATGCGTGAGCACGGCCCGCAACAGCGGCTGCAGGCGCTGCCTGCGGCGATCGCCAGGCTGCTGCGCGAGCACCGCACGCCCAAAGGAAAGCGGCGTGCGCGGGCCATGTTCCGTCCCCTTGTTGAGCAGGTACAGGCCATCACCTATGTCCGCGACTTGGCGGGCTCGGGCGGCATGCGCTATGTCAGCCCCCAGGTGAAGGCCCTGGGCTTTTCGGTGGACGACTGGCTGGCGGGTCCATCGGGTTTTCTCGATGCTGTCCACCGCGAAGACCGTCCCAGGGTAGCCATCACCATCGCCCGCAGCGTGGCAAACGGCACGGGCCTGCGGCTGGAGTACCGCCTGGTTGGCATGGATGGCAGCGAGCACTGGTTTCGCGACGAGGCGGAAGTGATATGCGATGCCGCGGGCCGCAAGCTTTTCCTGCAGGGCATCCTGGTCGACATCACGCAAAGCAAGTTGACGGAAGAGGCGCTGCGTGATTCGCGCGAGGCCCTGCGCCGTCTGTCTGCGCATCAGGAAGAGATCAAGGAAAGCGAACGCAAGCGCATCGCGCACGAGATCCACGACGAACTTGGCGGGCTGTTGACGAGCATCCAGGCTCACATCGAGGTATCGATCGAGCGCTCCCGGCTAGCCGGAGCGCAGGCCGACGGCCTGCTGGTCGAGGCGAGCCGGCTGATCGGGGAGGCCACGCAGGCGGTGCGGCGGATCATCAACGACCTGCGGCCCAGCGTGCTCGACCAGCTTGGGGTGTGGGATGCGATCGAGTGGTATGCCCACCAGGTAGAGACCCGGTTCGGCCTGGTGTGCGATTGCGTCATCGCGCCCTCGGCCCTTGCCGCCGACGTTGACCCGGAGCGCAGCATCATGCTGTTTCGCATCGTGCAGGAGTCGTTGACCAACATCGTCAGGCATGCCGAGGCGTCCTTCGTTGCCGTGCGTGCCGCGGCCAAGGACGGGGTGCTTTCCGTCGAGATCCGCGACGACGGGAAGGGTTTCCCGGCAGGGCAGGCCCGCGATGGGCGGTCGTGGGGCATCCAGGGCATGCAGGAGCGTTCGCGTCACTTCGGCGGGCAACTGACGGTGTCGAGTGCGGCTGGCAAGGGAACCTGCGTCGCCCTGAGACTCCCGTTGGAGAGCAGTGATGGCCGATGACATCATCCGGGTGCTGCTGGTGGATGACCACCCGGTGGTCCGCGATGGCCTGCGGCTGATGCTCGGGATGGCGGCTGGCGTGCGGGTGGCGGCCGAGGCGGAGAATGCAGCGCAGGCAATGGCGCGGATCCGTGAGCAGGATTTCGACGTGGCCATCGTCGACGTCGCCATGCCTGGTACGAACGGGCTGGAGTTGCTGCAGGCGCTGCGCGCCCGGCGGCCTGCGCTGGCGGTGCTGATGCTGAGTACCTATGCCGAGGAGGTCTACGCGCTGCGGTCCCTCAGGCTTGGAGCCTCGGGCTATCTGGTCAAGAGCACCCCGGCCGCGACGCTGCTCGAGGCCGTGCGCAAGGCTGCGGCCGGCGGCAGATACGTCAGTCCGTCCATGACGGACCGGTTCGTAGGCATGCTGGCGGGTGGAAATTTGGGGGTGCATGACGTCCTGTCGAATCGCGAGCTCGAAGTCATGCGACGCATCGCGCAGGGAGAGGGCTTGGTCCAGATCGCGGAATCGCTGCACCTGAGCCCGAAGACGGTGACCACGTACCGCGCTCGCATCATGGAAAAGATGGGGCTGCACAATAACGTGGAGCTCGTCCGCTATGCGATGGAGCACGGCTTGCTGCTATGAGCCGCATGGCCGCGGCGGGCGACCATCGTAGGGATACGCCTACGGCAAACGTCTTGCAAGCCCTATGGCGCGCCGCACTGCACAGATCGATCATTGGTACCCGTGGGGAAATTCGTCTCGCGGGCGCGGTCATGCCGCTGCACGACTCGAGAACAGTAGCAATACGGAGGCAGCCATGAAACCCCTAGGCGCGGGCACTGCATTCTCTTTGGCCACCGTTCCAGCATCCGGCGGATGGACGGCGGCGAGCGTAGGCCATATCGCCCGACCGTGCGCCAGTTGCAGTGCGCGCAAAGTCTGCCAGGCAGTCATGATCGGATGCTGCGGCAAACAGGGCGGCATCTGGGAGGTCGGTACGCGTAAGGTACGTGCGAATGAGGCGGTCTATCGTATCGGGGATCCGCTTCGCAACCTTTATGTTCCCCGTGGCGGTGCCTGCAAAAGCATCCACTTGAGCCGCGACGGCCGGCAGCAGATTACCGGCTTCCGGCTGAGCGGTGAATTCCTCGGAATGGATGCCATTGCAAGCGGCCGACACGAGACCGAGGCGGTGGCGCTGGACGGCATGGTGGTTTGTGTGCTGCCGTATCGAGCGATCGAGATGTTGGCTGACCATGTCTACGCCGTGCGCCACGGCGTGGCCCGGCTCCTGAGTGCGGAGGTGGTCCGCGAGGCCGGCCTGCTGATGCTGGTGGGAAATTCCAGTGCCGAGGAGCGTGTGGCGGCGTTTCTCATCGATCTGTCCGAGCGTTACACCGCGCGGGGGTATTCCGGCGCTTCGTTGACCCTGAGCATGAGCCGCGAGGAAATCGGCTCGTACCTGGGCATGAAGCTGGAAACCGTCAGCCGCATGTTTGCGCGGCTGCGGCAGCGAGGTCTGATCCGGCTACAGGGCAAGGACGTACACATCATCGACCTCGAAGGGCTGCGCGCCCTCTAGGCGTGGTGGCGGTTTGCATGCGTGCCCGGGGGCTTTCCGGCCCGCCCCTGGATGGACCCGGCGATCGCTGCATCGGCAAGCCCCTGCTGCGCTTGCTTTTGCCAGCCATCCGTCATGGATGGTGACGAACCGATCCCGGGATTCGCCTACCATGACCCTGCATTTTCGAGAAATTGGAGGCTGAGATGGCGCAGAGAAGAGAGGCCACTGCTGAAGAAATCCAGCAGGCCGTGCAACTGGCGGTAAACCGGCTGACCGAGGTGGCCGAGAACGCGGAAATCGGCATTCCGCCACCGCAATTGACCGAAGATGATGGCTCCGGCTGCAACTGGGACATTCCGCGCTTCAACGGCGACAGGATGTATACGGAGGTGGTCGCGCGCGTGGTCCGCGATGCGCAGACCCGGTATCGCCTTAGGGTGGAATGAGCACCGGTATCGTACGTTGCCTCCTGACAGGAGATAGCGATGGAGCAAGGCCGCAATGAAACCGAAAGGTATGGCTACCGCGAGGTCCATCACCGTGGCTACCTGATCGAGGCATGGGCCGAGCAGGACCAGGGCTTGCCCGTCTTCTACGGCGTGGCGAGATTCCGCAAGGCGGATGGCGACCATCCCAGCCAGACGATCGGCGCCGGCGCCGACCCCTTCAAGGATGGCCCCGACAAAGCAGTCGAGTGGGCCATCAAGGAAGCCCAGGCAAGAATCGACAGCGAGAGCGGGCAGGTGCCGATGCCCCAGTAAGCGCTCGATGTGGCTGTCGCACGGTTACCAGTCGTTTCTTATGTGGACGCGCGCCGGGAATACACTGCCCGCGGCTTCAATCGTTGAATAGATCCCATGAGAATCTTCGCCTGTATTGCCCTTGCCCTGTCGTTGGCCGGCTGCGCGGTATATACGCCCCACGGGGCGGTCGTCGTCGATCCCGACCACGGCCATGGCGGCGGCTTCTGTCCGCCCGGCCAGGCCAAGAAGGGCAACTGCTGACCGTTTTTGGTTTGGTCGTCGCGGCAATACGCCTGATCGTGAGCCATTGAGAAAGCGGCACGCGTCCCAATCTGCGGGGCATAGGCCGCGCCGCGGGCGCTGCTGCGCGTAAACTTGGCGGTCCTTCAATTATTCGTTTACGACCATGCGCCTGCTTATCGCTCTGCTTCTTCCCTGGCTGGCCTTCTTCACGATCGGACGCCCCTTCGCGGGCATCATCTGCCTCATCCTGCAGATTACGCTGATCGGCTGGATCCCCGCCGCCCTTTGGGCGGTCTATGCGCTGGGGCAGTACAAGACCGACAAGAAGATCGAGAAGGCGCTGGGCCAGCGGTCATAGCAGTCGTCCGGCCCGCGCCTGTCCCGGGTCTTGTCTTGCCCGACGCGGCAGGTAGCAGATGCGGGATATGCGGGGGCCGGGCGACGGTTCATTCCAGCGCGTCGGCACAAAACCCCAGGATGGCGCGCGCCACCTGCTGCGGCGCCTCGCGCTGCGGGAAATGCCCGATTCCTTCCAACACCTGCCGTTCGTATCGGCCCCGGAAGAAATGCTCGCGGCCCTTCGAACTGTCGGGGTGGTTGCAGGTATCGGCTCCGCCATGCAATACCAGCGTCGGCACTGACAGCACCGGCGCGGGAGTCAGGCGGGCCTCGTCCTCGGCGTAGACCGGATCGCCCTCGGTGAACCCCCAGCGGTGCCGATAGGAGTGCAGCACCACCTGCGCCCAGTCTTCGCCCTGGAAAGCCTGGGCGGCTTCCTCGAAATCCTTTTCGCCGTACCAGCCTGCCGGCGCCCAGGTGTCCCACATCTGGCGCGCGAACGCTACGCGGTCTTCGGTCACGACCCGCGCGCCGCGCGGGGTGGCCATGAACCAGTGGTACCAGTAGTTGCGCGCCTGTTGCAGGCTGATGGCCTGGCCCGGGTCGTTGGTGCCATAGCCGACCGACAGCATCACCAAGTGCGACGCCGCGCCATCGCGCAGCCCGCAGGCATTGGCCGTCCCCCGGGCGCCCCAGTCGTGGCCGACCAGCACGGGTTGCTCCAATTCCAAGACGTCAATGAACTCGAGCAGGTCTCGTCCCAGTGCCGCCAATTGGCCGCTGCGAAGGGCGGACGCGTTGCGGAAGCGAGTCGGCTGGAAGCCGCGCAGCGCGGGCGCCAGCACCCGGTAGCCGGCGCCGGCCAGGATGGGCGCCACGGCGTTCCAGCATGCGTAGCTGTCTGGCCAACCGTGCAACAGCACCGCGGTGCGCCCGCCCTCGGGATTCCACTCGAGGTAGCCGATGTCGAGCCGGGAGGTGGGGGCAATGCGTTGGATGGGCATGATGCGTCTCCGGTAGTGAGCTGCCCGTAGCGTAGCGGCGGATTTTGTCTTGATTGGTGGATAATCTGGCTCTATTCGTGAATTTTCGCGTTGAATGGAAGCCAATGAACGCCACCCCCGTCCCCGACGGTCCGCCGTTGGACACCCTGCTGCTGCGCACCTTCGTTGCCGTCGTGGACAGCGGCAGTTTCGCGGCGGCGGCCGAGCAGTTGGCCCTGACCCCGTCGGCGGTCAGCGGCCACATCAAGCGCCTGGAGCAGGCGGCTCGGGCGACCTTGCTGGCGCGCACCACACGCCGCCTGGAGCTCACCGCGCCGGGCGAGACGCTGTATGCCTACGGCCGCAATATCCTGGACCTGGAGCGCGTGGCGCGGGCCACATTGCGCGGCGCGGCGTTGCGGGGCCGGCTGCGGGTCGGCGCGTCGGAAGATTTCGCGGGCACCTGGCTGCCCCAGGTCCTGCAGCAGTTCCGCAGTTGGAATCCCCAGGCCGCCATCGAGCTGAAGGTCGGCATCACGGACGACCTGCTGCGGCAACAGGAACGCGGCCATATCGACCTGGTCTTCGGCAAGCAGTGCCGCCGGCTGGAAGGCGAGGGCGAACTGTTATGGGAAGAACCCCTGGTCTGGGCTTATGCCGCCGACCAGCCGATGGATGCGAAACAGACGCTGCCGCTGGCCGTGTTTCCCGAGCCATGCGTCTATCGGGAGTCCGCCATCGCCTCGCTGGGGCGGGCCCAGCGGCCATGGCGCATCGCGTTCGAAAGCAGCAGCATGGCCGGCTGCCTGTCGGCAGCCCTGTCCGGCTTCGCCGTGACGGTCATTGCCCGGAGCCAGCTGCGCGACGGCCTGCGTGAACTGTGCGAGGCCGAACAGTGGCCCGCGCTGCCCACCGCCCGTTTCTATGCCTTCGCGCGCGGGGACAGGCCGGGCGCTTCCGCGTTGATCGACGCCGCGCGCCGCATCGGGCGGCACACCGGATTCAGCCGCCTGTCTCGCAGCGGTTGATGGGTAGCGAGCGCGTTCCGGCACCGGGTCCGGGCGTCGGGCACGCAGCCCCAAGCCACAAGGCCGCACGTGGCATGCGTACCCCTCGCATGGTCTTCGCGGCCACGCGGCATTCCCGGCAATCTCGTGTTTCAACCGTATCTGGCGCCGTCGGCCGAACATGCGGGATACTGGTCGCTGATCCCAACAGGAGTCCGTCATGGCAGAAGATCGCACCGTAGACAAGGCGAAGCAGGCTGTGGAAGAGGGCGCGGCCGCGGCCGACAGGGCCATCCTGACAACGGCCGACCGGCTTTCCCGGGCCACGGAAAACGCCAGGGTGGCGGCGGAAGATGCGCTGGACGCGGGCAACGACGCTATAGAAAACGCGCTGGTCTGCGCCAAGGACATCGTGCGGGCCCACCCACTAAGCTCGCTTGCCGCAGTGGCGGCGATCGCCTATCTGTGGGGTCGCATCCGGTCGTAGTGCGCCCGGGCCGCGCCGGGATCTGCGTGGGGCCCGGGCGGTGTCGACGGCCAGCGCGCCGGCTGGCTATGCTGTACGCATGAACGCGTGCCTTTCCCCTGGGTGCCGCCGGCCATGAGCGGGCTGTTCCGATCCTTCGACGCCAACCCTCGTGGCCGCGACCTGGCGGTGGGCGACGTCCACGGCCACTTCTCGCGCCTGCGGGCGGCGCTGGACGCGATTGCGTTCGATCCGCGCGTCGACCGCCTCTTCAGCGTCGGCGATCTGGTCGACCGGGGGCCGGAAAGCGAGCAGGTGCTCGATTGGCTGGCGCAGCCGTGGCTTCACGCCGTGCTCGGCAACCACGAGGACATGGCCAACCGCTACGCCGCCGGCAATCCGATGGACGAGGCCAATTACCGCTTCAACGGGGGCGGCTGGTTCATCGACCTGCCCGCGGCCCGACGGCGCGAAATCGCCGACGCGTTGGGCCACCTGCCCTACGCAATCGAGGTGCGGACCCCGCAAGGTCCGGTGGGCTTGTGCCACGCCGACTGCCCGGTGGACGATTGGCCCGATTTGCCGCAAGCGTTGGCGCAGCACGGCGCGGTGCGCCAACGGGTGCTGTGGTCGCGCACACGCCTGGAGGGAGGATATGACTCGGACGTGCGTGGCGTGCGCGCGGTGGCGGTGGGGCATACGCCGGTGTCGTCGCCCACGGTACTGGGCAATGTCTGGCACATCGACACGGGCGGCTGGCTGGCCGACGCCAGC
>Ga0182743_1002243_pt1 | contig 17298 bp, 13 predicted proteins | sample eDN3rd30CKraftOP_FD_128522 | JGI IMG/M metagenome (GOLD analysis project Ga0182743, IMG submission 128522) | Enriched Organic Plus compost microbial communities from Emeryville, California, USA - eDNA 3rd pass 30_C Kraft OP (version 2) (version 2) ... | reverse complement strand
GGACGCATCAGCACCGGATAGCCGATGCGGTTGGCGACCGCGATGGCTTCCTCGCGCGAGCGGGCGATGCCGTTGGCGGGCTGCTTCAATTTCAGCTTGTCGATCAGCGCGGCGAAACGCTCGCGATCCTCGGCAAGGTCGATGGCGTCGGGCGAGGTGCCCAGGATCGGAATGCCTGCATCCTCCAGCGCCTGCGCGAGCTTCAGCGGCGTCTGCCCGCCGAACTGCACGATGACGCCGACCAGCGTGCCGTTCGATTTCTCGACCTCCAGAATCTCCAGCACGTCCTCAGCCGTCAACGGCTCGAAATAGAGGCGGTCGGACGTGTCATAGTCGGTCGAAACCGTCTCCGGGTTGCAGTTGATCATGATCGTCTCATAACCCGCCTCGGAAAGCGCGAAGCAGGCATGGACGCAGCAATAGTCGAACTCGATCCCCTGCCCGATCCGATTCGGTCCGCCGCCCAGGATGACGACCTTCCGCGCATCGCTCGGCTGGGCTTCGTTTTCGGCCTCACCGAAGATCGGCGCTTCATAGGTCGAATACATATAGGGCGTCTTCGCCTCGAACTCGGCGGCGCAGGTGTCGATCCGCTTGAAGACCGGGCGCACGCCGAGCCTATGGCGCAAGCTGCGCACTTCCTCCTCCGTCACGCCGCCGGTCATGGCGACGACCGCCTCATGGATCAGGCCGGACCCGCGCGCGATACCCCGCTCCATCCCCCGCAGATTGGCGGATTTGAGCGCCAGCCACGCCAGCCGCTTGTCGGAAAAGCCCATGGATTTGAGGCGGCGCATCCCGTCCGCATCCTGCGGCAGGCCGTTCGCCAATATTTCCGCTTCGGCGTCGACGATCTCCTTGATCCGTTCCAGGAACCAGGGGTCATATTTGGCGACGGCGTGGATTTCCTCGACGCTGAGGCCCGCGCGCAACGCCTGCGCGGCGACCAGCAAGCGATCGGGCGTCGGCTGGGCCAGCGCGGCGATGATGTCGTCCCTGGACGCGCCCTCCAGATGATCGACATTGTTGAAGCCGGACAGGCCCGTTTCCAGCCCCCGCAATGCCTTCTGCATCGATTCATGGATGTTGCGGCCAATGGCCATCACCTCGCCCACCGACTTCATCGCGGTGCCGAGCAGCGGTTCGGCCCCCTTGAATTTCTCGAAGGCGAAGCGCGGGATCTTGGTCACGACATAGTCGATGGTCGGCTCGAAGCTCGCGGGCGTCGCGCCGGTGATGTCGTTTTCGATCTCGTCCAGTGTGTAGCCGACCGCCAGCTTCGCCGCGACTTTCGCAATCGGGAAGCCAGTGGCCTTCGAGGCCAGCGCGGAAGAACGGGAAACGCGCGGGTTCATCTCGATGACGACCAGGCGGCCGTCCTTCGGATTGACTGCGAACTGCACGTTGGAACCGCCTGTTTCTACGCCGATTTCACGCAGGACCGCGATGCTCGCGTTCCGCATGATCTGATATTCCTTGTCGGTCAGCGTCAGCGCGGGCGCGACAGTGATGGAGTCGCCGGTATGGACGCCCATCGGATCGATATTCTCGATGGAACAGATGATGATGGCGTTGTCGGCGCGATCACGCACCACCTCCATCTCATATTCCTTCCAGCCGAGCAGCGATTCCTCGATCAGCACCTCGGTCGTGGGCGAAGCGTCGAGGCCGCCCCGCACGATGCTCATGAACTCATCGCGATTATAGGCGATGCCGCCGCCCGTGCCGCCCATGGTGAAACTGGGACGGATGATCGACGGCAGGCCGGTGAACTCCAGCGCCTCCATCGCCTCTTCCATCGTGTGGGCGATGCGCGAGCGGGCGCTTTCCAGGCCGATCTTGTCCATGGCGTCGCGGAACTTGATCCGGTCTTCCGCCTTGTCGATCGCCTCGGCGTCCGCGCCGATCATCTGGACGCCATATTTCTCCAGCGTGCCGTCATTGAACAGCGCCAGCGCCGTGTTGAGCGCCGTCTGCCCGCCCATGGTCGGCAGCACCGCGTCCGGCCGCTCCTTCTCGATGATCTTCGCCACGATTTCTGGCGTGATCGGCTCGACATAGGTGGCGTCGGCGAATTCCGGGTCGGTCATGATCGTGGCCGGGTTGGAGTTCACCAATATGATGCGATAGCCCTCTTCCTTGAGCGCCTTCACCGCCTGCGTGCCCGAATAGTCGAACTCGCACGCCTGGCCAATAATGATCGGCCCCGCGCCGATGATGAGGATGGAGGAAATGTCGGTGCGTTTGGGCATTATTCGGCCTCTGATTTATAAGGATCGGCGCCGTCGAAGGCTGTTCGTGAAGCGATGGTCAATGCACTGCCCCTGTCCGGGCTTCGCAACCCCAGCCGTCATATTCGACCCCGCAAAGGATTTCGATCTGGAGACACTTTTTCGTCAGCGCACGGATGGACGCTTCGTCGACCGCCTGCTCGGTTTCGAGAAACAGGTAGAGATCGCCTTCCTCATCCTCTTCGCGGTCGAGTTCGACAAAGCCGAACTGGCTGGCGATGGTCAGCACCCGTTCGAAATCCTTCTCGCTCCCACGGAAGCTGACATCGACGGGGCGTGGAATGCGCGGCTTGTCGCCATTCTCGGCCAGATTGGCGAGAACAGCCTTGTCCGCCTCCCACTCCGCTTCGAGCCGGGCGGGATCAACCTGAGGCAGGTTGAGGCTCACTTAAGCCCCTCCACGAACCGCTGGAACAGGTAGAAGCTGTCCTGCGGCCCCGGTGATGCCTCGGGGTGGTACTGAACCGAAAAGGCTTTCCTGTCCGTCAGTTCGATGCCGCAGTTGCTACCGTCAAAGAGCGACACATGGGTCGGCTTCACATTGGCGGGCAGCGTATCGGCATCGACCGCGAAGCCGTGGTTCATGCTGGTGATCTCGACCAGTCCGTCCTGCAGCCGCTTGACCGGATGGTTCGCGCCGCGGTGGCCCTGATGCATCTTGACCGTCTTCGCGCCGACTGCGAGGCCCAGCAACTGGTGCCCCAGACAGATGCCGAAGATCGGCACCTCCGCCTCCAGCGCCTGCTTGATCACCGGCACCGCATAGCCGCCGGTCGCCGCCGGATCGCCCGGACCGTTGGAGAGGAACAGGCCGTCAGGCTTCTGTTCCATCACCTGTTCAAAGGTCGCAGTGGCGGGGAGCACAGTGACGCGTGCGCCAGCCTTCACCAGATTGCGGAAGATATTGTTCTTCGCGCCATAGTCGATCGCGACGACATGGGGCCGCTCATCCCCCGCCTCACCCACGTCATAGCCGAAGCCCAGACGCCATACCCCGTCCTTCCACGGACGCTCTGCCCCCGTGACTTCGATGGCGAGGTCCATGCCCTCCAGTCCCGGCCAGCCTGCCGCCTTCTCCGCCAGCGCGGCGATGTCGAACTTTCCTTCTGGATCATGGGCGATCACGACATTGGGCGCGCCCTTTAGCCTTATCATCCGCGTCAGCGCGCGGGTATCGACGCCCGCAAGGCCGATCCGGCCCTTTTCCTGCATCCACTGGTCGAAGGGTTCGACATTGCGGAAATTGCTGGGCTCAGTCACATCCTGCCGCACGATGCAGCCCAGTGCATGGGGGCTGTCCGCCTCCACATCGTCCGGGTTGGTGCCAACATTGCCGATATGAGGAAAGGTGAAATTGATGATCTGCCCGGCATAGCTGGGATCAGTCATGATCTCCTGATAGCCGGTGATGGAGGTGTTGAAGCAAAGCTCCCCCACCGCTTCGCCGACCGCACCGAAACCGCGTCCGAACACGGCCGAGCCATCGGCGAAAACCAATACCCCTGTGGCTCCTTTGGGCACGGTCAGGGATTTGGCGTCGGCCATGGCTTGCTAAGTCCTTCTTATGCTTTTGCGGGAACCCGTCTTCAGCGGGTTAAACGGCCCGCCACCTATGCCCAGCAGGGCGCGCGGTCAACTCCTGTTAAAAATCTCTTTTCGCATTATATCTGTCTCTTTCCGGATAACAGGATTCTTATCGCCATGATTCGCGAGCAGCTAAAGAGCGCCCAGATCGAAGCCATGAAGGGCGGCGACAAGGAAAGGCTGGCCGCCGTGCGGCTGATCCTTGCGAAGCTCAAGGACCGCGACATCGAACTGAGGACCGCCAGCAATGTTCCCGACGACGATACGGTCGTGGTCGACGTGCTGCAGAAGATGGCCAAGCAGCGCCGCGAATCGATCGAGATGTTCAAGAGCGGAGGCCGCGACGAACTGGCCGCCAAGGAACAGGTCGAACTGGCCGTGATCGACAGCTTCCTCCCCGCGCAACTAAGCGAGGACGAGACGAAGGCCGCGATCGAGGCGATCAAGGCCGAAGTGGGCGCGGCGAGCGTCAAGGATATGGGCCGCGTCATGGCTGTCCTCAAGGAACGCCACGGCTCCGTCATCGACATGAGCAAGGCCAGCGGACTGGTAAAGGCCGCCTTGGCGTAAGCCCAACCTCCGTTCGTTTCGAGCGAGTCGAAAAACCGCTGCGATCTCCTATCCCAACTTCGCTCGACACGGACAGGCGTTGGGGCATAATCGACCGATGGTTTTCTGGACCTACATGCTGAAATACTTGGATGGCCGTTATTATACCGGCCATACCGACGCCCTTGAACATCGCATCGGGCAGCATCAATGCGGTCAGGGCAGTGCGTTCACGCGCCGCCCCCTGCCCGTGCAACTCGTCTGGAGCGAAAACTCCTCCGCCCGGATCGAAGCATTGGAGGCCGAACGAATCATCGAAGGCTGGTCGCGCGCCAAGAAAGAGGCGTTGATCGCGGGCAACTGGTCCCTGGTTTCGTTTTTTGCCAAGCTACCGCGCGAGCGTTTAGCTTCGCTGCACTCGCATTCGACTCGTTTCTCGACTTCGCTCGAAACGAACGGCGATATGCCAGCATGAGCCTCACCCCCGCCTTCCTTGACGAACTGCGCGCACGCACATCGCTGTCGGCACTGATCGGCCGCACGGTGAAGATCCAGAAGGCAGGTCGCGAATATAAGGCCTGCTGTCCCTTCCATAATGAAAAGACGCCCAGCTTCACGATCAACGATGAAAAGGGCTTCTATCACTGCTTCGGTTGCGGCGCGCATGGCGATGCGATCCGCTGGATGACGGACCAGCGCGGCCTGCCCTTTATGGAGGCGGTGAAGGAACTCGCCCAGACCGCTGGCATGGAAGTTCCTGCACCTGATCCCCGCGCCGCCCAGCGCGCCGAACAGGCCAAGGGGCTGCACGACGTCATGGCGGCGGCACAGAGCTTTTTCGAGGATCAACTGGGCGGCATCGACGGCGCAGAAGCCCGCGCCTATCTCCTGCACCGTGGCATATCGGACGCCACGCGCCGGACTTTCGGTTTCGGCTATTCCCCGGACTCGCGCGGCAAGCTCAAAGTGGCCTTGCGCGATTTCGGCGATCCGATGCTGATTGAGGCAGGGCTGCTGATCGACCCTGACGGCGCCGAACCGGAAAACAGCCAAGCCAGGAAACGCGACAGTTATGACCGTTTCCGCGGCCGACTGATGCTCCCTATTCGTGATATTCGCGGCCGGGTGATTGCTTTTGGAGGCCGCATCATCGGCCAGGGCGAGCCCAAATATCTGAACTCCCCGGACACCCCCCTCTTCGACAAGGGCCGCACACTCTACAATATCGACCGCGCCTCCCCCGCCAGTCGCCGGTCGGGCCGCATCATCGTGGTAGAAGGCTATATGGATGTGATCGCGCTGGCGCAGGCCGGTTTCGCCGAAGCCGTCGCTCCGCTCGGCACCGCGCTTACCGAACATCAGATCGAGCGGCTATGGAAAATGGCGGACGTCCCCATCCTCTGCTTCGACGGCGATTCGGCAGGACAGAAGGCTGCGATCCGCGCCGCGACTCGGGCCCTACCCCTGCTCCGCCCGGGCATGAGTCTAGCTTTCGCGACTCTTCCGGGCGGCCAGGACCCCGACGACCTCATCCGTGCCCAGGGCGCCACCGCCATGGAAAGCGTGCTGGCAAGCGCCGAACCCTTGGTCGAACGCCTCTGGAAGCATGAGCAGGGCGTCGCGCCACTCGATACGCCCGAACAGCGGGCCGCGCTCAAACAGCGCCTGTCGGCCATTACGGACGCCATCGCGCATTCCGACGTGCGCGCTCATTATGTGCGGGCATTCCGCGAGCGTTACGACGCCCTGTTCTTCGCCCGCCGCCAGAGCGGCTTCACCCCCGGCTCCCGCCACAATCCGCGCGGCGCGAGCGGCGGCTGGCAACGCGACCGGCGCGGCAACTGGAAGCCGCCGCTTCCGCCCGCCGGGACCGAAGCCCGCGCCATCGGCGAAAGCGGCATGGAACAGCGTCTTTTGCGCGCGATTCTTGCCAGCCTGCTGCGTCATCCCGAACAGATCGCGCTCCACCGCGAAACACTTTCGGGACTACAGATCGCCGACTCCGCGCTCGCCCAATTGCTTGACGTGATGATTGCCGCATCATTCCGCAAAGAAACAGTTGAAACACAGGGCCTCCTTACCATATTGGGGCAAGGTGAAGTGTATAATATGGCGAAGGGGATGCTCCGGGCCGACACGTTCACATTCACCCCCCACAGGATCACAGCCGACCCTGATCGCGTGGCGCGCGATCTGGATGAAGCTGTTCGGGTGATGGCGCAGGGACCGGAGTTGGAGGCAGCGCTGGCGCAAGCCACGCGGCGATTTGAGAGCGAGGTCAGCGAAGAAAATTTCGCTGAGCAGCAGCGCATGAGGGCGCTGAAGGCGGATCACGATCGACGCTTGGCGGAACTGGCGCAGTCTGAAGACATTATCTGATTGAATAATCGCTCTTTTCGGAGCGGTGAAGTTTAAGGCGAATAAATGGCGACCAAAGCGAACGGCAAGGCTTCAGGTGAGGATACGGATACCGGCGACGCGCCGCTGCTCGATCTGAACGAGGCATCGGTCAAGAAGCTGATCGCCCGCGCGAAGAAGCGCGGCTATATCACCTATGACGAGTTGAACGACGCCCTGCCGCAGGACCAGATGTCCTCCGAGCAGATCGAGGACATCATGTCCGCGCTCAACGAAATGGGCGTCAACATCGTCGAGAATGAAGAAGCCAGCGAAGACGGCGACGATCAGCGCGACGATAATGACGACGACACGAGCGAGGATAACGCCGAGGATGATGGCGGCCCCAAGCTCGTTACCGAGAAAAAGAAGGAAACCGTCGATCGCACCGACGATCCGGTCCGCATGTATCTGCGCGAAATGGGCGCGGTGGAACTGCTCAGCCGCGAAGGCGAAATCGCCATCGCCAAGCGGATCGAGGCCGGTCGCGACACGATGATCCTGGGCCTGTGCGAAAGCCCCACGACCTTCAACGCAATCATCGAATGGTCGACCGCCCTCAACAATGGCGAAATGCAGCTTCGCGAGATCCTCGACCTCGACGCCATGCTATCCAAAGACCCAGCTCCGGAAAATCTGGAGGAAGGGGCCGAGGACGATGACGGCGAAATCAGCGAAAAGACCGCCGGTCCCAGCTTCAAGGAAGAAGAAGAGCCGGAGGAGGAATCCGCCGACGCCGATGAGGATGAGGACGGCCTGACCGAACGCCGCACCCGCCGGGTGGAAGAGGAAGAGGAAGAAGACAACACCCTCTCCCTCGCCCAGATGGAAGAGACGCTCAAGCCGATGGCGCTGGAGAAGTTCGCAACCATCACGGAAATTTTCCGCACCTTCTCCAACGCGCAGGCAGCGCGCATGGCCGCCATGGCCAATGGCGAGAACCTCAGTCAGAAGGCCGAGGACAGCTATCAGGAATTGCGCGAGCAACTGACCGCCGAGGTCGAAAGCGTCCAGTTCCACCAGCAGAAGATCGAATATCTCGTCGATCAGCTTTATGCCTATAACCGGCGTCTGACCGCGCTGGGCGGGCAGATGCTGCGTCTGGCCGAGCGACACAAGGTCAGCCGCAAGGATTTTCTCGACCGCTATGTGAACCATGAACTGGACGACGGCTGGCTCGACAAGGTCAGCGGCCTCGACAAGAAATGGTCTGCCTTCGCCGCCGCCGAAGCGCGCGCGGTCGACCGCATTCGCAACGAAGTGAGCGAAATCGCGCAGGCGACCGGCATGTCGCTCTCCGAATTCCGCCGTATCGTGAATATGGTGCAGAAGGGCGAGCGCGAAGCGCGCATCGCGAAGAAGGAAATGGTGGAGGCGAACCTGCGTCTCGTCATTTCCATTGCTAAAAAATATACGAACCGCGGCCTGCAATTCCTTGATCTTATTCAGGAAGGCAATATCGGCCTGATGAAGGCGGTCGATAAGTTCGAATATCGTCGCGGCTATAAATTCAGCACCTATGCGACCTGGTGGATCAGGCAGGCGATTACGCGCTCCATCGCGGATCAGGCCCGCACCATTCGCATCCCGGTCCACATGATCGAAACGATCAACAAGCTGGTCCGCACCTCCCGCCAGTTCCTGCACGAACAGGGCCGCGAACCGACGCCCGAAGAAATGGCCGAACGCCTCTCCATGCCCTTGGAGAAGGTCCGCAAGGTCATGAAGATCGCGAAAGAGCCGATCTCGCTCGAAACGCCGATCGGCGACGAGGAGGATTCGCATCTGGGCGACTTCATCGAGGACAAGAACGCCATCATCCCGGTGGATGCCGCGATCCAGGCGAATCTCAAGGAAACGGTCACTCGCGTCCTTGCGTCCCTCACCCCCCGCGAAGAACGCGTGCTGCGTATGCGCTTCGGCATCGGCATGAACACCGATCACACGCTGGAGGAAGTGGGTCAGCAGTTCAGCGTGACCCGCGAACGCATCCGCCAGATCGAAGCGAAGGCGCTCCGCAAGCTCAAGCATCCTTCGCGCTCGCGCAAGATGCGGAGCTTCCTCGACCAATAGGACGGTTTCTGCGACGAAATAAGGGAAAAGGCGGCAAAAGGGGCCGCCTTTTTTTATGCCGTAAACTCCTCGTTTACCGCCCTGCGATACGCTCTCCCCTTAGCCTTAAATGCATGGGCACAGGGGTTTTCTTGTGATGAACGACGCGGCGCAACGCTATCAGTTTGGAGACATAGCGCAGGTTCTGGAGGCGCTGGTCGCGGCCGATGGCACGGGCGCGCATCCCTATGCCCATCAGGCGGCGGGTGGCCAGGACGTGCGCGACGCGCTGCTGTCCCTGTCCGACCTTGCCGACGCAGCCTATTATCTCTGCCTGCTTCATGGCCGTCATCCCGGCGTCATCGACCATGCCGCCACCCGTTCCGCCGACAACGCCGCGCGCGAATGGCTGATCCAGGCGGCCGACGGCTTCGCCCGCGAACGCGCCTATCTGACGCAGGTGACAGTGGCTGTCGGCCCCGCCCCCAGCACGGCCGGACAGGCGAATTGCGAAACCACCGTCAGCCAGCAACGCCACGCCCTCGATATGCTGGCCCAATCCGACCGGCGGGGCTGTGCGATGGGCGCGGCCATGGCTCTGGCGCTCGACTGGCGCGCCGTACGCCGCGTGCTGGACAAAGCCGCGATCCGGATGGGCCTGGAGCCGGTGCGTTCCACCCTTCCCGACCGGGGCGCCACCTTGGATGTCGCCCGCGCCATCGGCGGGGACGACGCCATCGACCGCGCCATCCAGTTCGGCGCGCGCCAGCTTCTCAGCCAGCATCGGGGCCTCTGGGACTTGCTGGCCGCCCGCGCTCAGGTCCGCGCTCGTTCCTGATCGCGCAAGTTCCGCCGCACCGCACAAACGCATTGCGCCCTCTCTTCGCTTTGCCTAGTTCCTGTCGGACAATTGGATAGCGAAGAGCGGAACGAACATGCGATTTGAAGGCACGCAGGATTATGTCGCAACCGATGACCTGAAGGTCGCGGTCAACGCCGCCGTGCTGCTGCGCCGTCCCTTGCTCGTGAAGGGAGAGCCGGGCACCGGCAAGACCGTGCTGGCGCAGGAAATCGCCAAGGCGCTGGACGCCCCACTCATCGAATGGAACGTCAAGTCCACGACCAAGGCGCATCAGGGCCTTTACGAATATGACGCGGTCGCCCGCCTGCGCGACGGTCAACTCGGCGACCCGCGCGTCCACGAAATCTCCAACTACATCCGCAAGGGCAAGCTGTGGGAAGCCTTCACTGCGCCCAAGCTCCCCGTCCTCCTGATCGACGAGATCGACAAGGCCGATATAGAGTTCCCCAACGACCTGTTGCAGGAACTCGACCGCATGGCTTTCCACGTCTACGAAACCGGCGAAACGATCGCCGCGCAGGAACGCCCCGTCGTCGTCATCACGTCCAATAATGAGAAGGAACTGCCCGACGCCTTCCTGCGCCGCTGCTTCTTCCATTACATCAAGTTCCCGGACCGCGAGACGATGCAGGCCATTGTCGACGTGCATTTCCCCGGCATCCAGAAGATCCTCGTCAGCAAGGCGATGGACATTTTCTACGAGATCCGCGATGTGCCCGGCCTCAAGAAAAAGCCCTCGACCAGCGAACTGCTCGACTGGCTGAAACTGCTCCTCAATGAGGACATGCCGCTCGACGTGCTTCAGAACAGCGACCCGACCAAGGCGATCCCGCCACTCCACGGCGCGTTGTTGAAGAATGAGCAGGACATCATGATGTTCGAACGCCTCGCCTTCATGGCGCGGCGGCAGGGGCGGTAAGGACAACCTCCGTTCGTTTTCGAGCGAAGTCCAGAAACGATATGGATACGCTATCCGTTTCTCGACCTTGGCCTGTCCTGAGCGCCTGAATTAGCAGGTAGTCGAAGGACTCGAAACGAACGGACTTTAACCATGCCTCATCAAGCCGGATGCCTCTGCGGTCAGGTCCGCATCATGATCGACGCCGAACCCATGGCCGCCCGCCAATGCTGGTGCCGCCTGTGTCAGTATCTGGGCGGCGGATCGGCGACCGTGAACGTCTGCTTCCCCGCCGACAAGGTGACGACGACCGGCGAAGTGCGCTGGCATGAAAGCGTCGCGGACAGCGGCAACCGGATGCGGCGCGGCTTCTGTCCGACCTGCGGCACACCTCTCTTCAGCCTTGCCGAATCGCGTCCGCACCTGACCTTCATTCGCGCGGGCGCGCTCGACGATCCGAATATCAAAGCGCCCGAAGCCATCATCTGGACCCAGGCCGCACCGCATTGGGCGCATTTCGACCCGGATATGCCCCATTATCCGGCACAGATTCCGCCCGTCGCCTGACAACGCCCCTTGCGGAGCGCCTGCAAGCCCGCCATCCTGATTTCCTGTCATTCAAGGCCGCGTCAAGACGACCTGGATCAGGAGAAGGATGTCAATGCCCCTGCGCGCCTTGCCCCTCGTTTCAGTCCTGCTGGCGCTCGCCATGCCCGCCTTCGGACATGCGGCGGAAGAAGCCGAAGCCTGGACGCCCACCGAAACGACGCTGCGCGCCAATGCAGCGGGCATAATCCTCCCGCAAACCGTGGCGGGCCTCTCGCTTTCCAGGAGCGGCGAAGTATCGAATGGCGGCAAGGGCATCGACAATTACGCCCAATATCTCTCCCAAGACGGCGCGGTCCAGGCGACGCTTTACGTCTACCTGCCGAGCTATGCCGACGCCGCGCTCGCCGCCTATATGACCGACAAGGCCGTGATGGAACGTTTCGGCGCCAAGACCCGCCGCACCAGCTATACCAGCGCGGCGGCGGGCGGCCATGCCGGCACCGCCATACGCGCCATCTATGACGATGCCGCGGATGGCGCGCTGACCACGGCGGCGGCGTTCGTCCATGCGGGCCGCTGGATCGTGAAGATGCGCGTCACCGGCCCCGCCGAGCGCCGCAAGGATGTGCTTGCGGGCCTCGACGGGATGATCGCCAACCTCGCCTTTGACGATCCCGGCGCACTCCACGCCGTCATCCCGGCAAAGATCGCGACCTGTCCTGCCGCCGACAATCGCGACGCCCGCCTCAGCGGCGCGGCTCCCCCAGGCACAGAAAAGGGGGAGATTGCCCTCCCCCGCGATGGCCGAGGTAGCCTTTGCCTGCGCGGCACGGTCGAAACCTCCGATGGGCGCTATGAAATGCTGCAACAGACGGGCATGGAGGGCAGCGCGATCATCGTGCCGATAGACGATACCGGCAGCCTGCTCGCCTTCGAACCGGCACAGGGCAGATCGGGCTATCAGCTTTCCATGCATTCGCTGGGCCAGATCGAACTCTATGGCGTTTATGACCGCATACCCAGCCCTCGTCAGATCGCCGCGATCATCGACGGCAAAGACCCGCAAACCACGCAGGCCGAAGCGACCACCGCCTATGCCGCCAATGGCGAAGTCACTGTCAGCGTGACGCGCAAGAGCCTGCGATAATCTCTGTCCCTATTGCTTTGGCCTCCGTTAAGCCCGCCGCATGACCATCCCAACGGGCGCCACCCGCTTCGCGCGCATTCGCGCCCATCTCGAATCCATACGCATCGCCGCAGGCCCGCGCGCTTGGGCTTATGAATTCCTGCTTTTCGGCTTCAAGCAGGGTTGGGCCTGCCTATTCGGCGGCCTCATGCTGGCGCTATTGCTCGGCACGCATTTCTTTTACCCCGCCCACGCCCCGCTGCACCGCTACGACTTCCTGCCCCTCGCGGCGCTCGCCATTCAGGTCGCGACGCTGGCCTTGCGCCTCGAAACCGCGCGGGAAGCGCTGGTCATCTGCGCTTTCCACGTCATCGGCACGATCATGGAACTGTTCAAGACGAGCGCCGGCTCATGGATTTATCCAGAACATAGCGTCCTTCATATCGGGGCCGTGCCGCTCTTTTCCGGTTTCATGTATGCCGCGGTGGGCAGCTATATCGCCCGCATCTGGCGCATCTTCGACTTTTCCTTCAGCCACGCCCATCTGGACCACGGTGTTGCTGGCCGCCGCGATCTACATCAATTTCTTCGCCCATCATTGGTTGCCCGATGTCCGGCTGGCGCTCTTCGCCGCCGCCATCCTCCTCTTCGCCCGCACGACCATCTGGTTCACGCCATGGCGCGAAGCACGCAGGATGCCGCTTCTGCTCGGTTTTCTTCTCGTCGCCCTGTTCATCTGGTTCGCGGAGAATATCGGCACCTTCGCCAATGCCTGGGCCTATCCCGACCAGCGGCACGGCTGGCACATAGTGAGCCTCGCCAAGCTCGGCTCCTGGTATCTGCTGATGATCATTTCCTTCGTGCTCATCTCGCTGATCCACGGCATCCGCCGCCGCGATCAGGTGAGGTAGCCGACCTCATACAGCCCCCAGCGCTGACCGTGGAAGACCAGCGGCACGAACACGCTTCGCAATGCGCGATAGCGCCCTTCGCCCAGATCCTGTCGGTAGGTGAAGAGAAAAAAGTCATCTTCCCCATCCAGCGCCCGCCGGGTCTGGCTATCCATGAATATCCGGCGGTTGCGCGCATGTTCCATGTTCCACGCGCTTTCCCTCGCCCTCTGCGGCTGGCTGCGCGCGCTGATATGGGTGGGTAGATAGCCGTTCATGTCGATCAGGCAGCACCCCACGATAGCCGCATCCTCACCCGTGCGCCGATCCAGCACCGGCCGGATCGCGCGATCGGCAAAGGCGGTGAAGCCATTTTCATATTGGGCCGGCTCCGTCCCCGCGATCCCGCGATAGTCCTTGTCGAACAACGCCTCCACCGTCAGTTCACCCCTGGCTAGCGCGTTCCCGATCAGGCGCGCCACTTCCTCCGCCCCCTCCTCGGCCAGCGCGATATAGCGGCTGTTGCGCGTCCGCCCGCCCGCATGGGCCGCACGGTTCAGCATGTCATTCGCCATGCCCTCCAGCCCTTCGAGTTGCTGGCGGACGGCATCCACCTGTCCCGCGCTTTCGCCCGATGTCCGGCTGAACAGGTCAAGCCCCTGCCGCAACGCCATCACATCGCCGTCCGCTGCATCGGTGCAGGCCACGATGGTGGCGGACCGATCCCCGAACTGCGTCACCAGCGCGGCAATATCCGCCATCGTCGCATGAAGCGTATCGATATGCCCACCCACGCCCCGCCCCCGCGCAATATTGGCCGTCACGCCGTCGATCAGTTGCCGCGCGTCCTGGTCCAACTGACCCAGCCGCTCGCCCGCCGATGCCGCCGACTCACCGGCCTGCGCCGCCAGCCGCCGGATTTCCTTCGCCACCACGGCAAAGCCCTGCGTCGCCTCGCCTCCGCGCGCCGCCTCGATAGCGGCATTGATGCCCAGCATCCGCGTCTGCTGCGCGATGGCGCCCAAATGATCGGAAATGCCGCCCACCGCCTCGATCACGTTCAGGAAACGCCGCAGATGTTCCTCCAGCCCCGTCACCTGCGCGACCAGTTCGGCCACCTGCCCCAATGACAGGGACACCACCTCATGCCCGTCCGCAATCATCCGTCCGGCGCGGACCGCCGTCAGCTTGAGCTCCTGCGCCGCCAGCACGCTTTCCTGCTGGCTATCCCCCAGCCTGCCCATATTGGCCTGCAATTCGGTCAGCCGCGCCAGATTGCCCTGAATCCGTCCGTTCAGCACGCCCAGAAATCCGGCCGTTTCGCTGCACTGCAATGCAATGTCGCCCGACCGCTCGCCCAGATCGGCTAATAAATCCTGATTTTCCAAGGAGCCTCCAACAACCATCCTGCGGAATGGATAGTGATGCATTGACCATGCAATGCAACAATTAACATTATCCTGTATTCAACAGCCTGCTTGCATCCCCGCCCGCTCTGTCCGAAAAGCGCCACCATGCTGCTCAACTTCCTCGACGCGCTACGCGCCGCTGGCATTCCTGCCAGCATCAAGGAGCATCTGTTGCTTCTGGAGGCGCTGGACCGCGACGTCATCGAACGCCGCCCCGAAGATTTCTATTATCTCGCCCGCGCGACCTATGTGAAGGACGAGGGGCTGATCGACCGTTTCGATCAGGTCTTTTCCCAGGTGTTCAAGGGCGTGCTGAACACGGAGGGCGTCGAAGCGGAAATTCCGGAGGAATGGTTGCGTCTCGTCGCGGAAAAGTTCCTGACGCCGGAAGAGATGGAAAAGATCAAGTCGCTGGGCGACTGGGACGAGATCATGGAGACCCTGAAAAAGCGGCTCGAAGAACAGCAGGCCCGCCATCAGGGCGGCAACAAGTGGATCGGCACCGGCGGCACGTCCCCCTTCGGCCATGGCGGCTATAATCCCGAAGGCGTCCGCATCGGCGGCGAAAGCCGCCACAAGCGCGCCATCAAGGTCTGGGAAAAGCGCGAGTTCCAGAATCTCGACAACAGCCGGGAACTGGGCACCCGCAATATCAAGGTGGCGCTGCGCCGCCTGCGCCGTTTCGCCCGCGAAGGCGCGGCGGATGAGCTGGACCTGGACGAAACCATCCGCGGCACGGCGCGTCAGGGCTGGCTCGACATCCGGATGCGCCCGGAACGCCACAATGCGGTGAAGCTGCTGCTGTTCCTCGACATAGGCGGGTCGATGGACCCCTATATCAAGCTGTGCGAGGAGCTTTTCTCCGCCGCGACCGGCGAATTCAAGAACATGGAATTCTTCTATTTCCACAACTGCCTCTACGAAGCGGTATGGAAGAACAATCACCGTCGTTTTTCAGAGCGCACGTCGACCTGGGACATTCTCCACAAATATGGCCATGACTATAAGGTGATCTTCGTCGGCGACGCGGCGATGAGCCCTTATGAGATCACGCATCCGGGCGGATCGGTCGAACATATGAACCCGGAAGCAGGCGCGGTCTGGATGCAGCGTGTCGCCCACACCTATCCCGCCGCCGTCTGGCTCAATCCCATGCATTGCGACCATTGGGACTATAATCAATCGACAAAGATCATACGCCAGTTGATGAACGACCGCATGTATCCCCTGACGATCGAGGGGATCGACGAAGCGATGCGCGAACTCACCCGCAAGCGGTAGGATCGGCCCATGGCTACGCGGTTCGGTTTGATAACCGCTTACGACCATAATTAGTCGTTGAAACGATGGCCATATCACCCCGGATGCGGTCACGCGCGTATTCCCACGCATCAGGGCCCAGCAATTTTCTTATTCTGCCCAGAGCAGATATTTTCTTGTGCATATGAGGGGGGCGTCGGTGCGCTATCGTATTTTTGCTTTCACAATAATGCTCTCGATGCTCGCGGTTATTGCCCCTCCCACCAGCGCCAATGAAGTCGCAAACGGAACGCGATTAGTTACAGCGGCGCAACCAGACCACTGCACTCCGGCCTCTGACGCTGAGAAATGCAGAACCGCTTGGGCAAAGGCTCATGAAAAGCGCGAGCTTCTCGCCCGGTGTCTTCGTAAGACTGGAAATCGCCTTGCTGCTTCTGCCAACACATTGGACAAAAATTTTGTCGAATTCGTCGGATCATGCAGCCATGAAAGGGCGCACTGTATGGCGGCGATGATGAAGGCCCAGATATCACGATCCGCTAGAGCAGACCCGTGGAGCGATAGACGCCCACGGCAAATTGCGATGTTGAATGCGGGAAGCAGATGCGGTGAGCAGTTTGAAACCATTTCTGCGCGAACGATCGGTCCACCCGAAATCCAATATTGATCGAACTTTTACAACATGTTTGTCCGAAAGCTGCCATTCTCGAATCCACCCATAACCGCCATCCAACGCAAAAGGTCTACAGACGACATAGCCATCATCGGAAACGCCCACGCAAATGCCGGGCAATCCTCTCTTCAAGCCGGGCGGAACAACCTTCCGCCGGTCATCGGCTCCGGCGCTCCGGTGGTGCCGGGAAAACTGATCGCCAGCCCCTTGACCGAACGCACCGCCATATAGGCGAAGCCCTGCGCCTCCAGCGCGTCGCCGTCCCAGCCCAGCTCGTCCACCGGCCGCACCTCCGCGCCCGTCCGCTGCGCCAGCATCGTCATCAGCGTGGCGTTATGCCGCCCGCCGCCCGCCACATAGATGAGCCCCGGCCGCGCGCCGAGATGCTCCATGCCCCGCTCCACGGCGGCGGCGGAAAAGGCGGTCAAGGTCGCCGCGCCGTCCTCCAGTTCCAATCCACGCACCGCCGCGATGGAAAAGGCTTCCCGGTCGATGCTCTTGGGCGGCGGCGCGGCAAACCAGGGATCGGCCAGCATCTCCGCCAGTCGCGCTTCATCCACCCGTCCCTTCGCCGCCACGGCCCCACCCGCGTCATAGGCCGCCGCGCCATGGGTCTGCATCCAGTTGTCGATCAGCCCGCTTGCCATGCCGGTGTCGAAAGCGACCAGTTCCCCGTCCGGTCCGATCGCGGTGATATTGGCCACCCCGCCCAGATTGAGCACCGCCACCGGCTTTGCCAGTTCATGCGCCAGCGCCCG
>Ga0182743_1002241_pt1 | contig 17310 bp, 14 predicted proteins | sample eDN3rd30CKraftOP_FD_128522 | JGI IMG/M metagenome (GOLD analysis project Ga0182743, IMG submission 128522) | Enriched Organic Plus compost microbial communities from Emeryville, California, USA - eDNA 3rd pass 30_C Kraft OP (version 2) (version 2) ... | reverse complement strand
TGCTAGTCATGCTGTGGCGAGCAACTTCTCGAGGGCTGCGACGAGGCGGTCGATGTGTTCCGGTTCGTTGTAGAGATGGCACGACACCCGGATGAACCACTGTTCCTTCCAGTGGACCACCGGCACTTCGATACCGAATTGCTCCCACAGCGACCGCTGCAACGTTTCGTAGGCGCCGCCTGGCAGCGGAAAGTGGGCCATGCTCGTGTACCACTGCGGATCGTCGGCGACGAGCGGCGTGGTTCCGAAAAGCTCCGTCAGCCGATGGCGGGTCAGTTGCGCTAACGCATGGGATTGCTCGCGAAACCGTTCAAGTCCTATCGATTCGATCCATTCAATCGCCGTCGGCACGGTGAGCCCGGCGGACGGATCGCGCGTGCCGCTCCAGACGAACTCGTCGGACCACGATTCCGGCCGGCGCGGTTGCAGCCGGCCCCAGCTCATCGTCGAGGGTTGCACCTCGGCGTGATGCTGCGGCGCCACCCAGAGAAACCCCGAGCCGAACGGCGCGCTGAGCCACTTGTGGCAGCTCGCCGTGTAGAAATCGCAACCGAGCGATTCGAGGCGCAGCGGAACTTGTGCAATTGCATGAGGGCCGTCGATGCAGATCGCGACGCCACGTTCGCGCAAGGCTCGGCAGATTGCCGCTACTGGCAAGGTGATGGCGGTCGGCGACGTGATGTGACTGACGACGAAGATTCGAGTGCGCGGCGTGATTGCGGCGACGATCGCGTCGATCACCGCCTGCTCGTCCGCCATCGGCAGCGGCAGTTCCACCTCAGCGAGCGTCGCGCCCGCCTGCCGACATACGCGGTCCCAGGTCCTCCGCACTGCTCCATACTCGTGATCGGTGAGGAGCACTTCGTCCCCCGCGCGGAGCGGAAACGAGTCGGCGACGACATTCATGCCCGCCGTGGCGTTGTCGACAAAGATCAAGTTCGCGGGATTTGCTTCCACGAACCGCGCGAGGCCATCGCGGGCGGCGAACCAGGCCGGCTCGTATTGCCGAACGAAGAAATCCATCGGCTGTTCGTCGAGTCTCGCTTGCCATCTGGCCCGCGCTTCGCGGACGACGAGCGGCGGAGGACCGAACGAACCGTGATTGAGGTAGGTGGTGCCGGGGCGAAGGGACCAATGAGCATGAAACTGCCGCCAGGCGGCTTGATCGAATTGCATAAGAGGCTCTAGCGAGAAACGGTCCAGAAAGGCCGATAGACGACGCCCAGGATTCGGTGGATTGCGAGCCCGTGTTCGGCCTGTCGGCTGTCGATCGAGGCCGGCGAATTGTCTCCCAACACGGCGACAAAGCCCGGCGCGAGCGGTTCGGACGCCGTCCAAGCGAGCCCCGTTCCGAGCGGATCGAGGTAGTAGACATCGCGATAGATGCGCAGGTTCGTCACTTTCAGTCGGCCGCGGTTGCCGCCAATGGCGAACGGTTTTTGCGTTTCGCACGGCTCCAGCCGATCGTAGGTATACGAGATCAACGTTTGGCCCCCCTCGGCGACGAAGACCTGCTGGTCGCAAAGGGCGACGAGAATTTCTAGCCGCTGCGTATCGGCAAAGATGCGCTCCGGGCTGCGGGCGATTTCCTTATCCGATTCGAAGTCGACAAGAGAAACCGATTTCTTCGCCCGGTCGAAGACGATCTCGAACCGATGTGGCTCGTCGTGCGCGGCGATGGCGAACCGGCCGTCGGCTTCGCACTCGACGCTGCAGGTAAGCATGATGTCTGGAACCCAGTTGAGGTTGCGGTTTATCGCCGGGTTGTAGGCGTCGTTGTCGGTGATGGCTGTCGACTGCGTGCGTTCGCCCAGGTTGTCGGTGCAGGCCCAATGCGTGTAGCGAAGCCAATCGTAGTTGTTTTTGCCGGACGAATTGCCCGGCTCAAACGTGAAGCCGGTTCCGGATTCGCGCCAATGCGTTTCTTCGCCTTCCCCTTGCCAGCGCGGCGGCAGGTTGCGAGTGCGCTTGGGCAGATGGTTGTTGTCGTGCACGAGGATTCGCTGCTCGAGCAACTGGTGGAGCGTCTTGCGCTCGAGTTGATCGTTGATGTAGAGGTCGCCATTCCGAATGCCCCAGCGCTCGCCTGGGAGGGCCACAATGCGCTTGATCAGTAGCTGGCCGTCGTCGTTTTCGATGGCCACGGCTGCGCCTCTTCGCGGCTTGTTGACGCTGTACCAACGGTCGATCAGGACGCGGTCGCCGCGCTGCAGGTTCGCTTTGTCGAGCTGGTTTTGCCGATAGCCGCAATTAGGACAGGCGACGCGCGTGCTGTGCAGCGATTGCGACGCGTCGCATTCGAACGTCGCGCCGCAGTCGTCGCAGGTCACGTGAAAATGCGCGCCAAAATAGGTCGGCGCCATCGACGGCCCTTCGATCCGGACCGGAGTCCACCAACCGGTCACTTGCGAGAGCCGCACGACCGTAAGCAGCACGATTGCGACCATCGCCGCCGCTATGCTCCAGCGAATCTGCCGCATGCGTCGCCGGCGTTGGGAGATGAACTCCGGCAATCCGTTGGCCGGTGGCGGCGTCATATCAGCCGGCGCGGTCAGGGTGATCGACAAATCGTTCATGCCGTCATTGTATCAGCCGCGGGGAAGACGCTCGTCCGCCGCGAAGCGCCAGTGTCACGAGCCAGGCGTCGGCACGCCGCCGCGAAAGACGAAGAAAACCGCCCCGCCCATGCACGCCGCAGCGAGCACATAGTCGAGCTTCAGCGATTCCTTGAGGACCACATACGAGAAGGGAACGAAGACGCTGAGCGAGATTACCTCCTGCATGATCTTGAGCTGCCCAAAGCTGAAGTGGGCCTGCTGAGCGCCGATGCGATTGGCTGGCACTTGCAGCAGGTACTCGAACAGGGCGACGCCCCAACTCAGCAGCGCTGCCACGAGCCAGGGACGATGCTCCAAGTGCTTCAGGTGCCCGTACCAGGCATAGTTCATAAAGAAGTTGGAAGCGATGAGCAGCAGAACGGTCTGAACGGCGGGGGACATACCCACACAGAACTCCTTTGACTCGGATCAAAACAGCGATGGAGTACGATATCCGTCCCCCGGCGGCTGACAATGCCGGGCTGTGCAGAATCGGGACGCCCTGGCTAGCGGTCCGGACACCGGGAAAATGTTCAATACGGTCTTCTTGCAACGGCTCGGTGAGATTGGGCCGAGAAGCTGGCCCGCTGGCTGTTGACAGCTCGGTTCCGGCTGTTAGTCTATTGAGACGCTGTCTCAATTTGTTTGTGCTCAAAGAGGTTCCGATGAAACGGTTCGCATTGGCGCTGTCGCTGGCCCTGTTAGCTGCAACTCAGGTCCAGGCTCACTTTGTTTGGCTCGCCATCGAGGCGGGAGAGTCGGGCAAGCCGACCGCCAAGGTTTACTTCGCGGAACAGGCTGAAACAGATGACGCAGCCCTGCTCGACAAGATTACCCACGTCCAGGTCCGGACCCGCGGCGCCGATGGCAAGCTCTCGTCGGAGCCCCTCAAGCTGACCAAACAGGTCGACAAGGACGGAGGCGGCGCTTTGGTTGCTGAGGTTCCGGAAGGAACGACTGGCCTGTCGGGCACGATTGAGTACGGCGTGCTGGAACGTCGCGGCGAAGTCTTTCAACTGAACTACCACGGCAGCTACGCCGACAGCAGCACGCCTGATTTCGGCAAGAATGCGGTCGACGCCTCGCTGCCGATGCAGGTCGTGCCGCACCTGGCCGGCGAAAAGTCGCAAGTCGAAGTGCTCTGGAAGGGGAAGCCGCTCGCCGGGAGCGAAGTGGTCGTCGTCGACACGACTGGCAAGCAACACGAAGCGGTGAAGACCGATGACAGCGGCCGCGCGACCATCGACCTGAGCAAGCCAGGCCTGTATTCGATCCGCGCCAAGTGGGTCGAGGACAAGAAGGGGGAGCACGACGGCAAGACGTTCGAGAAGGCCAATCACTACAGCACGCTCACGCTCCGCGTGAAGTAGGGCGACGCTTCGCGTTTTCAGCTTTCAGTAGGCAGTTTTCAGTTTGTCTTCTTGCCGTGCTGGACGAAAATAGGATGGTGCGCGGATATTTACAGCCGAGCGCCGCATACAACCGGCAAGAACTGATCACTGAAAACTGACCACTGAAAACTCCTCCCCGTGAACAAGGCTTTTGTCCGCGAATCGGATTCGACCGAAGTGCGCTGTCCCCGGTGTGGGGCGATCGGCGAAGAAGCGCTTCGCGCGGCGGTGGAAAGCTTGACGACAGCGGAATCGAGGCGGTCGCTGGCTGCGACGGCCTTTTTCTGTCCCACTCCGGTGTGCGAAGTAGCTTACTTCGACACTATGGAAGCGACGGTGATGGTCGCTTCTCTTGTGCATCCGCTCTATCCGAAGGATCCCGACGCGCCACTGTGCCCCTGCTTCGGCCTGAGGTATGAGGACGTTGTCGAGGAGGCGTCGCAGAGCGTGCCGGTGAAGATTCGCGAGCTGAACCGGCGGTCGAAGACCGACGAAGCCCGCTGCCACGAACTCTCGCCGACGGGACGCTGTTGCCTGCCCGAAGTGCAACGACTCTACTTCAAGCTTAGAGGCGGCGTTTGAGCGACGAGCGCGCGGAGGGAGGAGCAGGTGAATTGGCTTACGTTGGCATTCGATCGGCCGCTTTGGCTACTGTTGCTCCTCACGTTGCCGCTCGTCGTGTGGATGTCGCGGCATAGTCTGGCTGCGATGGGGCGCGGGCGGCGGATTATGGCCGTCGCGCTGCGCTGCGGCGTGCTGACGCTGATGGTGTTCGCGCTGGCGGAAATCCAGTTGGTGCGAGTGACGCAGCGGATCGCAGCCTACTTTTTGCTCGACCAGTCCCTCAGTTTGACGACCGACCAGCGTCGCGAAGCGGTCGGTTATGTGGCGGCTGCGACGGCGGCCCATCAAAACCATTCGCTGGGTGACACGGCGGGGGTAATCGTCTTCGGCAGTGAAGCGCAAGTCGAACGGCCCCTTTCCCCACTGTCGCAACCGGCGATGGAGATGGAAGCCGCGATCGACGGCAATCGGACCAATCTGGCCGACGCCATGCGACTGGCGCGAGCGACAATGCCGAGCGACGTGGCAAGGCGGATCGTCGTCGTGAGCGACGGCAATCAAAACGTCGGGGACGCGTTGGCCGAAGCTCGCCGGCTGGCGGAGGCGGGGATCGGTATCGACGTCGCTCCCCTTCCCTTCCTCGCGCAAGCGGACGTGCGAATTGAGAAAATCAACGTCCCGGGCGTGGCTCGCGCCGGGGCTCCGTTTGACGTGTCGATCGTCCTCGAGCACGTTCAGCCGCCGCACGCCTCCTCCGATCAGCCGGTGAGCGGCCGGCTGGTGGTGCTGCGCAAAGCGGGTGGGCGCAGCTCGCTGGTGGCGGATGAAGCGGTCAGCTTGCCGCCGGGCAAGACGGTGCTGACTTTTCGCGAGGAGCTAAACGAGGCGGCGTTCTACTCGTACGAAGCCCGCTTCACCGCCGATCGTCCCGAGCAGGATCGCATCACACAGAACAATCAGGCCACCGCGTTCACCAACCTGCAAGGTCGCGGGCAGGTGCTGATGATCGTCAACTCCGAATCGCCAGCGGAGTTCGACGAGCTGGTCGCAACGCTGCGCAAGAACGACATGGAAGTAACGGTGCAAACCACCGACTCCTTGTTCACAAGCCTGGCGGAGCTGCAGCAGTACGATTCGATCGTGCTCGCCAACGTGCCTCGCGTCAGCGGCAATGCGGCGGACGCTCTGTCGATTTTTACCGACGAGCAGGTGCGGATGTTGGTGCAATGCGTCGAGAAGTTCGGCGCGGGGCTGGTGATGATCGGCGGGCCCGACAGCCTGGGCGCGGGAGGCTGGGCGAATACCGAACTGGAACGGGCGATGCCGGTCGATTTCAGCGTAAAGAACGCGAAAGTAGCCGCAGTCGGCGCGCTGATGCTGGTGATCGACAAATCGGGCTCGATGGATGGCGAGAAGCTGAAGATGAGCAAGGCGGCCGCCCAGGCGGCGGTCGACATGTTGGGCTCGCTCGACCAGATCGGCGTGATTGCGTTCGACGGCGACGCGGAAGAGGTCGTGCGCTTGCAGCGAGTCGGCGGACAGCCTCACCAGGTGAAGAGCCGCATCAGCCGACTGGCGTCGGGGGGCGGCACGAACATGGAGCCGGGCGTCCGGCGCGGTTATGCGGCGCTCGAGCGATCGGAAGCCTCTGTCAAGCACATGATCGTGCTCACCGACGGCCAAACGCAGGGTTCCGGATACGCCCAGCTCGCCGCCCAGATGCGCAAGAAGAACATCACGACCACGACCGTCGCCATTGGAACGGACGCGGCGCGCGGCCTGTTGCAAGACATCGCAACCCGCGGAGGCGGCAAGTACTACCAAGTGAACAACCCGCGCGTTTTGCCTCGCATCTTTAGCCGCGAAACGCGCCGCGTCGTTCGGCCGCTGATTTTTGAGGACGAAAAAGGATTTCAGCCGAGCATGGTCGGCAGCCACGAAGTGCTGCGCGGCATCGACGGACCATTGCCGCCCCTGACCGGGTTTGTTCTGACGACGACGAAAGACAGCCCGCTCGTCGAAACGCCCATCCTCGCGCCAAAGCCGGGGGCTACGAACAATTCGATTCTCGCCACCTGGACGTACGGCTTGGGACACACGGCCGTTTTTACGAGCGACGCCGGTCAGCGCTGGACGAAGGATTGGCCCGCGTGGCCGCAGCAGGAGCAACTGTTTGTGCAACTGGTGCGCTGGTCGATGCGGCCGCTCGGCGATCAAGGCTCGTTCAGCGTGGCGACCGACGTGAAGGATGGCCGGCTGCGTGCGGTGGTCACCGCCATGACCAAGGACGGCGAGTTTCTCAACAACCTGCCGATGCAGGCCGTCGTGGCCGGCGAAGGGGGGGAGCAATCGCAGCCGCTCGAGTTCAAGCAAGAGGCGCCTGGCCGCTACGTGGCCGAGACCACGCTCGCCGCCGCCGGAAGCTATTTGATCGGCATCTCGCCCGGTCGCGGGCACGGACTGCTCCGAACGGGCGTGAACGTGCCCTATTCGGCGGAGTTCAAGGATCATGCAGCCAACGAAGAGCTGATGCTGCAGCTCGCTTCGATCTCGCCGCCGGGGGGCAAGCCGGGCGAAATCATCCGCCTGCCGGACGATCCCAAACAGTGGCGGCGGTTTGCCGGGCCCGATGTGTTTCGCCGCGACCTGCCGCCGGGGCGAGCGCTGAGCGCGCTGTGGCCGCTGGCCGTGCTCCTTGGCGCTGGACTGTTTTTCTTGGATGTCGCCCATCGGCGAGTCGGGGTTGCGCTGCCGCCGCTGCGTACGATGGCGCAGCGGTTGTTCATGCGGAAGGCTGCGGAAGCGGAAAGCCAGGCCGATGCTCGATTGGCTCGGCTGCGATCGACGAAGTCGGCCACGCAGGCTCTGGCGGCCAGTCGCTATGCGTCGAACGAGCCGGAAGGCGAAGTCGAGCTGGCGTCGCTGACGGAAGTCGTCGAGACGCCGCCGCGGCCGGAGCGTTTTCCTCGCCCGCCAGCGCCTGAACGCGAGGAAACGCCTTCCGACGAATCGAGCTACTCGCAGCGGCTGCTCGATGTGAAGCGGAGCCTGCGAAACAAGTCGAAGTGAGTCCAGAAAAAAGAAAAAGCGTCCCGGCGGTCGCAACTCCGCCGGGACGCCTGGAGGACTCCTCGCGAGGCAATGAAAACCCGCGAATCGTCGTTCGAGAAAGCGATCCGTTGTGTGTTTGAATGCTCCCTGTACTGATTACTGAAAACTAAAGACGTGTGTTGTTGCTACTTGACCAGTTTCAGTGGCCGGTGGTTGGCGATTTCTCGGAAGACGTTCTTCAGGTTTTCCTCCACCTGGTTGATCGGTCGGCCGCCGGGCACGTTGAAGTGCCTGCTCTTGGTGATGTTGGCGACGTTCTGCATGATGTTGGTGTCGGCCCCGGCGCCGAGGCTGATTGCGACGACCGGATAACGTCGGTCGGCGCTGGCGGCTAGGGTCGCCTCGTTAATGACCGATTGGTTGGCGGCGTTCTGGTTGACCTGGCCGTTGTGGAAGTTGGCCTGACCGTCGGTCATCAGCACGATCATTTTGAAGGCGTTCGGCCGGCCGTACTGATCGAGGTGTTGCCGGGCCGTCTTCAGACCGGCGCCGATGTTCGTGTAGTTGTGATAGTGGCCCGCCTGGCGGTGATAGGCCACACTGACCACGTGATCGAGGTCTTCGGTCAGAGGCACTTCGAGCAGGCCGTTGCCGTCAGGCCCGTCGTAGATCGCCAGCCCAACGCGATCGCCGGTCGGCATTTCACGGATGTAGTCCATGAACACGTCGAGCGACTGCTTCAGGGCGTGCATCGGCTGGGCGCTGACCTTCCACAGGTCGGGCGTCATGTCGTAGCCGTACTGCTGGTCGAGCCAGTAGTTGATCAGGTTCTTGTAGCCGAACTTGTAGCGATAGCCGCCCGTGTTGTTCAGGCCGCTGCCGCTCTCGCAGAAGTCGATGTACGCATCCCAACTGCCTTTTGGATAGGGATACGGCACGTTGTTCAGGCCGAGGGCCTTCTTGGCGGTGGTGTTGAAGGCCCCGCTGCTGAAGTCGAACAGTTCCCCTTCGGTCGAGTTCGAACCCGATCGGACATAGACCTTGTTAATTTGCTTGTTGCTGTTGGAGAACGTGCCGCTCGTGCCGCTTAGGCCGCTGAATGTCTTGCTCGAGCCGTCGGTGAAGACCAGCTTCACATGCTGCAGCGTCTTCGTCGAAGTCACGTACACCGCCGTGCGCTGGTACTGCACGTGAATCTGCGGCTTGGAACTGCTCGTCGGCGGCGTGCCGGGCACCGTCAGCCAATCGGGCTCAAACTGCAGGTTTCCATAGACCGGCGAACCGAGTTCCTGATAGATCTGCCACAGATTGGCGTCGACGGCCGCTCGGCCGAGCGTGCTGTAGGCGGCGAACGTCGAGTCGTCGTTCATCGAGCCCGAGTAGTCGAGCACCACGACAATGTCGCGCGGCTGATACATGGCCACCGATTCGGCGTGAATCGTGAAGTCGTCGCGCCCCAGGAGCCGGCCGAAGAACAGCGGCTGATGCGGATAGGTGAGCGCCACCTGCATGGTCGAAGGAGTGGCGCCGCCCGGCTTGAAGCTACGAGTGGTCGGATCCCACTCGCCGGAGGCGAGCTTCAGGTGCTGGCCGTGTTCCGATAGGAACTGGGCCTTGGCGGCTTCGAGCCGTGCTTCGTCCACCGCCGTGATCGAACTGCCGACTGGGTTGCGCACGAGATACTCGAGCGCTTCGGCTTCGGCGGCCGACTGGCCATCGACCAGCACCCCCGCCCCGGCGAGCGCCGCGGCGTCGACGCTGCGAGAGAGCTGCGTTTGCAGCGTGTACATGTAGCCGACATCGACCGCGAAGGCGACCATGCCGAGCATGACCACCATGAGCACCGCGGTCAGGACCACGATGTTCCCCTTGCGGGCCGCTCGCAGACGTCGGCTGCTGCGGCTGACGCGCTTACGATCCGACACACAACTTGATAGCTGGGCGTACATGAACCCCTCCCTCTCCGCACGCGACCTGGCGTGTAAATGACGGCACCGAACGGTGAAAAGTGAGCTTGTTGGACTAGTGTTGGAGCGGAAGGGGACGCTCCAACAGCAACCATAGGTCAAAAATGGCGGAAGGGAAATTTTTCCGGCAAATTCGCCTTGCCGCCCCGGAAAAGTGAGCTATCGGCGACTGCTTATTGATGCTGGAGGGGATTCGCCGAGCAGCCCGCGCTGGCACTAGCGGAACGGCGCGAGCCGTCCGGTAAAAGAATGAATGCCGTGGGGCGGATTGGATTGGGACGCCATTTCTCGAGCGATTCACCGGGCGTTGATTGGGGACCCGCTGGGATTCACAGGGCGGCTTGCACCGCTCCGCTTTCTTCCTTTCTCCTACGTTTTCTGGCTTCTGGAGCGGGCGGTCCAGCTGATTTGGAGGGAGTAAGCTTTTTTCTGTAAAAAGTTTGACCCCCCAAGGGGGCTGTTGTACGCTGACGATTCTGCGGGTCTGTGCACGTTCGTGCTGCGCAGTTCGCAACTTATCTACCTGGTTGACCAGGAGCCTTTCGCTGCCTGCCAACCTGCCTGTCATCTTAGTTAGCGGAGGTCTTATCCATGGGGCAAAAACGGGGTGCTTTTACGCTAGTTGAATTGTTAGTTGTCATCGCAATCATCGGTGTGCTTGTTGCACTGTTGTTGCCCGCCGTACAAGCGGCGCGCGAAGCGGCCCGTCGCTCGAGTTGTACCAACAACTTGAAGCAGATCGGCTTGGGCATGCACAACCACCACGACACGCTCAACCAATTGCCGTCCGGGTACCTGTACCGCGGTGGCGCTGGCAAGGCCAACTACGGCTGGGCCGTGTTGATCTTGCCGTACATGGAACAGGGAAATTTCTACGAGCAGCTCAATCCGCTCGATATTCCGCTCTACGATCGCTACAAGAGCGGCGCTGCTGCCGCCGATCAGGCGCTGCTGCAGACCAAGCTGAAGGTCTACCGCTGCCCGTCGGACACCGGTGGCGACCTGGCTACCAGTGTGAACTTTGGCAGCACCAATCACTTCCGCGTCGCGCTGGCGAACTACGTCGGCTGTGCCGGCTGGAGCGCCACGCCGTCGTATCCGACCCACGATGGGGATTGCGGTGGCATGCTCTGGGGTAACAGCAAGCTCAACATGTCGGCCTGCACCGACGGGACGAGCAACACGCTGCTGGTCGCCGAACGGCGGTTCCGCCAGGACCACGCTGCGACGTGGGTGGGCGTGGGCCGGAACGACTCGTACGGCAATCAAGGCACGCTCCGCACGTTGTTCCGCGCGACGTTCACGATGAATTTCAACTATGCAGCCGCGGGCTCTCCCGAAAACGCGGGCAAGGGTTGGTCGAGCGAACATCCCGGCGGCATCAACGTCTGCTTGCTCGACGGCTCGGTCCGGTTCCTGAGCCAGAACACGAACGCCACGGCTGTGCTCCAACCGATGAGCCTGCGCAGCGACGGAATGACTTTCGAACTTCCGTAACGGCTGAGTCGGCGTCGAATTCATGGGGGCGGGATTTCGCGATCCCGCCCCTGTTCTGCTTCAGGACAGGGGAAACTATCTACGCATGAGAACCGCGATGATCTTTGCGCTAGCAGCCGTCTCGCTGCTGGCTTTGGGCTGCAACTCTCAACGATTGAACGAGGTTACTGGCAAGGTAACCGTCGACGGCAAGCCGGTGGCCGGGCTTGAGGTTCGCTTCGAACCCAAGGACCCAAGCATCGGGACTACCGCGATCGGCTATACCCAGGCCGACGGCAGCTACAAGCTGCATTATCCCGGCGACAACACGGGCGCCCCGGCGGGCGAATACTCCGTCAGCATCTCCGGTGGCGAAGGGGGAATCGACGGCGCGCCGTCGGTCCGAGTCGCGCCGAAGTACGCTTCGGGGACCGAACTCCCGGCCACGGTGAAGCCAGGGCCGAATACGATCGATTTCGAAGTGACGAGCAATTAGCTGTCGCGGATCGGCGCGAGCCGTCCGGCGAGTGTGCGTTTGCAGCGTGGGGCGTTTTGGTGGGGCCCGTTTGGGAGCCTCACCGGGCGGCTTGCGCCGCTCCGCTTTTCTTGTTCGCTCGTTGGTTTTTTGTTGACGAGTTGTTGATTATTTGTTAGCGTGTTAGCTGCGCTTTAGCCGCACCCTGTTGCCTGGTTGGTGACGAGGGGCGTTTTATGCTGCGCGGTGGTTGTTGCGAGGGTTTCGTGGGGCAAGCGAAGCGGCCGGTGGTGGAGGCGTTGTTGGCGGTTGAAGAAGTTCTGGTGAGTGGTGTGACGCAAGCATGGAAAAGGGGTTGTGAAAGTTGTCGGCCGAGCGGCGCGGCTGCGGGGACTTACGTCGCGAAGACGGGTGTTGTGAGAGGTCTTGTTAAGTGTTGTATTTTGGGCGGTGAAAAACGTGGTGATTTATTCCGAGTTTACGAAGAGCTGTGTCGTAAGACGTTGCTCGGAGGCCGGTTAGCGGAGAGGGTGGAGTGAGTTGCGGCGAATTTTTGCGAAGCGCACAGGGGTTGTATTTTTGCGGCGCCGTTGTGATGGGCGAATTGACGTAAGTTCGTGGTCGGCGGCGCTGCGCGTCCTTAGAATAGGGGTTGTGAAAACGTCGTCCGAGGACGCCTTGCGTAAGGAGGGACTCATCGTGTTGCCAACCTGGGTTATGGCGGTGTCGCTGGTGGTTGGACAGGCTGCGCCGGCTGAGCAGGCCGAGGCGGCTGCGTCGGCTCCCCTTCGGGCGGCCTCGGCTGCGCAAGGGGCCGAGGAGAAACTGTCGGGGGCGGCGCTGCAGGCCAAGGTGAAGGGGCTGATCCAGCAGCTCGACAGCAACCAGCAGGCCCGGCGCGAGGCTGCCGAGAAGGAGTTGGTCGCCCTCGGGCCCGATGTGCTGCCGCTGCTGCCGACGGTGAACGCCCGAACGCCGGCGGAGGTTCGTAACCGCATTTTGCGCGTGCGGGGAGCGCTGATGCAGTTGGCGATCGAGGCGTCCACCCGGCCAGCCCAGGTGAATCTGTCCGGGGAAATGAAGCTGTCCGAGGCGCTGGCCAAGATCAGCGAGCAGACGGGGAACCGGTTTATCGACTATCGGCAGCGGTTCGGGCAGGAGCGGACCGATCCGACGGTAAAGATCGAGATCGTCAACAAGCCGTTCTGGGAAGCGCTCGACACATTGCTCGATGCAGCCGGGATGACGATCTACAACTACGACGAGGACGCGACGGCGCTTGCGTACACGGCGCGGGACGCGATGACGGGGAACCGCGTGGGAAAAGCAGCCTACAGCGGGCTTTTCCGCCTGGAGCCGACGCGGGTGGACGCTTCTCGCGATTTGCGGACCGGCACACACTCGCTGCGGGTTACGGCGGACGTGGCTTGGGAGCCTCGCGTGCGGCCGATCGTGCTCGAGCAGCCCCTGGCGGAGGTGACCGCCGTGGATGAGGCGGGCAATGCGATTGAGGTGGATGGCTCGGAAGGAAATTTGGAGGTGCCGGTTGAGGGAACCAACGCGGCGGTGGAATTGGAAATTCCGCTGATGGCGCCCGAGCGGAGCGTAAAGCGGATTGCGTCGCTCAAGGGAAAGCTTAGCGCGGTGGTGCTTGGACGGACGGAGGAGTTTGAGTTCGACAATCTGGAAACCGCCAAGAATGTGGAGCAGGAACGGGGCGGCGTAGTGGTGACGCTCGAGCGTTTCCGGCGCAATGGCGAGATCTTTGAGGGGGAGATTCGAGTGCGGTTCGACAAGGCAGCCAATGCGCTCGAGTCGCACCGCGGTTGGATCTACAACAACGAGTGTTATCTGGTCGATCCGCAGGGACGGAAGATCGAGAACGCGGGGCTGGAGGCGTCGCTGTTGGCTGTGAATGAAGTAGGGCTGATTTACCGCTTCGACGTGCCCGATGTGCAGTCGATGAAGGGGTATCGGTTCGTGTACGCGACGCCGGCTGCGATTATTAAGACGCCGGTGGAGTTTGAGCTGAAAGACATTGATCTGCCGTAGGGTGTGGGCGGCGATGTATGGAAGCAATTGATGACGAGTTGAAAGTGCGGTCAGGGGCGCGAGACGCGATGGGAACCTTGAATGGCAAGCAGGAAAGGGCTGTTGTGGCTGGATAGATGGGAGCGTGACGTTTGCTGGCTAGTCGCGGCAATGTGCGTGTGCCTGGCGGGCACGTTTGCCGCGGCGCAGGACGAGCCGCCGGAACGCTCGGTGATTGCGCGGGTCGATGGCGAGCCTGTTCTTGCGGATGAAGTGGATCGCGAGCTGCGGGCTGCGTATGGCGTCGATTTTGAGGTGGCGTCGGCTGCGGAGGAGATTCGCCGGCAAGCGGCGGAGCAGGTAGTGCGGCGGCGATTGGTGCTGAAGTACTTGCAGCAATCGAAGCAGGGAGTAAGTGAGCAGGATGTGGCGCTCGCGCTGGAGCAGCTCAAGAGCGAGCTGAAGGCGCAGGGGACGACCTACGAGGAGTACCTGCGCCGTGGCGGGTGGCGGGAGGAAGATTTTCGGCGGCATCTGACTTGGATGCTGAGTTGGCGGAAGTTTTTGGAGCGGAACCTGACCGAAGCCAACCTGGAGAAGTATTTTGACAGCCATCGCGCCGACTTTGACGGGCGCGAGGTGCGCGTGGCTCATTTGCTGCTGAAGGTCGCCGGCGACGACTCCCGGCAGCGCGAGGAGCGAGTGGCGGAGGCCGCGCGGATTCGGAAGGAGATCGAAGCGGGGCGAATTACATTCGCAGAGGCCGTGAAGCGATATTCGGAATCGCCGACGGCGACACAAAACGGCGGGGATCTCGGGTTCATTCGCCGACATGAGCCGATGCCGGAGGCGTTTTCGCGAGTGGCGCTGGGGCTCGACGCGGGGGCGGTGAGCGAGCCGGTAGTGACGCCGTTTGGCGTGCATCTGATTCAGTGCTTGGAGGTTCGGCCGGGGAAGAAGGCCTGGCGCGATTCGGAAAGCGAAGTTCGCAAGGCGGTGACGCTCTATTTGTTCGAATGGGCGGCGGAGCGACAAAAGGCGAAGTCGAAGGTAGAGTGGACGAGCTCTGGCTTGGCGGAGTCGGTGGGGACTCGCTAGACGGCACGCTGTTAAACGGGCTGCGGGCGATTGCCGCGAGGAACTTGGTGGCTTGTGGAATGGATTGATCAGGGACGATGACGCTTCCGGCTCACTTCGACGATGCGGCGTGGCGACGCAAACTGGCGCAGCGGCTGCTTGAATGGTTCGATCGGCACGCGCGCGAATTGCCGTGGCGCGAGTCCCGAGATTTGTACCGCATCTGGGTCAGCGAGATCATGCTGCAGCAGACCCAGGTGGCGACGGTGATCGCGTATTTCAAGCGGTTCTTAGAGGACTTTCCCGATGTTCGCGCGCTTGCCGCCGCCGACGAAGAGCAGGTGATGCGACGGTGGGAGGGGCTCGGCTATTATCGTCGCGCCCGGCAGATGCACGCAGCAGCCAGGCGGATTGTCGCGGAGCATGGCGGCGAGTTTCCGCGGACGTATGAGGCGGTTCGCACCCTGCCGGGCATTGGCCGCTATACGGCCGGGGCGATTCTGTCGATTGGTCTCGACGCCCGGCTGCCAATCTTGGAGGCGAACAGCATTCGGGTGCTGGCGCGGCTGGCGGCGTATCGCGGCGATGTGATGTCGACGGCGGGGCAAAAGCTGCTGTGGCAGGCGGCCGAAAGCGTGTTGCCCGCCAAGCGATGCGGGGCCTTCAATCAGGCGCTCATGGAATTGGGAAGCGAGATCTGCACGCCTCGCAGCCCCAAGTGCGAACAGTGTCCGGTGGCTCGGCTGTGCGCGACTCGCGAGCTTGGGCTGCAAGAGGCGATCCCCGCGCCGAAGAAGCGGCCCGTGTTTGAGGAGGTGACGTACGTCGCCGTGGTCGTGCGTCGCGGTGAGGAAGTGCTGGTCCGCCGCTGTCAGCCGGGGGAGCGTTGGGCCGGGCTGTGGGATTTTGTGCGGTTCACGGTGAGCGATGCTGCGGGCGAAGCGTCAGCGGAATTGACCAGGCAAGTGCAGACGCTCACTGGCCTGTCGGTCCGCATGGGCTTGCAGTTTGCGACGCTCAAGCACGGCGTCACGCGGTTTAAGATCACGCTGAAGTGCTTCGAAGCCGTGCTGGCCGATCGCCGGCGGGCGAAGGCAGAAGAAGCCGAGGGCCTGCGCTGGGTGACCGTGGACCAACTCAGCGAATTGCCGCTCAGTACGACGGGCCGAAAGATCGCTCGGCTGCTCGCCGACGAAGTAGTTACCGGCTAAGTGGTTTACGCCTCGGGCGGGCGTGGTTTTTCGCCGCTGGGCGGTGGGCTGGTTGAGCTGTCTTCGGGCACAATCGACAGGCCGTCCGAGGCCCGCAGCTGAACCCGATACGCCTTGTCCTTCTGCAGCTTCATCGAAACCGCCTGCCCGTGGGCCGCGCGAATGCCAAGCTCCTTCGCTTTGGCTTCGTCGTTGGCGATGTTCCAGAAGTCGCCCCAGATCTTCTTTTCCAGATCCGTTTCCTTGCCGCCGCGAGCATAGGCTTGGGGTCGCTGGCCCGCTTCGTCGAGCGGAAAGCCGTCGATCGGCTGTTGCATTTCGCCGAAGATGCGGCGGAAGAGGACGAGCGACGTGCTGCGGTCGATGTCGGCCTGCTCGACGTACTTGTCGTCGAACTTCACGATCCAGTTATCGATGTAGACGACATCGCCGCGAATCCGATATTGCCGCTCTTTGCCGATCGGCTGACCTTCGTCGTTGAGTTCGACGAACTTGACGACCGTGTACGGCTCGCCTTTCTCGTCGGTTCCTTGGTCAACGACGGTCAAGCGCGCGAGGCGGTGATCGACCTTCAGCAGCGTTAGCCGAGCGTTGAGATTTTCGATGTCCTTGTTGAGTTGATCGATCTGCTGGTTGGCGACGTTGAGCTGTTCAGTCGTCTCGGCGAGCTGCGATTGAGCCGCCGAAAGCTCGCGGCTGGCCTGATCGAGCTTCTCTTGGGCCTCGGCCAGCTCTTTGCTTTGGCGGCGGGCTTCGATTTCCTTCGCGTTGTACGTGGTGTAGCCGAACCAGCCGGCTACGGTGATCACGCCGAGGACGACCGTCGTGAGGATCGTCCGCAGGAAGCTGTTCAGCGTCGCCAGGTTTTCCATGGTGCTCGGCATGTGACAATTCCCGGCTGAAATCGCTCGTTAAGCTTCTCGTCCCAGCAGCCGACGCGTGGCTGCCTCCACGTCGGCCTCGCGCATCAGGCTTTCGCCGACCAGGATCGCGTCGACGCCTGCCGCCTGTAATCGTAGCACGTCGTCCCGCGTGTAAATGCCGCTTTCGCCGACGAACACCGCGTCGAGCGGCACCTTTTCTCGCATCCGCACCGTGCGGCCCAAGTCGACCTCGAACGTGCGCAAATCGCGGTTGTTCACGCCGATCAATGTCGCCCCGGCTGCGAGCGCCCGCTCGAGGTTTTCCTCATCGTAGAACTCGACGAGCGGCGTCAGGCCAAGCTCGAGCGCCTCGGCGTGCAGCTTCCGCAGGTTGCAATCGTCGAGGCATTCGGCGATCAGCAACACCGCGTCGGCGCCCGCCACTCGGGCTTCGACGAGCTGATGCGCGTCGAGGATGAAATCCTAGCGCAGCAGCGGCAAGTTGACCGCCGAGCGGATCTGCCGCAGGTACTCGAGGCTGCCCTGAAAGAAGTGTTCGTCGGTGAGGACGCTCAGGCAACTGGCGCCGGCCCGTTCGTACGAACGA
>Ga0182743_1002240_pt1 | contig 17313 bp, 14 predicted proteins | sample eDN3rd30CKraftOP_FD_128522 | JGI IMG/M metagenome (GOLD analysis project Ga0182743, IMG submission 128522) | Enriched Organic Plus compost microbial communities from Emeryville, California, USA - eDNA 3rd pass 30_C Kraft OP (version 2) (version 2) ... | reverse complement strand
ATCGGATCAACGACCGGGGCAATAGCGAACTGATCCTCGGTTACGGTCTCTGGAACGGCAACGACCCTGGCTGCCGCCGGCTCGGCAGACACCTTCGGCTCGGTGCGAGGGCGGACAACGAGCGCCCTGCCCGACATGAGCTCACCAAAAAGGATCATGCCGATCTGCAGCACGAAGGAAACGATGCCGACTGCCGCGAGGATGAACGTCGTCTTGGGAGCAGCCGGCGTCACAGAGGCGGCGGCGAGCGTAATCACCCGCACGTCTGGCAGCGAGGCATTGATATCCGTACGCGAAGTCGCGTCGCGATAACGGATCAGATAGCTTTCGAGCAGGTCGCGCTGGGCCTTGGCTTCGCGCTGCAAACCGTCGAGCGTGACGGTCTGACGGGTAGCGTCGCCGGCCGAAGACTTGAGTCTATTCAATTCGTTCTGCAACGAAGTGATGAGATCACTTTCGATCTTGGCCTCGGCCTTGAGTGCCTCGGCGGAGCGCCGCCCTTCGATACCGATCTGCTTATCGATCTCGGCGATCTGGGCGACGATCGCCTGAACGTCCGGATGGTTAGGCAGGAGCGTCGCCAGCTTCTGCGCCTTCTCGCCCTGGAGTTGCGCCTTCTGCTGGGTGAGCTGCTGGATCGTGGCGGAATCGCGAATATCGGTGATGCCTTCGATCGGCTGGCCTTCCTTGAGCATGCCGTCGATCAGGTTGGCACGCGACAGCGCCGTGTTCATCCGCTCCTGAGCCGCCGTGATCTGGCCGGCGACGCTCGACATCTGCTGGTCGACGACGGACGTATTGGTGCTGCCGCTGGTCAGCAGGTCGTTGTCCACCTTGAACGAGGCGACCTTGGCTTCGGCATCGGCAACCTTCGTACGCAGGCTCTCGATCTGCTGCTCGAGCCAGACAGAGGCCTCGGCGGTATCGGACAGCGAGAGAGCCGCGCGGCGCTGCACGTGTGCATTCGCAATGGCGTTAGCGAGCCGCGCGGCCAGCTGCGGGTCTTCGGAGCGAACGCCGACGGTAATAACCAGCGAGTCCCTGCTGCGCTTGACCGACAGACGCTCGGAGAGATTGGCCAGGATCGTCTCGTCGACATCGCGGGCTGCCGGCTTACGGCCGAGCAGCGAGCCGATGAGCCCGACGATCGAGGTACCCGGATCGGTGAATTCCTTCACCTCGCGCAAGCCCTGCGTCTCGATCACGCTCTGGAGCGTATCGCGGGACTTGATGAGTTCGATCTGGCTGGAAATCGCGGAGTCTGCGGTGGATTCGGTCGCGCTTGGACCCGTATCGCCTGCAGCGCGCGTATAAACACTGTCGCGCGGCGCAACGAGGATGCCCGCTTCCGATTCATATGTCTTGGGAACGAAAAGCAGCAGACCATAGGTTGCCGCCAGCAGAAGCACGGTCACGAGAACGATGCGGATCTTGCGCGCCCAGATCGCACCAAGCATGGCACGCATGTCCATGCTCAAATCGCGTTCATCGTGCGACTCGTATGCCATCGGCGCCCCCGTTTCATCTGCTTGCTTATCGGATCGACGTGGTAAGCAATCCGTTAAGAAACTCGCAATTCGCACCCCAACCACCCCCATCTTAAGGGGATTGTTAACCATAGCCGGCACACATTGCGCGCGATGAAAATCGTGGAATTTCAAATGCGCTGGCTGCGATTCTCGCTCGTGATTCTCATGGCACCCCTTGCCGGCTGCGCCGTCAATTCGCAGCCTGCGACCTACCAGGTCGACACCAAGGGCCCCTACAAGCTCGACACCGGCGATACGCTCCGCGTCACCGTCTATGGCGATCCTCAGCTCTCCACGACTTACAAGGTCGATGACAGCGGCTCGGTGGCCCTGCCCCTGGTCGGGCCGGTGACCGTACGCGGCGCTACCACGCAAGGCGCCTCAACGCGCATCGCCGCTGCGCTGACGCGCGGCTACATGCGCAATCCGAACGTCGCCGTGGAAGTCGCGGAATACCGTCCGTTCTTCATTCAGGGCGAGATCAACAATAGCGGCCAGTTTCCCTATGTGTTCGGCATGACCGTGCGTTCGGCCATCGCGACGGCCGGCGGGTTCAAGGAAACCGCCGATCGCGGCAACGCCGTCGTCTATCGTCGCCAGGGCAACGACATGGTCAAGGCGAAGGTCGATCTCGACTTCCCGGTCTTTCCGGGCGATACCGTCGTCATCCTCGAACGCTGGTTCTGAGGCCAGTCGGAACCTACTCATGTCTCAGCAGAAATTGCGTATCCTGCAGGTGTTGCGTGCTCCTGTGGGCGGGTTGTTCCGGCATGTGCTGGACCTGACGGAAGGGCTCTCCGCACGAGGCCATGAAATCGGCATCGTCGTCGACTCGCTGAGCTCGGACGCTCTCACCGACCAGAAGCTCGCTCCGATCGCCGGCAGCGCGACGCTCGGCATTCACCGCCTGCCTATGCCGCGGGTGGCCGGTTCCGGCGACCTAACCACCCCATTCCGCATCCATGGCCTGGCCCGCAAGCTCGGCATCGACGTCATCCATGGCCACGGCGCCAAGGGTGGCCTCAATGCCCGGCTGGGCCGGCTGGCGACGCCACGCGCGGCGCTCTACACCCCGCATGGTGGCATGCTGCATTACGCGCCGCAATCGCGCTCGGGCAAAGTCTTCCGTGCCATTGAGCGCGCGCTGCTGCCACTCACCGATGCGGTGATCTTCGAGAGCGCCTTCGCCCGCGACGCCTATATCCGTACCATCATCCAACCGCGCTGCCCGCACCCGGTGGTGCACAACGGCCTCGCCGAAGCCGAATTCATCCCCGTCGCCCCCAACGCCGACGCCGCCGACTTCCTCTTCGTGGGCGAACTGCGTGATCTCAAGGGCGTCGATGTCCTCATCGAGGCCTTTGCCGACCTCACCAGGCCCGACGGCACCCTGCCGTCGCTGATGCTGGTCGGCGACGGTCCTGACCGGGCGCGATACGCTCAGATGCTGGAAGGTCGCAACCTCGCCGATCGTGTCACCATGCCAGGGGCCCGCCCGGCGCGCAGCATGTTCCCGACCGGCCGCTGCATGGTCGTCCCCTCGCGCGCCGAGTCCCTGCCCTATGTCGTCCTGGAAGCCACTGCGGCTGGCCTCCCGGTCATCGCCACCGATGTCGGCGGCGTAAAGGAAATCTTCGGCCCGACAGCCGGCTCCCTCGTTGCAGCCGGTGATGTCGAGAGCCTCAGGAAGGCCCTGCAGGCCTTCCTGGACCAGCCCGACCGTGCCGCCGAGGAAACGCGCGAGCGCCTAGATTTCGTGCGGCCGCGCTTCTCGCTCGACGTCATGACCGAAGCTATAGAAAGCCTTTACCGTCAGGCGATTGCTAGACGTTAACGCTTCCGTTTCACCCCGGATTCATTCCTCGACCCGATAGTGGCGCGAACAAGAACCCACCTATGGGCCGTTGCGTCATGTTTCACCTGGACCCCAAGCAGGCCGTCCTCGATCACGTCTCCAGCCGCGCTCCGCGCAGCGGCGGACCCGACTTGTCCCCCGAAGCCGAAGCGATCATCGCCGCTCCGGTGGAAAAGACCATTTCGGCAACCGTCATCGTCGGCGCTGCGCAGGCGGTCGAAGCCCTGCTCCTCGCTGCAACCGGCTACGCGATCTACTGGCTCTATGTCGGGCACACGCCGATCTTCTATGTCCCGGTGATCCTGGGTGCGACGCTCCTGGCGAACGTCCTCATCAACGCCGCGCGGATGCACAAGGTGTCGTCCTATCGCCTCGGCCTGCTGCAGATCGGCCGCGTGCTCGCTGCCTGGTCTCTGGTCTTCGTCATGCTCATGGTGCTCGCCTATGTGTTCAAGGCGTCCGAGATGGTCTCGCGCGTCTGGCTGGCCGGATGGTATCTCGTAGGCATTGTGCTGCTCGTCGCCTATCGCATGGCACTGCGCGCACTCGTCATGCGCTGGACCGCCCAGGGCCGGCTCAAGCGCCGTACGGTCATCATCGGTGGTGGCAAGGATGCCGAGGCGCTGATCGATACCATCCGCTCTGGCGCCACCAACGACATCAACCTGCTCGGTCTCTTCGATGACCGGATTGATGAGCGTTCACCCGATATCGTCTCGGGCTACCACAAGCTCGGCAAGGTCGCCGATCTCGTCGAGTTCTCGCGCCGCACGCCGGTAGACCTCGTTATCGTCTCGATGCCGCTTTCGGCCGAGAAGCGCGTGCTCGAAATGCTGCGCACGCTCTGGGTCCTGCCCGTCGACATCCGGCTCTCGGCTCACATGAGCCAGCTCCGCTTCACCTCGCGCGCCTACTCATACGTCGGCGAACTGCCTGTCTTCGACATGGCCGACCGGCCGATTTCGGACTGGAACCTCGTCTTCAAGTGGGTGTTCGACAAGATCGTGGCGCTCACCGCGCTTGTCCTGCTCTCGCCGATCATGCTGGCCACGGCTATCGCCATCAGGCTCGAGAGCAAGGGCCCGATCTTCTTCAAGCAGAAGCGGCACGGTTTTAACAACCAGCTCGTCGAGATGTACAAGTTCCGCTCGATGTATACCGACATGACGGACGCGACCGCCTCCAAGCTCGTCACCAAGGACGATCCACGCGTCACCCGTGTCGGTCGCTTCATCCGCAAGACCTCCATCGACGAGCTGCCGCAGCTCATCAACGTGCTCAAGGGCGAGCTTTCCATCGTCGGCCCGCGCCCGCATGCGCTGCAGGCCAAGGCGGACAACATGCTCTACTACGAAGCCGTGGATGGCTATTTCGCGCGCCACCGCGTCAAGCCGGGTATGACCGGCTGGGCCCAGATCAATGGCTGGCGTGGGGAGACGGACACGATCGACAAGATCATGCAACGAGTCAATCACGACCTCTATTACATTGAGAACTGGTCGCTTTTCCTCGATCTCTACATCGTGGTGATGACGCCCGTCTCGCTGTTCTCGGCCCGCAAGAACGCCTATTGAGCCATGTAGGCTTCGCCCAGCCGGGCCGTCAGCTCGGCAAGGTGCGCCTGTGACCTCGCCAGGTCAGTCTCGGCATGCGTGCCGGTCCATGCGAGCAATAGCATCCGCCTCAGCAGCACCAGCGTATCCATGGCAGCGATATCGGCCGCCTCGAGCGGCCGGTGCCGCACGTAGCCCCTGATCCAGGCCGCCTTGAGTTCGGGCAGCACCGCCTGGTCGTCGATGAACGAAACCGCGGCCGCAAAGTCGTAGGCGAACCAGCCGAAACCGCAATCGTCGAAATCGATCAGCGTCACCTTGTCCTCGGCCACCAAGAGGTTAGCCAGGCGCATATCGGCGTGGATCAGCCCGAACCTGTCGCTCCCCTTGCCATAGACCGCCAGGTCCCGTCGCAGCCGCGCATCCAGTCGGGTCAGCGTGTCCCTGACCGGCTCGACGCCCGGTGCCTTCCGCCAATCGCCCCAGATGCCGTCGGTGTCTAGCACCCCCTCGTCCCAGAGTGGTCGCTCGATGCGTTCAGGCCGATAGGTGGTCGTATGGATGTGATTGCGCGCGGCATAGCCGCCCAGCGTCTCGAAGAGTGGGGCGAGCTCATCCTCCGGCTGAGGTTCAATTCCGTCCTCGAAGGCGAAGAGCACGGCGTGCCGTGCAGAAATCTCCGGCGTTTCGACGAACTGCACCAGCGCGCCGTTTGCCCCCGGCAGCGGCCGGGGCACCGGCATCTCGCCTTCGGCACGCAAGGCGGCCACCCAGCCAAGCTCGCTCTTGATGGCGGTCAGCGAATGATATCCTGGGCGGTGCAGCCGCAGGATGTGCTTGGAGCCGTCGGAGCCATCGATTCTGAACGTGTGGTTTTCCGAAAGGTTGACCAGCATCGCGCGGCCGCCCGCCAGCTTCGGCCATAGATGCAGGACCTCTTCTATGGCGCGTTCGATCAAGCCGGGCTCCCCTGCCGGCTCACGAACTGATTCATCCACCGGCACTATCGTGTTGATTTTCTGGGGAGGCTTCTACGCGTGCGCGGCTGCTAAAGGAAGTCGTCGCGACGCGGTGTGAACGCATCGATGAGGAGTCCCTTTTCCAGCGCCTTGACGCCATGCAGCGCGCTCGGCGGCACGATGAAGCTGCCGCCCTTGGGCACGATCATCGTCTCGCCCTCGATAGTCACTTCAAACCGGCCTTCCGCCACGAAGCTCGACTGCACATGCGGATGGGAATGCAGGGCGCCCACGCCGCCCTCGGGAAAGGCAAACGCCACCATCATCAGTTCCGGCCGCTCGCTGAGCACGGCGCGCATTACGCCGCCACCGCTGTCCACCCAGACCACACCCTTGGGCAGACTGAAGTTTTCACTCATTCCGATTCCTCTTGCGTCCGCTGGTATGGTAGCAAGCAGAGTGCATGATCTTCGTCAGGGAGTCGACTGTGTCCGAGCGCATCGCGTTTCGTATGAACCTCAATCCAGGCCAGGCGGCGGCATACAGGAAACGGCACGACGAGATCTTTCCAGAGCTCGCCAGGGCGCTCAAGGATGCCGGCGTTTCCGACTATTCGATCTGGCTGGATCCGGAGACCAACCACCTCTTCGCCACGCTGGTCCGCACCGATACGCACACGATGGACGACCTGCCCAACCAGGAGGTCGTTAAGCGCTGGTGGAAATTCATGGCCGACGTGATGGAGACTCACCCGGACAACGTCCCGGTGCAGGTCGACCTCGTGCCGATGTTTCATCTTGCCTGAAAACAAAAGCGCGGCTGGGGGCCGCGCTTGAAGAAAATGGTCGGAGTGGCCGGATTTGAACCGACGACCCTTTGTCCCCCAGACAAATGCGCTACCAGGCTGCGCTACACCCCGACTGCGGGGAGACATAGAGATTATGGGGTTTTGAGGCAACCCCTGTTTTGATGGCCGTGGGAACAAACAGAAAATTCGGCGACGTTTTGCACATATGGTGGGACGTTCCCCGCCAACAACCCCAGGTGATAGGATGTGCGACGAAACGAAGTGTCTTTCAATGCTCGACGGCGAGCCACTTTATCGAGACACAACACATCTTCGCCGGAACCTTGAGCAGGGAACGCTCATGGATTTGGCAAAGCTTATTGGGGTTGAGGCGATATTTGACCGCTGAATTCTAGGCTAGAGGCAACCAGCCTGTTGCGGCCGTGCCGTGGTCTTCACGTAGAACGCTGTCGACGCGGAACTTGCGTCTCTGCGGCGGCAGGTTGAGCCAGGGCCGGCAACTACCTGATTTTTCGGCGTCCCGCTGATTTCAGCGCACCGTACAGCGCAACACCGATCGCATATCAGGCGCCGACCGAATGGACCGGCTTTTATGCCGGCGTCTTCGCTGGCGTAGGCCGTGGCGATGTGGTCTTGACCGCGCCGGTACCACCGACCATCGAGGCGAACTCCCGTGGCGGGCTATTCTGTTGGTGTGGGCGCAGAATATGCCATCACCGACCAGATCACTCTGCAGACCGAGCACGCTTACACCGACCTCGGGAGCAAAACGATAACCGATCCCGCCGTCTTCCCCGTTGCCCTGGATGAGAGCTTCAAGTTCCATACTCTCAAGGCGGGCGTGAACTTCCGCTTCTAGCAAATTTGGCCGCCGCACCTGTCAGCGCTTGCGCGGCGGCCCGATTGCTACTGACATCCAGAAGATTTACTGCAGTTGCTGACAGAAGACGGCGATGCAACACTTGAGATTGGGCGAAAAGTTCATCTCAAGCGCGTTGACATCCCAGCGTGACCCCACAACAATCGCGTCAATGACACCGATTTTTCATCGTTTGCTAGTCATCGCCCTGCTCTGTTTTTTATCCGGGTGCTCTCCCTATGGGTTTGGTATGAGCCAACTGCAACTCAATGGGGAGACGGAAAAGCTGTCTGAGAACTATCATCATCGAGTGACCGAAGCTGTTGGGGAAAAGCTCTCTCTCGTGAATGCGCAAGTTTCAGAGCCTGCCACGATACCGGGCGGCAGCATGCTTTCGCCGCGCCGGTGGTTCGTGTGTGTGCGCGGACAAGATTTGACCACAGGCGGTCCCCTTAGTGCGATCGTCCTACTCCATGAGAGCAGGCCGGCATCCGCCAAGGTTTTTACGCGCGCTCCGCTTTGCGATGATCTGAAGTATCAGCCTCTTTCGCCAAGCTAGTTCGACCGATGGCGTGGCGCAGTTGAACAGCGGCCTTAGAAGGCTCCCAACTGTCGAACCTTGACCTGGTCAATACGCCGACCGCTCATTCCGATAGACGAAGTGGCGACCACGGCCGAGCTCATCGAAGCGTACCGCACCCGGAGCGTCTTGCTTTCCATCTCGGCGCTCAAAGCTATGCCCCCTCCGACCGTGACGTCCACTTCGAAAGGTTCACCGAGAACCGGGCCGTCGCCGTCGATTAGGGTCATCTCCAACTCATAGAGGCCAGGCCACCTGCCGTCGACGGGCCAGAAATGCGTAACTGGCTCGTACCAGTACCCGACGTGATCACTCCATGCGCCAAGTATCGCGAACATATCTACGCTACTATCGTCCCTCGCTCCCAATACCGTCTCCCCAAAGGCAGCGACAGAGATGGTCGAAGAGCGAGCCACCATCCTGTCTCCACTGTAGGCGGAAAACGACTTGGGTTCGGCCAAACGCGAGTAGATTTGAGTATTATCTTGAAATGCTCGTCGCATCTCAGGCGGATCCGACGCCTCAAACAGCGAAAAGACCTTGAAGTCCTGCGCCTTCATCACCTCGTCGGTCAGCGCGGGGCGTTCGCTAACAAGCATGATGCCGAACATCGGATCAATAAGCACCGATCCGTGTTCCAGCTCGATTGCCGCTGCTGTGTGGCCTGTATAGGTGAGCATGTCCGCTAGGCCGGGGATCGAGATTCCGTGTTGCGGCGGCAATGACGAAAATAACAAATCCAACCCACGCGGTCTGGTCAAGAATCAATTTATACGATGACGTGGATTGGAGTTTTCGGAATCGATAAATGAATGCCGATACTAGCTTGCTGGACATCGCGCCCCGCGCGAGTTTCGCCACCACATTTCTGACCTCCGCGATCACGAACTATCTCTTCGCTGCATGCGTCGTAGGCCTGACGTTCAAGCAGTTGCAGTTGCAGGCACTCGGGGGCATCGGTCCTATTGAGATCACGACCGCGGTGTTGTGTGTTGCCATTGTGGCCGCCTCCGCGCTCTCCCATCGCATCCCCTCAAAAGGGACGATGATTTTGATTGCCGCCCCGCTTTTGGCTTGCCTACTTGCGATGGGCATCGCAGCAATTGTGGGCACATTTCCGCCCAACGGCCGGGACACCCTCGCCTATCTTTTTACGGCGATGGTCGTCTGGTCGTACGCAACTTTGGCCGAACCCGATCACAAGGCCCTGCTCGAAAAGATCGCCTTGGTTATTGGCATCTACCTAACCGCATGCGCCTTGGCCTGGTTGCTTCCGTGGCATTGGGTCGATGTCGTTAGGTACCCCGTCAACGGTAAGCTACAGGGGTTATCCAACAATCCAAATCAAATCGCTTTCCTGACTATCGTTGGTTTGTCGCTGATGTATCTCTGGACGAGCCACAGAAGCACTCGCGGCTTGCCTTGCTGCTTTCCATAGGAGCAGGTGCAGCAGGTGCATTCACCGGCAGTTCAGCCATAACCCTGGCACTGGGCGGGACCATCGCACTAGCCATCGTTATGAGGATTGTGTCTGCTTTCAGTCCCCAAAGGAGCCGTGCGCACTTCCCATGGGAGTACGTTGTTCCGTTTTTCTTCGCCCTCTTCGCGACCGTTCCGATCGGTCACGCTGGCGCACCGGCGCCGCAGGCCACCCTCGAGGCATTGCCAAGCACTTCCACGCAACTTGCCGACGCCCCGTCGATACCTGCTCCCGCGGTGGTGGAACCTGGCACATCTGCAGTTACCGCTTTGCTGGAGGCCGATGGCGGGGAGGGATCGATTAGACTGGAGATGTGGTCGGCGGCAGTCGAACTTATTGCGACTTCCCCTATCGTAGGTTTGGGGCCTGGACCACATGTGCCGTGGCGCCACCCGCTAAGTGGCGAAGTCACTCTCAACGAAGCCCACAACACCATTTTGGATCTGCTCCTGGTCGCTGGCGTGCTTGGGCTTGCGGCCGCGCTATTACCCGTCGCCATAGCGTTTACGAGTGCTTGGCGCGGCGAAAAGTTCGGCGTGGCGCTCTTAACCATCGCACCGCTCGGAGCATTTTCGATGTTCCATTACGTCGCTCGACAGCCATTAGTCTGGATCTTGATAGCTGCCTGCATCGTTTTGTTGAGAAGACGCGCCATATCAGCGCCACATGGGGGATAGACATTGTCTGAAGAAATTAAGGCGATAACGGCTGTAGCCGCTATCTTCATTTTGATTGCCCTGGCGATGTTATTTATTGGGTCGTACGTCCCCCTTAGCGACGTCGATCTTGCGATGAGCAACAGTTGACCTGAACTCGTTCCAAGAAAGCCGGAAAAGGCCGCAATTGACTTCGAAATCCGTTATCTGGACATCGGTGGCGGTATCGCTCGCGATGGCCGCTATTCTGTCACTACAGGGTGCTGCACTGCCCGCGGCGACAATAGCTGTTCATACGGCCGAGGCCGTCGCGGCGTGGCAATTTGCCATCGCGATGGCAGTCATGTTCGGAACTGCAGTTTGGCTACACCGCACGCTTCTTCATCCATACATTTTTTTCTTGATGACCACCGCGCTGTTTATCGGCGGGAGGTTGGTCGCCTATCTTCTTGGATACCACCGCGACCCAATATTCTGGATCGCACCCAATCAATCTTTCCACATGACTCCTTGGCCTGCTGCTGAGATCATCGAAGTCATGTCGGTGGTCATGCCGATATTGCTGGCCACACATGCGGGCTATTTTGCCTTTTGGGCGTTCCGCGAAGGTGGACGCAGCGTTGCCGCTCCCCCATCAGCCTCATGGCAACGCACTTTGGTCTGGCCGGCCATGGCCTTGCTCGTCATCGCCTTTCCCTTGGCAGCGTACGGTGTGGTCACCCAGCTTCTTGACGCTAGGCAAGCCGGATACCTAGCCGCCTATGCGTCCACCACAGAATTTAGCACCCGATGGGCGAACCTAGGTCAGTATGGCGTGCTGCTGTCATTGGGATTGGCTTTTGCGTCAGGAAATCGGCCTGCGCAATGGGCCTGTGTGTTCGCGCTGGGAGTTGTGTCTGCGGTGGCGTTCGTCATCGGGATACGATCCAGCTTCATTTCGTTCGTGATTCTGGCAGCGTGGTTTGTTCATCTGCGCGTTTGGAGAATCCCGCTTTGGGCAGCAGTAGCGCTACCTGTTACTTGCGTGATCCTTGCCCAGGGCGCATTGGCATTTTCAACTCGAACTGACATGGCCGCCGGGGCGGAGGTGGCGGAAAGCTTCGAAGCTCGCAACGCCTTCTTCCGTGAGGCTTTGACGCCGTCAGGCATCCTCTGGTTTGTTCGCGGACAGGGCACCACTCTCCTGTATGTTCCACTCGCTATGGAAGCTGCGCCCTACCCTTGGCCAGCATTTGTCCAAACCTTTATTCCGGGCTTTGGCGCCGCGGCATCGCTGACGGGAAACCCAATCCCTATAGAAGAACTCTATTTCGGGCAGCACCTGGCGAAAACTCAGATGCCGGAGGGCTTTGCGCGAGGGGAAGGCCTCGGGTGGTCCATAGTCATGGACATGCTAGTTTTTGCTCGTGAAAATGTTGCGTTTGCGAGCGTACTGGCGGCAGCCTTTGGTTTTGCCTTTGCAACGCTCGTCAACCTATCTGGCTACAACGCCATATGGTTTGGTGCGATGGCCGTGCTACTGCCGAAGATTGTGCTTCTACCGCGAACTGGGCTTTACAGCATTTTCCCGTACCTCTTGACATTCCTCGGTATGGTCGCGGGATGGTGGCTGTTTCTTCAAGCGTTGCATGTTCTGAGGCTCCGCAATGCCAGCTCGGAAGTTACAGCTATGGCAGCGTTCGAAGACAGTTAGTGTTTCGCCCCTTAAGCCTGCTCACAGATCTTAGGTTAGGGATGCGGCCGGCTTCATCACGATGAACGTATGGCACTAAAACTGCCCCCTGCTGTCGATGTAACCGACGGTTGAGAACGAGAAGGCGATGTTCGCGGTAGACGCCGAAAGGCGCCAGCGGAATTGACCGGACGTATTGTCATGACTCTGATTGAACCCATGCCAAAGGCATTCCCTGTATTCTGCGCCGTCACCACGTTAATGACATGGCCGCAGACCGGGTGAAGCCCTGTCACCAGCAGCGAGCGGCGTATCGCTCGGCATGAAGCATGCCGGCCTCGTTCTATTCTGCCGTGGAAGCGCCAACTCAGTTAGCCGAAAAGCCGAATTCAGCAGTTGGTCCGCCCGCGTAGCGAGATAGGCCAGTTATGACTTCGTGTTGGCCGGAGCGGATGAAGCTCACACCTCGCAGCGAGAGGAAGACGTTGCTGGCTGACATAGTTGCGTGGCAAACAGGCCTCGACAAAGGGGCGCCCTACCGATGACGAACAAGACCAACCGCGTGCTGTCCGCGCTTCCATATACGCTGTTTTTCGCGATTGCAGCGGCGTGGGCAGTATTGACACTTTCTGGCGCGCCTCAGATCGTCCCGACGGCAGATGGCGGGAATGTCGCCTCAATCGTCGCCGCGGAGCTGCACCCTGACCGTTTCGTTGATGACCCTGTATTTTCTCAGCCGCAGAATTTTCGGTTCTATCAGACCCTTACGATACCGGCAGCGGCGGCCATCGCACACCTAACCGGGGACATTGGCACCGCATACATGTTGCTCGGGCTACCGATGGTTCTCCTACAAATGGTGGGCTTTTATCTTGTAGGACGGAAGCTGTTTGGGAGGCGTTTTTGGCCCTTCGTCCTCGCCGTTGTCTCGATCCCACCTGTGTACGTGTTCGCGGGCGAGCTATGGGGTATGCTCGCTTCGCCGCTCACGCGCTCCGCATTTTCGGCAGCCTTCCCGTTCCTGCTTCTAGCTGCGCTCTATGCAGATCGGCCGTGGAAGGTATGGCTGGTGATGGCATTATGCGGCGTCAGCGTCTACCTCCACCCCGTGAGCGCGCCATCGGTGGCGTTTGGCATTCTGACGATGATAATCTTCGCAAAACCGCCACAGACGACATGGACGCGGCATTTGGCAACAGCATTTTTGGGCGGCCTGATCTTTATCGCCTGCGCCGTTCCCTTTGCTCTCGGCTTCATGGGCTCGTTTGCCAACTCCACATCTTCTGAAGTGGCAGCAACGCTTACTGAAACCCTACGCGCCGGCGTTGGGGACCAATACTACAATGCGTTCCTTGCCTCCGCACTTTTTGTCGGGACGGTGTTCGGATCACCGCTATGGCTGCTACCAGTTTGGTGCGTTGCTGTAGCCGCCCCCGTTATCCTACTTTTCAAGTACAGGGAATCCCGGGTTCTGCTGATCCTGGCCTTCGCAATCGGCCTAGGTCTCGCGACGGTATGCATCACCCTTCTCGATCAAGGGATCGCACTAGCGCGTGCATCACACCCTGTGCAGGTCGACCTGATCCGAAACGTGCGGTTCTTTGTACCTGTTCTGCTTATTCTGCTCTGCTGGCTGATGGCCGCATGGTCGCGGCGAGCATTGATCCGGCCGTTGCCCTATTTGGCTGGTTTGGCGCTTATCGGCATATGGTGGCTCGCGTATCCCAATCCCATCGTTGGACAAAATGCATTCGCTCGCCCCGTGACCAGCCAAGACGACAAGAGATTACTGGCCTTTCTATCGGCGCTCCCCTCCGGGACACGCATTCTCCCGCTGCCGTACATTTCGAACTCGGAAGAAGCCAGTCTCCTTGCCTTGGCGATCCGGTATGAGGCTTTGCAGCCAACTACCTTCCTCTGGAAAGATATGAACTTCCTCGCCTATTCGGGCAGCGACAGTATCGTTACGTGGCATGACATGGCGGCAACGCTGAAAGCCATCGACAGCGGAAGCTCCAACCCGAACGCGCTCCGCAATCTCCTTGCGAAAACTTCAACCCGCTACGTTCTGGTCCATAGATCGTCGTCACAGTCGACTCTATCGGCCGTCGCCTCGATAGCAGACGAGCCGGAGACCTTTGGTGACTGGCAGTTGTTCCCTGTGCCTAGCCGTTGATGGCAAACCCCACGCCGAGCAGGACGAGCGCGAAACCGATCGCGAATTTCGCAGAGAGATGTTCTCTAAGGAACACTGCTGCCCCTATCGGAACAAGCGCAGAACCGAGCAAGGCAAAGGGATAGGCGGCACTCAGGCTGGTATGTGAAAGCACCCACAGCCAAAGCACAATGTTCAGCCCATAGGCGAGGAACGCGAGTGCGAGCTGCCACGAGAGAACAACCCGGATGGTCGGCAGGCCCGATGCTTGCAGATTGGCTACCCCTTTGAGCGCGATTTGCCCCAATGCGATAAGGATAGCGACACTAATCCCGGCGGCTATCGTCGTGATGTCCATTTAAAGTCCATAGTGAATAACGTTCTGCTCAGGATTGTCGGGATCGCGTTGACGCCGTTCGCCCTGCTTTGGGGCATGCCGTCCTCGCTTATGTAGCGCTCAAGTCCGCACGTCAAACGGCTAACTAAATAGTATCGGGCGCGAGAAGGTCGCTAGAAAGGCAGAGACACTGCGGGCGGAGCATGCCGCGCTCGATTGACACAACAAGGCCATGGGAAGCAAAAGCTTCTCATCGCCATAGACGACAACCGCGTCACTACTCTCGTGGCCAAGCTAAGCCACGACAGGTTGGCTGCGCGGAGAACATTGGTGGGGCTACCGCCAACCGGACATGCACGGGGCCGCGTCGCGAGGTAATCCTAAGGGCTGCCACGGGGATGGACGGAGCCGAGGTGACCGGGGCCGCCACATGTTGGACGATCCTCAGGAACCTGTTCGCGAGACCAGTAAGGGCGAAGAGGCCTAGGCCGCGATGCGCCGACGCAGTCACGCCGGTTCGAGAACTCCCGTCTCCATGACACCAGGCACGCCCGGCAACGCGGGTGTTCATGGTGTCGAGCTTTCGCGTGGCGTAGGCCCTTCTTGGACACAATGACATCAAGACCACAACAAAATACGCTCATGCCGCGACGAAGACGTGCGCGCAGCGCCTCGCGGCCAATCCCGCCAAGCAGTCACCAAGCTAGCTAGGTAGTCCGGATAATCGGCTTGAGGGTATTTCAAGCCCAGACCGGCCTTTGGAAGCAACCCCGATTTTCGCCCCATGGGGACAATCTGTGAGATTCGGCAGGCCCCCCGAACGGCCTAAGTCCCAATGCTGCCTTGAAATCTTCAACAAGGCTGTCGAATAGTCATTGGGACGACATCGCGAAGAGGAAAGTTCAATGGGACTGTTCGACGACATCAAGGCCAAGATCTTCGGCGCACCCGCCGCGGCCACTCCTGCCCCCAATACCAGCGCTGACGATGCCGCCAAGGCTATCGGAATCGCAGCCGCCAACCGCGTGGCCGCTTCGCTTGCGCCCACTCCGACGGCCAATGTTCAGGTCGCTCAGGCTGCACCGGCCCCGGCCCCCACGCCTGCTCCGGCTGCTGCCCCTGCTGCGGCACCTGCCGCTCCCTCGGCTCCTGTCGATGTCGCTGCAGTGCTCGACGCTGCCGTGGCCAAGGCCGGACAGAAGCTCGACTGGCGCAAATCGATCGTCGATCTCATGAAGGCGCTCGGACTGGACAGCAGCCTCGCAGCCCGCAAGCAGCTTGCCGCCGAGCTCGGCTACAAGGGCGATACCGGTGATTCCGCGACCATGAACATCTGGCTGCACAAGCAGGTTATCCAGAAGCTCAAGGACAATGGCGGCAAGGTGCCGGCCGATCTCCTCTAGCCCGCGCGGCACATGGTAAAGTTTTCGTAAATATGCAAATATCCTCCCGGGTCTCTCTCGGGGGGAATTATGGCATCGCTCAACGTCAAACTGGCGCGCGCCGTCAAGACCAGCGCGATCTACGACCTCGTCACCTGCCTGCCGCTGGCGCTGCCCGGCATTGCCGGTGTGTACCTTTCGGTGTTGAACACTCTCAACGGGGCGATGGGCCTCGGCGGTTCGGTGGGCGAGCTTTCGCCGCTGGCCATGATGTTCATCAACTTTCTCGGCTCGCTGATCTCGATCTGGGCCGTGCTGCGCCTTATCAATCCGAGCTGGGCCAACGGCCTTACCGACGTAGCGGTTCGCACGCTCTTCTCGATCGCGATGCTCAACGCCATCCTTAATGGCGTCCCCGGTCTCGTCGGCGTGCTTTGGGTCTGCGAGCTCGGGCTTTTGCTGGCCCAGGCCTATTACCTCCACCGCGTCTGGCAGGCAGAGCACCACGCCGCGACCTCGTTCGGCGCCCACGCTCCCGCCGAATAGAAAAGGCGCTCCCGCATCGCTGCGGAAGCGCCTCACAAGACATCCGTCGGCCGATCAGGCCTCGATATCGACGTCCTTGGTTTCCTTGCCGAGCAGCAACGCGATGAGCGTCAGCACCGACATGGCGGTGAGGTAGATACCCACCCAGAACGGGCTGCCTGCTCCATAGCTCCAGAGCGCCACTGCGATGAAAGGAGCCACGGCCGCGCCCAGGATCGAGGACACGTTGTAGGAGATACCCGAGCCCGTATAGCGGACATTGGCCGGGAACAGCTCGGGCAGCAGCGCGCCCATCGGGCCGAAGGTCATGCCCATAAGCGAGAAGCCGAGGATCAGCCAGACCATCACGCCGAACGAACCACCAGCGAGCATCGGCACCCAGACGAGGCCGAAGAGCGCGATGGCGATCGTTACCCAGATCAGGGTGCGGCGACGGCCCCAGCGGTCGGCCCAAGGGCCGGAAACCAGCGTGAAGATACCGAAGAACACCACGCCCACGATCATCATGAGCACGAACGTGTTGTAGCTGTAGCCGAGACCCGGCACGCCGGCATCGGCCGCCGCGCGGCCATAGCTGAGCGAGAACGTCGTCATCAGGTAGAAGAGCACGTACGTCGCCAGCATGTAGAAGGTGCCAAGGATCAGTTCCTTCCAATGGCTGCGGAACACGGCGGCCAGCGGCAGGCGCTTGACTTGGCCGGTCTTCACCGTCTTCTCGAAAGCCGAGCTTTCGACGAGGCTCAAACGCACCCAGAGGCCGACCGCGACCATCACGATCGAGAACAGGAACGGAATGCGCCAGCCCCAGTCGAGGAAGGCCAGGGAGGGCCGCGAAGGATCGTCGGACGGCATCATGGCCGCGATGATGTGGAAGAGCCCGTTGGCGATAATGAAGCTGACCGGCGCGCCAAGCTGCGGGAAGGTGCCGAAAATGGCGCGCTT
>Ga0182743_1002235_pt1 | contig 17331 bp, 18 predicted proteins | sample eDN3rd30CKraftOP_FD_128522 | JGI IMG/M metagenome (GOLD analysis project Ga0182743, IMG submission 128522) | Enriched Organic Plus compost microbial communities from Emeryville, California, USA - eDNA 3rd pass 30_C Kraft OP (version 2) (version 2) ... | reverse complement strand
GTCCTGTCCGCGACATGAAGAAGGGGGAACTCGGTGGCACCATCACGCTCTGTCCGCCCTCGGCGCTCAAGGAAGTGTGGTCGCGCCGCTTCCCCGATCCGGTGACGGCCTACGCATCGGGCTGGATGCGCGTGCGCGCCCGCGCGCGCCAGCGCGGCGTGACCTTGCCTTTGGTCATTTCCGATCACGCCGATTGGGATGGGCTGACGTCGACCATCGCCGCGACCGGCGCCTCCGAAGTGTGGGTGACGCACGGGCAGGAAGACGCGCTCATGCACTGGTGCGTGTCGAAGGGGCTCAAGGCGCGGCCGCTCGATATCGTCGGTTATGGCGACGAGGACGAAAGCGACGGCGTCAGCGACAGCGTGAACGCCCCCGGCGCACCGGAGCCGGCGACGTGAACCGCTTCGCCGAATTGCTCGACCGTCTCGCCTACGAGCATGGCCGCAACAACAAGCTGCGGCTGATGGTCGATTATTTCCGCTCCACGCCCGATCCGGAGCGCGGCTATGCGCTGGCGGCGCTGACCGGCGCGCTGTCGTTCCAACATGCCAAGCCGGGGCTGATCCGCACGCTGATCGCGGAGCGCACCGATCCGGTGCTGTTCGACCTGTCCTACGATTTCGTCGGCGACCTGTCAGAGACGGTGGCGCTGATGTGGCCGGCCGACCCGAATCTCAGGCCCAACACGACGGCTTCCCTCTCGGCCGTCATCGAAACGCTCTCGACGCTCGGCAAGGCCGACTTGCCCGGCCAGATCGCGCGCTGGCTTGACGGCCTGGACGAGACCGGGCGCTGGGCGCTGCTCAAACTCGTGACCGGCGGCCTGCGCGTCGGCGTATCCGCCCGGCTCGCCAAGACCGCCGCCGGCATGCTCGGCGGCCATGAGCCCAACGAGATCGAACTGCTCTGGTCCGGCCTCGAACCGCCTTATATCGACCTCTTCGCCTGGCTGGAGGGCCGTGCGGAGAAGCCAGCCGCGACCGATCCGGCCCCGTTCCGGCCCGCGATGCTGGCCCATGCGCTGGATGAAGCGGCCATGGAGGGGCTCGATCCGAAGGACTTTTCCGCCGAATGGAAATGGGACGGCATCCGCATCCAGGCCGTCGCCGGCGTGCATGATGACGGCCGTCCGGTCGTGCGGCTCTATTCGCGCACCGGCGAGGACATTTCCGGCGCCTTCCCCGAACTCGTGGAGGCGCTGACGCTGCCGGGCGCGCTCGACGGCGAACTTCTGATCCGGCGCGGGGCGCGCGTGCAGCCGTTCAACGTGCTTCAGCAGCGCCTGAACCGGAAGGCCGTGACGCCCAAACTTCTATTGGACTTTCCCGCGCATATCCGCGCCTACGACCTTCTGGTGGACGGCGACGAGGACATCCGCGCCCTGTCCTTCGTGGAGCGCCGCGCGCGGCTGGAGCGCTTCGTTGCCAAACTCGACCATGCCCGGATCGACATCTCGCCGCTGGTGCCGTTCGCCACCTGGGAGGAATTGACAGCCGCGCGGGCCGATCCCGCCTCGGCCGGCGCGGCTGCGGACGCCGCCGCCGTGGAGGGCGTCATGCTCAAGCGCCGCGACGGCGCTTACCTGCCGGGGCGGCCGCGCGGGCCATGGTGGAAGTGGAAGCGCGATTCGATGATTGTCGATGCCGTTCTGATGTATGCCCAGCGCGGCCATGGCCGGCGCTCGTCGTTCTATTCCGATTACACATTCGGAGTTTGGACCGCCGGCGCGGACGGCGACGAACTCGTGCCGGTCGGGAAAGCCTATTTTGGCTTCACCGACGACGAGTTGAAAGAAATCGACCGCTTCGTGCGCCGGAACACCGTGAACAGGTTCGGCCCGGTGCGCGAGGTCGCCCACGAACCGGATCATGGCCTCGTTTTCGAGGTCGCCTTCGAGGGATTGCAGCGCTCAACGCGCCACCAGTCGGGGCTGGCGATGCGGTTTCCGCGCATCAGCCGGCTGCGCTGGGACAAGCCGCCGAAGGAGGCCGACCGGCTCGAAACGCTGGAAACGACACTGGCGAGCCTTGAAACCGGGGGACGGGCGGAACCGGGCTTGCTGGCGGCGGCAGGTGCAGAATCGCCAAAGGCAGGCTAGAAGAGAGCCGCTGATAGGCAGCTAGAGCGGAAAACAGGAGTATCCCTTGGCCAACGGCGTCAACCGGTTCATCGGCGGCTCGCTCCTCGGCGTGCTGGTGCGGCTCGTGCTTCTGTCGGTCCTGATCGGTGTGGTGCTGTCGGTGCTCGGCCTCGATCCGCGCAACATCATCGAAAGCCTGCGGCGGCTGGTCCTCACGTTCTGGGACATGGGCTTCGAGGCGTTCGAATGGCTCTGGCACTATTTCCTGCTCGGCGCCGTGATCGTCATCCCGATCTGGCTGATCGTCCGGCTGGTCCAAAGCTCGCGCGGGCGCTAGCGCATGATCCCGAAAAGTGTGCAGCGGTTTTCGGATCAGATCATGCGCGATCAAAGCCCATGATCCCGGAACGCACGACGAGCACTTAAGCCTTCAGCGTCACCGGCCAATCCTCGGCTGTCATGGCCGCGGCATCCATGCCGACCAGATCGGCCAGCGTGTCCGCCTCGCCCCGGTCGAGCGCCGCCAGAAGCTCCGTCTTGATCGCACCGATCAACCCAAGCCCATGAAACACCAGCGCGCTGTAGAGCTGGATCAGGTCGGCGCCAGCCCGGATCTTGGCCAGCGCCGCCTTGCCGGAATCGATGCCGCCGACGCCGATCAGGGGGAATTGGCCCTCCACCCGCACATAGGTCTCCGCCAGCATCCGCGTGGACAGCGGAAACAGCGGCTTGCCGGACAGCCCGCCAGCCTCGCCCGCCGTCTCCCGGTCCTTCAGCCAGGGCGGCCGGGACACCGTCGTGTTGCCGACGATCATGCCGTCGAGGCGGCGCGCACGCGCAATGCCCACCATGTCGTCCAATTCGGGCAGCGTCAGATCGGGCGCGATCTTGAGCAGCACCGGCACGGGCCCTGCGCGCTCGCGGACGCGGTCGCGAGCGGCCACGATCCGCGCCAGGAGGTCATCCAGCTCCGAGGCGCGTTGCAGATCGCGCAGGCCGGGCGTGTTCGGCGAGGAAATGTTGACGGTGATGTAGCTCGCCACCGGGGCGAAGCTCTCAATCAACCGCACGTAATCGGCGCCACGGTCCGACGATTCCTTGTTGGCGCCGACATTGATGCCAAGAATGCCGCTGGGACCATTGCCGCGACCCGCCCGCGCCGCCAGTCGCGACAGCACCACGGATTCACCCGCGCTGTTGAAGCCGAGCCGATTGATGACCGCCTCGTCCGGAGCCAGACGAAACACCCGCGGCCGCGGATTGCCCGGCTGCGGCTTGGGCGTCACCGTTCCGATCTCGACGAAGCCGAAACCGCGCCGCATCAGCGCATCGGGCACCTCGCCCTGCTTGTCGAATCCGGGGGCCATGCCCACGGGATTGGGGAAATGCAGTCCGAAGGCGCGCACCGCGAGCCGGGGATCGTCGGGCTGCGGCGCCCCGTGCGGGACGAACCTCAGACCCTTGATGGCCAGCGTATGGGCGTCCTCCGGGTCCAGCGCCCACAGCAGCGGCCGGGACAGGCGGTCGAGAAAACCGATCAAACGTCAGACTCCGGATGGGATTTGCGGACCCTATCGGGGGTCATTGCGTTCTTCAAGGTAGGACTAGACAGGCTCAACATCAGGCTATAATTCCTATCACGGGAAGGTAGTCATAGTTTGCGGGAGGCCACGCCGATGGCGAACTCGACGCTCACCCATGCGCAAATCTGGGCCGCCCTGGACCGGCTCGCGGCGCGGGCCAAGTTGTCGCCCTCGGGGCTCGCCAAGCGATCCGGCCTCGACCCCACCACCTTCAACAAGTCCAAGCGCATCACACCCGACGGACGCGCCCGATGGCCCTCCACCGAATCGGTGGCCAAGGCGCTCGCTGCCACCGGCGTCAGCGTCGAGGCCTTCGTCTCGCTGATCTCCGACAACGGCGGCCCAGCCCAATCGGTGCCCCTGATCGGCTTCGCGGAGGCCGGCGGCGGCGGCTTCTTCGACGACGGCGGTTTCCCTGTCGGCAAGGGCTGGGACGAGATCGCGTTCCCGGCGGTCAACGACGAGAATGCCTATGCACTGGAGATTTCCGGCGATTCCATGATGCCGGCCTATCGCGACGGCGACGTCATCATCGTCTCGCCGTCCGCGCCCGTGCGGCGTGGTGATCGTGTCGTGGTCAAGACCCACACCGGCGAGGTGATGGTGAAAGAACTCAAGCGCCAGACCAACAAGGTGCTGGAGCTGAAGTCGCTCAACCCCGAACACCTGGAGCGCGTGCTGGCCGTCGAAGAGGTCGACTGGATCGCCCGCATCCTGTGGGCGAGTCAGTGATGTCCTCCACCACCTGATCGTGACGCGCTAAAACGCGGGTCAAGCTCGCGCCGGCAAAGCAGCTCGTCACGCCGAACGTGCGAGCGCGCCGTCGATCATCGCCACCGTGTTCTTCACACCATAAAGCGCCACGAACGAGCCGAAGCGCGGTCCCTTCTCCTGGCCGAGCAGCACCTGATAGAGCATGTTGAACCAGTCGAGCGACACACCCGGTCGGCCATCCTTGGCCTTCTTCTTCTCGTCGAGGAACGGCGGCTGACGGCCGACCTCATAGACCACGTCCTGGATCGCCTCGGCGCTGGCGTCCGCCGGCAGATTGTCGAGCGCATCGCGAAGGTCGGTCAGCGCCTTGCGTTCTTGCGCGTCCGGCTCGCGGAAGCTCTTCGTCGGCAGCACGAAATCGCGGAAATACTGGATCGCGTAACCCACCATCGCGTCGAGCGCCGGATGGGACTGCGGCGTGACGCCCGGCCGGTAGCGGCCGATGAAGCCCCATAGCGTCTCAGCATTCTCCGCGTTCGATGACGACACCAGCGTCAGCAGCATCGCGAACGACACCGGCATGTCGGCCTTCGGCGGATGGCCGCTGTGGATGTGCCAGACGGGATTGGACAGGCGCTGCTTGTCGTCCTGGCGCTCATAGCCGGAGAGGAACTGATAATAGTCGTCCACGTTGCGCGGAATGACGTCGAAGTGCAGCCGCTTGGCCGCCTTCGGCTCGCGATACATGAACAGCGACAAGCTCTCGGGGCTGGCGTAGCGCAGCCATTCCTCGATGGTCAGGCCGTTGCCCTTGGACTTGGAGATCTTCTGTCCCTTCTCGTCCAGGAACAGCTCGTAATTGAAACCCTCCGGCGGTGTGCCGCCGATCGCCTTGCAGATCGCGCCCGACAGCTTGACCGAATCGATCAGGTCTTTGCCGGCCATCTCGTAATCGACGCCGAGCGCGGTCCAGCGCATCGCCCAGTCCGGCTTCCATTGCAGCTTGCAGCGTCCGCCGGTGACGGGGACCACATATCGCTCGCCGGTGTCCGGCTCCTCATATGTGATCATGCCGCGCTTGGCGTCGTGCGACAGGATCGGCACCTGGAGCACCACGCCGGTCTTGGGATCGATCGGCAGGAACGGCGAATAGGTCGCCGCCCGTTCCTCCCGAAGCGAGGGCAGCATGATCTCCATCACCTTGTCGAAATGCGTCAGCATCTTCAGCAAGGTTTCGTCGAAGCGGCCGGAGCGATAGCACTCGGTCGCAGACAAGAACTCGTACTCGAAACCGAAGGCATCGAGGAACGCGCGCAGCCGCGCGTTGTTGTGCTCGCCGAACGAAGGATGCGTGCCGAAGGGATCGGGCACCTTGGTAAGCGGCTTGCCCAGATGCGGCTCCAGCAGCGCATGATTGGGCACGTTGTCCGGAACCTTGCGCAGGCCGTCCATGTCGTCGGAGAACGCGATCAGCCGCGTTTTGATCTTGTCGTCGGTCAGGACGCGGAAGGCATGGCGCACCATGGTCGTGCGCGCCACCTCGCCGAAGGTGCCGATATGCGGCAAGCCGGAGGGGCCGTAGCCGGTTTCGAAGATCACCTCGTCCTTGGGTTGGCGTTTGAGCCGCGCCACGATCTTGCGCGCCTCCTCGAACGGCCAGGCGTTCGAGGTTTCGGCGGTCGCACGCAAGGAGGCGGCGGCTTCATTCAAGGACATGCAGGTCTCCGGGCATCGGGTACGGAACGTGTCGGCTCCAAGGAACCAGAACAGGATTTAAAAAGGGCTGACGGGGAAGTAGCGCAGCAGAAGGTCGTTGTAACGGCCATTCTCCCACAATCGAAACAAGGCCCAGTCGAAGGCGCGGCGCAGCGTGTCGTTGCCCTTGCGGACGGCGATGCCGACGCCCTCCCCGAAATAGCGGCTTTCGGTGAACGGCCCGCCACGGAACGCGCAGCAGCCCTTGGACTCCGTCCCGTTGATCCAGAACGCCAGCGTGACGCCGTCGCCGAATAGGACATCGGCTTCGCTCTTGCGCAGCGCATCGGCCGCCGCGCGGCTGTCCGGGTAGGGCTTGATCTCGGAGCCCGTGAAAAGCGCCTTGAGATAGGCCTCATGCGCGGTCCCGCCGACCACGGCGATGCTGCGGCCTTCGAGGGTTTCCGGGGTCATATCGTCCAGTTCGACGTCGCGTCGGGCAACGAAGCGCGCCGGGGTCCGGAAATAGGGATCGCTGAAATCGAACCGCTTGCGAGTCTCGTCGTTGATCGCAATCGAGGCGATCACCGCATCCCCGCCATCCTTGGAAAGCGCCTCGACCAGCGTATCGAAGCGGCGCATCTGGACGGTGCACGCGATCTTCAATTCCTCGCAGACCATACGGGCCAGATCGACATTGAAGCCGGCTGGATTGCCGTCGGCCCCGGCGTAGTTGAATGGGGGATAGTCGTTCTCGGCCAGGAACCGGATCAGGGTGATCCGGGAGGTGTCGGGCCGCTCCGGCCGCCGGCGCGGGTCCCAAAAGCTGGGGATCGACAGGGGCTGAGCCTCGCCCTGCTTGGCCTGAGGCAAGCCGGTCTCCGCCGGCGAGGCCGCCGGCTTGTCCTGGCTATTCTCCTGGCCGATCACCGAACCGCACCCGACAAAGGCGAGCAAGACGAGGGCCACAATGAACGGATGTACACGCAAAAGGAGAATTTTCCTTCTCACGCCGCGATAGGCGTGTATCATTTCCTGGGGTCGGGTCGGCCGGGCCTTCATGGTTCGGCTTATAGACGAAACGCCGCGGCGGTTCAGCGTCGTTGTGGCGACCGATGCGGGGGCGCTTCGGTGCATGAGGTGGGGGACAAGGAGGCGGCCCTGTGGGGCCGCGCCGGAGCGCAAGCTTTGCGCCAGCGTTCCGGATTCGACCCGCCACCACACCCATGGAGCGCATGCCCGGAGCTCGACTGCCTGCGGGGTCGCATCCCGTCGGCGATCCTGGCCGCGGCCACCGAACGGGCGCACGCCCTCGACGTCGGAGCCGACCGCGTGCTGATGGCCGCCGGCGTCATCGACGAGGAAACCTATGTCCGCGCGCTGGCGGCTTGGCTCGGCCTGGATTTCGAGGCGCTCGACCACCGGCGCCGCAGCGAATGCCCGCTCTCCGAGGAGCAACTCATCGAAGCCGGCAGGACCGGCGTTCTGCCGATCGGGCCCAAGGGCGCCGAGGCCCTCACCATCGTTCCAGCCGTCGCCGACAGCCGCGGTCTGGTCCGGGCCGCAAGCACCGGTGCCGGCGCCAGCCGCCGCATGCGGCTGACCACCTCGGAGCGGCTCAACCGTTTCGTGGCGAGCCGCGCGGCCGCCCGGATCGGGCGCATTGCCGGCCACGGCCTGAACGCCGCCCATCCCGATCTGTCGGCGGCCGGGGGAAATGCGGCCCGGCCCGCGATGATGTTGATTCCCATCCTTGCCCTGGCACTGCTGGCCGCGCCGATGGCGACGATCGGCACGATCGAAGCGCTGCTGGCCGCCGCCTTCCTGTCATGGACGGGTTTGCGCATCGCCAGCATGCTGAGCCCGCCGGCGCATCCCCGGCGCCACCGCCGATATCGCGATGCCGACCTTCCCATCTATACCGTGATCGTCGCGCTCTACCGGGAGGCCGTGGCCGTGCCGGGCTTGATCGCGGCGCTCGAAGAACTCGACTATCCGCGAGAGAAACTCGATCTCAAGCTGGCACTCGAATCCGAGGACATGGCCACCATCGACGCGGTGCGCGCGATGCACCGGCGGTTGCCTTGCGAGATCGTCATTGCCCCGCGCGAGGGTCCCAAGACAAAGCCGAAGGCCCTCAATGCGGCGCTGCTGTCGGCGCGCGGAGCCATGATCGCGATCTACGATGCCGAAGACAGACCGGAATCGAACCAGCTTCGCTTGGCGCTCGAGGCCTTTGCGACAGGAGACGAGCGTCTCGCCTGCGTCCAGGCCCGGCTCACCATAGACAACACCGCCGACACCTGGCTGACACGCGGCCTTAGGTAGCAAATGCACCAAGGATTCCGTAGCGGGAACGGCAGGGCTTGGGCACCCTGAGGGGATGAACGAGAAGGGCAATCAGTACGCCATTGCCGCCTTAAAGGACCGCCGCGCAACGCTGGCAGGCGAGATCGTCAGGTTCAAGCAGGGCATCCGGGACCGGGAAGATCAGTTGGCCCACCTGGACGCCACCTTGCGCATCCTGGACCCTGAATACCGGGCCGACACCATCGCCCCTAAGCGCCTCCGCAGGGTCAAGCTATTCGGCGGCGGGGAGTTGAACCGGCTGATCCTGGACGCCCTCAGGCAGGCTGAGGGACAGCCCCTCAGTACCCCTGAAATCGCCCAGGCCATCATAGATGCCAAGGGCTACGGCCAGGAGGCCAAGCACGCCCTAATCCGGCGGGTTCGGGCCAATCTGAGCTACTTGCTTAGGAAGCGAGGGGCCGTCGTGAAATCAGGGGAGCGGCTGACGGCAAAGTGGCAACTACAACGAGTTGCCGATAGGCGATTGGCATGGGCGGGATAGCCCAAAGAGCAAGGGCCGCCACAGGGCGGCCCTTGCGTTACATCCTGATGCGTTGCGGCTCCCAACCGTCAAGGTGCCTAGCAAAAGTCATTTGCTCAATTAGGGGGGCATCCTGCTCAATCAAATTGGAAATCGTTTGTTGTAGGTGGATGAGAATTTCGTTGCCTTCAGGTTGGGCAACGTCAGAATTTAGAAATAGCATCCTGAGACCTAAGTCAGCTGGGCCCGGTATACTGCATTTCTTTTTTTCCCACCTAGCTACCGTCTGATCATCAACACGCAACATGCGTGCGAGATCAGCTTGGGTCATACCCATTTGGGTTCGCAGAAATCTGATTTCTTGTGGGGATAACGTTTTCTTGCTCGCCACTAGGTTCAGGCCGATGGCCTTCCACAAGCCATCAACGTTCTCAACACTGACAACTTCTTCGCCGTCCACTGTGTCGATGGAAAACCCGTTCATCAGATAGATGTTATCTAGCCCACATTCCCTGTACAGATATGGCTTGGACGCAGGGGCGTCATCTCCAATGAAGTACAGTTCTGCTTTGGACTCGCTGATCATCTGAGGTCTTCCCATTCTACCGTTTTGACGAAAAGCCACGAGTCTCTCACAACGATTGTGACGACGCCCACCTCCCGCTGACCTTTCATCTGCTTACACATCTTGGCCTTCCATTCGCCGGGGTGCATCCCCGGTTCGATTTCTCCTTTTAAGTAGCCCGTGCGCAGAACATCGAACATCATACGGTCCGTAATGTCGCGCCACTCCATTCGAGTTTCGGAATGAGATTCGTGAGTGCGTGCCCTCCATCTCACTTTCCCCGAGTCCTTGGCCAACTGTCTGATCCGCCCCTCTAATTGGGAGGGCCGGGGGCGGAACTGGACTATGGGTTCAGGGCTCGTATCTTCCGTCATCTGGCCTATCATACTGATAGGTGGCCGCCTGTCAATATGATAGGAACGTTTAACGCCCGGTTAAAGAGCCGGTTCCCTTAAACTTTGGCCATGTTGCGCTGCCAATACCCCTTCCAGTTCCGGCTGACCGGGTGGGCCATCGCCAGCCCGACAACCCGATGCGCCAGGGCGCCGTTGTCCTCGCGGCGATGATCCTCCAGCCATGCGCAGTGGTTGGCGTACTGGTGGAGGTGCTGCGGCGACACGAAATGGTGCTGGCCTTGGACCATGCGACGCAGGCGGGAGAAGAACGACTCCGCTTGGTTCGTGCAGGCGACACCGTCGCTGTAGGCTTCGGAATGGTTGATCCGGCGGGTCATCCAGCCAGCGTGCAGCGCATCCCAGTGTGACGCTTCGTCCGCGTGGATGACGGCCGTGCGGCAGACGATCCGCTTGGCAATGTCCACGCCCTCGCCCTCGTGCATCGCGACGAACGGCAGGGTGCGGCCCTTGCGCTGACGGAAGGCCACCACAACGCGGCGGGTGCCGGTCTGGTGCTGAGCCAAGCGGCGGTCCTTACGGTCCTCCTTGCGGTTCTCAGGGCGGATATGGCCGCCGTGATATTGGCCGTCCACCTCGACTTCACCGGCCAGGGTCATGCCCTTGCTTTCAGCCGCCATCGCCTCACGGAGCTTGTGAGCCAGGACAAACGCGGTCTTGTGCTGGCAGCAGAGATCGCGGGCCAATTGCAAGGCGCTGATGCCCTTGGCGGCGTTCGCGATGATGCACATGGCGGCCAGGAGATCGACAAAGGCCATCTTGCGGCTGGCGAGGATCGTCCCCGACGTGACGGAGAACTGCTTGCCGCAAGCCTTGCACTTGAAGCGGCGGCGGGTGGTGATCCGGTAAGGGTCCATGCAGCCGCAGTGCGGGCAGACCGGCTCGCCATCGGTTTCGGCCCAACGGAGCTTACAGAAGGTCTCGTAAGCCGCGTCCTCGCCAGCCTTGTAGATAGCCTTGAGGCTGAGGGTGCGGGCGGCGGCAGAGAGAAGGAAGTGTTGGGCCATTTGAGGTATCCATATTCGGTTCTTATGTACCGAATTTAGCTACCTACTGGCACCCTTGTCAATGCCTTTTGTACCGAATATGATGACCTCCGTATCTGATTTGGAGGCTCGAATGCCTGACGAGGACTGGCAAGGTCGCGTAAAAGGACTCCTAAAGGCCGAATTGAAGCGTCGGAACGTGGGCTATCGGGAATTGGCCGAAAAGCTCACCGACATGGGCGTCCCCGAGACAGAGGCCAACATCAAGAATAAGATCAGCCGTGGTGGGTTCACGGCGGTGTTTTTTATCCAATGTCTCGAAGCTATTGGCTGTCAGCAATTGCGCTTGGATTAATATTCTTTGTTCACTTAGGGCAGGCCCAAGAACAGCCCCAGCCCGCTCAGGGGCAAGCAGAGACACAGCAGCGTCCAGCCCAAGATTTTTATTCTCCGATTCGTGTTGAAATTGTCGAGGATAAGGCCGCCGCCGAGTCCCGTAAGCGCCGCGAAGAAGAAGCCGCCCAACGCGAGAAAGAAGACTTGATTGCCCAGAAGGGCATGAACGCGGCTACGCAGGCCATGAACGACGCCACTCAACGGATGGCTGACTACTCCTGGTGGTCGGTTTTCTTTGTTGCGCTGGGTACTGCCCTTCTGATCGTGACGCTCCTTCTGACTTGGCAGGCGAACCGCGCTGCGGTCGAGTCTGTCCGCGTCCAGCGGCAAATCGGTCAAGCGCAGATCAGGGCCTACCTGGGGGTTGAAGGTGCGAGATTGGATGAAGATCGGTTCCGGATTTGGCTTCAGATCAAGAACTTTGGGCAAACTCCAGCTTCCGACGTCAGCGTAAAAACGGTCTGCATTGTGGGCGGCACCGAGCGAGAGAGCCAACTTCACGGCTTTGGTATCGTTGACCCCGGGGTGGCCACGCCGGCCGTGATTAAAGTTGCCCCGGAAGACATCGTTTTCATTGCGAATAACCCCGATACCCCGCTGATCGTGAGAGTTACGATCTCCTACAGCGACGTGAACCAAGACAGTTGGTGCAAAACGGCTAAGTATTTCTGCCCTCGCAGCCTGGCTGAAAATGGCCATTTCGCTCTTTACGTCGTTGGCGGCAGCGCCAAGGAGCGAAAAGTAGAGAAGAAAACCGGCTAAAATTGCTTGGTGCATTTGCTACCTAAGGCCGCATTTCCGCACCCAGGTGTTGCGCGACGTCGGCGCATGGGACGCCTACAACGTGACCGAGGACGCCGATCTCGGCATGCGCCTCGCCCGTTTCGGCTATACGACGCAGGTGATCCCCTCGACGACCTATGAGGAGGCGCCGGGGCATCTCGGACCATGGCTCAAGCAGCGCACACGCTGGTTCAAGGGCTGGATTCAAACCTGGCTGGTCCATATGCGCAGACCGGTGTCATTGCTGCGCGAGCTCGGACTGGGCAATTTCATCGCGTTCCAGCTTATTGTCGGAGGCGCGGTCCTTGCCGCGCTGGTGCATGGCGCATTCGTCCTGGCTCTCGCCTTTGCGGCAGCCACGGGTCACTTGACCGGTTTCCCCGAACTGCATGCGAGCGCGCTGATGGCCGGCTATCTCGTCTCGGCCGCCCTCGGTCTCATGGGACTGGCGCGGCGCGGACTGCTCCGCGACGGCTGGATCGTGATCCTCATCCCGATATATTGGGTGCTGCTGTCGCTCGCGGCGTGGCGCGCGCTCTATCAGTTCGCAACCGATCCCCACCGCTGGGAAAAGACCGAGCACGGCTTGGCCCGCACCTCACGGCTGGCCGAAGGGATCGGCTCCGGCCGACGCTGATGCGCTGCCATTAAAGAACGGCACGCGCTGGGGCCTGCCTCTCACCGCCGGTCAAACCCCGAATGGCTCAGATGTATTTGCGCAGCAGCTCCGCCGCTTTCTCCGGCGGCTGATCCATCTTGAAGGGCGCGACGAACTTGCCCTCACGATCCATCAGATAAACGATGGCGGAATGGTCCATCGTATAGCCGCCGTCCTTCAGCGGGATGCGCTTGGAATAGGCCCGGTAGGTCTTCTCCATCCGATCGAGCGCCGCTTCGCTGCCGGTCGCGCCAATGATGTGCGGGTCGAAGCTCGACAGATACGTGCGCATCAACTCGGGCGTGTCGCGCTCCGGATCGACGGTGACGAACAGCACCCCGATGCGGTCGGCGTCGTCGCCGAGAACCTTGAGGACTTGCGAAATTTCGAACAGTGTCGTCGGACAGACGTCGGGACAATGGGTGAAGCCGAAAAAGACAAGGAACGGCTTGCCCTTGAAATTTTGCTCCGTGACCGGCTTGCCTTCATGGCTGACAAGCTCGAACGGCCCTCCGACCGCCTGGGAGGCGCTCGGCAATGGCGCGGGGGTTCGGCCCGTGATGATGAAGGCTAATGCGGTCAGCAACACCAAGCCGGCCAGAAAGGCACCCAACATCAGCAACGCGCGAGCGGTCCGAACCGTCATGTCTATCCCGTATTGTCCATCAATGTTTGGATCAGCCGAAGCAGGCGACGAATCCGGCGCGCATCATCTCGAAGAACACCGTTGTGCCCACCGCGGCCCAGAGCCCCAGAGTAAGCGCCAGAAGCGCAACCACAAAAATTCCGGCAACGACAAATCCGATACCGGATTGGCGGCCATCCGTGACCGAACCGGCCCTTACGGGTTCATGGCGCTCAGTCGTTACAATGTTCGACATCCCGGGTCTCCCGGCCTCTGGCTCGCATCCATTATTGGTCCGAACCGACGGAACACCCAAATACATAGGGCTGAATGGCCAAGGCAGCAACCGACCTCACGGACCGTCCGGAGCCAAGGTTCCGCCTTTCGATCTCTGATCCTGACCATCATCCGCTTGCGCATTGGCCGCGATATCAATGGCGGATTTTAACAGCGCCGTACGCTTTCCAACGCCTGAGCGGCAATGAGTTCGGGATCGCGCAGACCGTCGGCGGTCAGCGTCACGATCCGCTTTGCGATCGCCTCGGCGATATCGCCTCGAATGCCATCGGGCGGCGCGTCGGATCGACGCATACCGTGGCCCAGGCCCACCTCCCATCGACGCACCGCGCGCGTCTGGGCATCCACCATCAACGCAATGAGTTCAGGGTCGAACGCCCGCTCACTCTGACCGAGAATCCGTCTGATCGCTGCCATCGCCGCCGTCCATGCTCGTTGAATGGATGGTCGGCCTCCTCGCGGACAGGTTCGTTCGAGGCCCGCGCTCTGTCGAGCACCAATCACGCAACATTTGCTGAATGCAGCGCCGAGCAATTCCTCAACGAAAAACGGCCGGCAAGTTCCGGCCGTTTGATCGCAATCGTCCCGGCCGTGGCGTCAGACCGTTTCGGTGATCCATTGCTCCAGCTTCTGCTTCGGCGCGGCGCCGGTCTGGCGCGCGGCCAGTTCGCCATTCTTGAAGATCATCAGCGTCGGGATCGACATGATTCCATATTTCGAGGCGATGCCCGGATTCTCGTCCACGTTCAGCTTGACGATCTTCACCTTGTCGCCGAGCGAGCCGGAAATCTCCTCCAGCGCCGGCGCGATCATCCGGCAGGGGCCGCACCATTCGGCCCAGAAATCCACCACGACCGGAGCGGTCGCCTTGAGCACCTCGTCGTCGAACGTCGCGTCGGAGACCTTGCCTACGGCCATGAAAACACCCTCTTGCCGAGAGCCGCGTGAGCGGCGTTGGGAAAAGCCGCATCTGCGGCGGGAAACGGACAGCCCCGAAGGTCCCTTAGAACCAAGGTTCAGGAACCTAGGAATGGCCCCGGCCAGCGTCAAGGCGGGTCACGCAGCGGTGACACCAGCAAGGCCGGCGTCCAGCATCGCCTCGGGAACCTCCATCGCGGCCGGAACCGCCGTCCAGACCAGGACGGCGCGGACCGGCCGATCCGGATAGAGCCTGCGCAGGATCGCCCGATAGACCGCGAGCTGGGCCACATAGGTGGGATGGTCGGCCTCCAGCGCCGCCAGATCGCGGGGCGGCGGCTGGGTCGTCTTGTAGTCGGCGATCAGCACCGCCTCGGGCGTCACCACCAGCCGGTCGACCACGCCACCGGGCACTGGCCGGCCATCGATCCGCCCGGCGATCGGCACCTCGGCGCGGCTGCCTGGGGCAAAGAGGGTCTTCAGGGAGGGCGCGTCCAGCAGCGCGAGGACGTCCGCCACGATCGTTTCCCGCTCGGCATCGTCAAGATGCTCGCGGCGGGCAAGGAACGCCCGCGCCGCCGCCGCGCGCGCGGCCGGAGCCAGGTCAGGCAGCGATTGCAGGAGCCGGTGCACGAGAATGCCGCGCTCGATGGCCCTGCGGCGCAAGGCGGTGGCGCCGGCGCCGGCCGAGAACGGCACCGGCGAAGCATCCGAGGGCTTGATCGGACGCCACTGGACGCTATCCGGCGACGCGGGGCGGTGCAGCCAATCGGGCGCCGATTCGGCCGTCACGGGTTCAAGCCCCTCGCCAGCGACACTGACCGCAAGTCCGGTGTCCGGCTCCTTGCGATAGCGCCAGACCTTATTCGTGCCGTCGTCGCCGGTCTCCTCGGTCGCCTCCGGCTGGATCGCCTCCCAGACCAGATCGTACCAGCAGCCCTCCGGGCGCTTCTTGGTGCCTTCGATGCCGCAGACCACCAGCCGGTCGATGGCCCGCGTCATGGCCACATAGAGCAGCCGGCGATGCTCGTTCTCCGCTTCGCGCCGACGCAAGGCGCGGGCATCCGCCATGGACCCGGCATCGTCCGCGCTCGCTCCCGCCCAAACCATCGGCGTCGCACCCGAGCCGTCCAGCGACGGCAAAGCCAGGAGTTGAGGCGGACGGCCGCCCTGCGGCCGCGACACCGTATCGGCCAGCACGACGATCGGCGCTTCGAGGCCCTTGGCGCCGTGCACGGTCATCACCCGCACCTCGTCGCGCACCACCTCGAGATCGCGCTTCACCTCCGTATGCGCCGCGCGCATCGACGCCACAAACGCTTGCAGCGATGGCGTCTCGCGCTGTTCATGATCCAGCGCGCGGTTGAGAAACTCGTCGAGTGCGTCATTCGCCTCATGACCGAGGCGAGCCATGAACCGTCGCCGACCGCCATCGGCGCCGAGAAGCTGGGCATAGAAATCGAACGGCGCCTGCCGGCGTGCGCGGACGGTCCATTCATCGAGCCGGCGGGCGGCCGCGACGTACTTCGGCTCCGGACGCGCACGCAAAGCCGCGCGAAGTGTCGCGGGAGCACGATTCCAGGCGATGGCGAACAGCTCGTCATCGTCGAATCCGAACAGCGGACTCTTCAACACGGTGGCGAGCGCGAGATCGTCGTGCGGCATCAAGAGCGCATCGGCGAGCGCCAGCAGGTCCATCACCGCGATATGCTCCGCCAACACCAGGCGATCGGAGCCCGCGACCGGCACGCCGGCGTTCTTCAGCGCGCGGATGACCGCTTCGAAGAGCGCGCCACGGCTGCGCACCAGCACCAGGACATCGCCCGCCTTTCGTCCCTGGCTTCGCCAGGCGGCGACGGTCGCAGCGATCCGGCGCGCGAGCTTGACCGGGGCGCTTGTGACCGTCTGCGTATCGAAGGGCGCGTCCCAGGGCTCGATCTCCGTGCGCTCGTCGGCGCGCTCCGGTTCCCACAATTCAACGAGACCGGGCGCCGCCTCCGGCAGCGATTCATGAACCGGTGCGACGGGATCGGCGCTCAAGCCGGCATAGGCCCGCTCGTGCGCGAAGACCGTATCGACAGCGCCCAGAACGTTCGGACCCGAGCGGAACGAATGCTTGAATTCGGTCGCGACGAACGACAACTCCGCCCGTGCATGGGCGAGCTGAAAATGCCGCCGCATCTGCGCAAAAGCGGCCGGCGCCGCGCCCTGGAATGAGAAGATCGATTGCTTTTCGTCGCCGACGGCGAAGATCGTGCGCGGCCGCGCGTGGGCACCCTCGCCGGCGAAGAACTCCGCCACCAGCGCTCTGATAATGTCCCACTGGCGCGGACTCGTGTCCTGCGCCTCGTCGATCAGGACGTGATGAATACCCCGGTCGAGCTTGTAATGGACCCAGGCGGCACGCTCGTCGCGCAACAGATCGAGCGTCTTGCCGATCAGATCTTCATAGTCGAGAAGTCCGCGCTTTTCCTTCTCGGCGCGGAAGCGCGCGATGACGGCATAGGCAAGCGTGAACAGCGCGACGCTGCGATCACGCGCGACAAGAGCACGCCGGCGCAGCAACAGCGCCCAAACGCGGGAGCATTCGTTCTGGAGACGCTCCGCGAGCGCAGGCTCGGCCTTGCTGATGGCACCCGTGACGATGCGGCTGCGAATCTTGTCACGCTTCTCCGTACAGAAAATGTCGAGATAGGTTTTTATCCGCTCCGTGCCGGCGAGAGCAGACAGCGCGCGAAAACGCGACGCTTGATCCTGATCGGTCTTCGACCCTTGCGCCAACGCC
>Ga0182743_1002233_pt1 | contig 17342 bp, 13 predicted proteins | sample eDN3rd30CKraftOP_FD_128522 | JGI IMG/M metagenome (GOLD analysis project Ga0182743, IMG submission 128522) | Enriched Organic Plus compost microbial communities from Emeryville, California, USA - eDNA 3rd pass 30_C Kraft OP (version 2) (version 2) ... | reverse complement strand
GCCTTGCCAAGGCAGTGCGCTTCCATCTTCGCCCATTGGGCGTCCGTCAAAACAAGTCTGTCCATCCACAGCCTGAATCAGAAAATGCCGCGCGCGGAAACCCTGAATCTCAACAGGCCCTAGGCAATCTGTCATCCAGTTCCGAAGTGGAAGGCCGCACGTTCGTTGGCGGAAACCTCACAGGCAGTTCCTCCAACTACAATATCAAGCCGGGCACGCCTTCGCCCAGCGCGCAGCCGGGCCTGATCGTCGTCGGTGACGTGACGGGCGGCGCGAAGAACCTGAACAACGGTTCGGGGGCGATTGTCGGCGGCAATGTCAGCAGCGGCTTCAATCTCAACGGCAGCCCGCAGACGGTGCAGGTGGGCGGCAGCATCTCCAAGACCAACGTCAACCAGAACACCGTGAACAGCGGTCTGGCGGCATCCAATCCGGGCTTCATTCAAAAGCTGCAACAGGACAAGAGCCTGCTGACCACCAGCATGAACAACCTGTCGCACGAAATGAGCACGCTTTCGGCCAACAGCACCATGCAGATTTCCGGAAATCGCGGCACATTTAACGCGCAGCCGGGCGCTGATGGGATGGCGGTGTTCAACATCACCTCCGATCAGCTCAACAAGATCGGTGAAATCCAGTTCAACGTGAACGGGGCCGGCACCGTGATCGTGAATGTCAGCGGCGCCTCGATCAATCTCAACGACAATTTCCTCGGCGGGACGAACAATCTCGGCGAGAAGGTTATCTGGAATTTCCCCGAGGCGGAGAAGCTGACGCTGACCACCGCATGGGGCGGCAGCGTTTTGGCGCCGAAAGCCGATGCCAGCACTGCCAATTACATCCAGGGATCGGCTGTTTTCGGCAATCTGAACCAGAACGGCGAAATGCATGTCGGCACATACAAGGGCGGTTATGTCCCGCCCGAAACGCCGCCAGCCGGATCGAGCGGCGGTGCCAGCAGCGGCGGGACGGAAGTGCCCGAACCGGGCATGCTGGCGCTTCTCGCCATGGCGCTTGGCGGATTGGTCTTCTGGCGCCGTCGTCGGACCGCCGCCTGACGGTTGTGGCCGCCGCCAGGCCCCACACCCCGCTCAGGGTGAGGAAGTAGTGCTGCGCGGGGTCTTGTCTGGAACCGTGCAACGGGGCGGTTGATGGCCTCTTCCACTTCGTGCCATCGTGCAACTCCCCCGTTCCTGCGCGGCACGCCAGGCCATCCATCCACAAGTGATGGGCAGCGGGCCATTGCACGCCACCGGGTGGCTCCCCATATTCGCGTCAAACCAAGGGGCTTTTCCCTCTCGCGGCGCTCTGCCGCCCGATGAACACTGGATTTGCGAACTTATGAATCTCTATCCTCTCCTTCCTCTGCGCGACATTGTGGTGTTCCCCGGCATGGTCGTGCCGCTTTTCGTCGGACGCGAAAAGTCGGTCGCCGCGCTGGAAGACGTGATGCAGGGCGACAAGGAAATCTTCCTGGTCGCCCAGCTCGATCCGGGGTGCGACGATCCGGGCAAGGACGATCTCTACGATGTCGGCGTGATCGCGCAGGTGCTGCAACTGCTGAAGCTGCCCGATGGCACCGTGCGGGTGCTGGTCGAAGGCCACAGCCGCGCGCGGCTCGCCAACATGCGTGACGAGAAGGGCTTCGTTGTCGCGCAGGTCGAACAGCTTGATAGCGAAGCGGTCGGCGGCACCGAAGTGTCGGCGATGATGCGCAGCGTGATCGAACAGTTCGGCGAATATGCCAAGCTCAACAAGAAGCTGCCCGAAGATCTGGGCGAGCAGCTTGGCGAGATCGAGGATGCCGCGCGGCTGGCCGATACGATTGCGGCCAATCTCAACGCCAAGGTTTCCGACAAGCAGGCGCTGCTCACCGAACGCGATCCGTTCAAGCGGCTGGAAATGGTCTATTCCTTCATGGAAGGCGAACTGTCCGTCCTGCAGGTGGAGCGCAAGATCCGTGGCCGGGTGAAGCGGCAGATGGAGAAGACGCAGCGCGAATATTACCTCAACGAACAGCTCAAGGCGATCCAGTCCGAGCTGGGCGGGGGCGATGAAGGCGAAGCGGACGAAATCGCCGAACTGCAGCAGAAGATCGAAACGCTCAAGCTGTCGGAAGAAGCCAAGGCCAAGGCCACGGCAGAGCTTAAGAAGCTTAAGACCATGCAGCCGATGAGCGCGGAAGCGACGGTTATCCGCAATTATCTCGATGTGCTGCTCGGCCTGCCGTGGGGCAAGAAGAGCCGCCTCAAGAAGGACATCGCCAAGGCGCAGGCGATCCTCGACGAGGATCACTACGCGCTCGACAAGGTGAAGGAACGCATCGTCGAATATCTCGCGGTGCAGGCGCGCACCAACAAGCTGAAGGGGCCGATCCTGTGCCTCGTCGGCCCGCCGGGCGTCGGCAAGACCAGCCTCGGCAAGTCCATCGCCAAGGCGACGGGGCGCGAATTCATTCGCCAGTCGCTCGGCGGTGTGCGCGACGAAGCGGAAATCCGTGGACACCGGCGGACCTATATCGGATCGCTGCCGGGCAAGATCGTCACCAATTTGCGCAAGGCGGGGACGTCAAACCCCTTGTTCCTGCTGGATGAGATCGACAAGCTCGGTCAGGATTTCCGGGGCGATCCGGCTTCGGCCCTGCTCGAAGTGCTCGATCCGGAACAGAACGCCAAGTTCCAGGATCACTATCTGGAGCTGGACTACGATCTGTCGGACATCATGTTCGTCACCACGGCGAACAGCCTCAACCTGCCGCAGCCTTTGCTGGACCGGATGGAGATCATCCGCCTCGAAGGCTACACCGAGGATGAGAAAGTCGAGATCGCCCAGCGCCATCTGGTGCCCAAGCAGGTCGAACAGCATGGCCTTCGTGCTGGCGAATTCACGCTGGAAGAAGACGCGCTGCGCGATCTGATCCGCTATTACACTCGCGAAGCGGGCGTGCGCACGTTGGAGCGGGAAATCGCCCGGCTGGCGCGCAAGGCACTGCGCAAGATTCTCGAAGGCAAGGCCAAGGCGGTTACGATCACTCCGGAAAATCTGGGTGAATTCGCCGGGGTCCGCAAATTCCGCCATGGCATGTCCGATGAAGAGCCGCAGGTCGGCGCGGTCACCGGTCTTGCGTGGACGGAAGTGGGCGGCGAATTGCTGACCATCGAAAGCGTGACGACCCCGGGCAAGGGCGAAATCCGCACCACTGGCAAGCTGGGCGAAGTGATGAACGAGTCGATCCAGACCGCGTTCAGCTTCGTCAAGGCGCGCGCGCCTGCCTATGGGATCAAGCCGTCGCTGTTCCAGCGCAAGAACATCCATATCCACCTGCCCGAAGGGGCGGTGCCGAAGGATGGGCCGAGCGCGGGCATTGGCATGGTCACTTCGATCGTGTCGACGCTCACCGGGATCGCGGTGCGGCCCGATGTGGCAATGACGGGCGAAGTCACGCTGCGTGGCCGGGTGCTGGCGATCGGCGGCCTCAAGGAAAAGCTGCTCGCGGCGCTGCGCGGCGGGATCAAGACCGTGCTCATTCCCGAGGAGAACGTGAAGGATCTGGTCGAAATCCCCGACAACGTGAAGCAGGGGCTGGAGATCATTCCGGTTTCGCACGTCGATCAGGTGCTCGAACGTGCGCTGACCGAAAGGCTGGTCGCGATCGAATGGACCGAGGATGACGATCTGGCGAGCCAGCCGGCCCCGGCGGCCCCTGGCGGCCCGGCGGCGCAAACCGCCCATTGATTCGGCGCAAAACGGCGAATCGCAGCCAAAAAGGCAGGGGTTTGCGGGCCCCTGCCGCCCATTTAATGGCCTGTTGCTTGAAACGGTTCGTCGAAAATCATGGTGAATCGGTTGAAAACCGCACTTTTTGGCGGTTTTTGCCTTTGACAGGATCAGGAAAACCCGCTCAATTCCCGGCCCGTTGGAGAGGCGCTTCAACGCTCACCAATTTCTCTAGGTAGGGGGTTTATCAAGACCATGAACAAAAACGATCTGATCAGCGCTGTTGCAGATTCGAGCGGCCTTTCCCGCAGTGACGCGACCAAGGCTGTCGAAGGTGTGTTCGATGCGATCACCGCAGCGCTGGCAAAGGGCGACGAAGTGCGTCTCGTCGGCTTCGGCACGTTCGCGACCGCCAAGCGCAAGGCTTCCACCGGCCGTAACCCGCGCACCGGCGAAGCGATGACCATCAAGGCTTCCACGCAGCCGAAGTTCAAGGCTGGCAAGGGCCTGAAGGACGCGGTCAACTAAGACCCATCGGCTATCGCGCCTCAAGTATAAGAACCGCGCGTGGCACCGGCCGCGCGCGGTTTTTTGTAACTGGCGATATGGCTTGAAAAACAGGCGGCGCGACAGATTATCGCGCTGCCTGTTTGTTGGATCGGATGCGCCACGCCGGACGCATCCCGGACCGTCCGTTACCGGCTCAGCTTGATCAACGCCATCGGCGCGGCGAGATTGTCCTGCTCGCCGATCGTCCAGTGCAGCTTCTGGCCCGCGCTATCCGCCTGCGGCCCCTGATCGGTGTTGTTGGACAGGATTTGCCCATCGGTGGTCAAAGTGAAAGTCCCGCGCACTTTGGGGGCATGGGGAATTTTCTCTTCCTCTCCGGAACCGGGAAAATTCTGGCCCATCATCAGCCGCAGTGGATCGTTCGCCTTGGTCCCGAACACCGGCGCATCCATGCGCACCGTGCCGTCATTGCGGACGGAAAGCTGCAGGAACGGCATCGAATTGTTCACCTGCTCCATGGTGGGGAAGGCGAAATCGTAAGTCAGCATGCCGTTGATCGCAAAGTCGACATCGAACAGACCGTTGCCTTTGCTGACCACGCGCCGCCAACCGGCCTGGCGTTGCAGCTTTTCAGCGAACTTTTCGGCCGCTTTCGGGTCGCTCGGATCGATTCCCCCGAGGAAAGCGCGCATTTCTTCCAGCTCGCGCTGTTGCTTGGCCTTGCGCCGTTCCGCGCCTTCATCCCAATCCTTGCGTTGCTGGGCCAGTTCATCCTTGCTGCATGGGCGTTCTTCGCCGGTATCGCTGTCGAAGCAGGCGGAGGGAGAGAATTCTTCGGGCTTGGCGGCATCGTTCAGTTCGCTGAACACGAACATGAAGATTTCACCCTGATAGCTGTAAGTGAAGCGGCCATCCTTGCGGATATCGAGCGTGGACGTGAACTGGCCCGGCAGGACAAAGCAGGCCGCCAGCGCAACCGCCAGCCCACAGGCGAGCAACGCCACGGCAGCGCGGCGGATGGTGAGAGCGGGCAGAGCGATCATGAGGTCCCCTTCGTGGTGGCTACCGCGTACAAGGCGATCGCCGCGGCATTGGATACGTTCAGGCTTTCCATCGCCTGGCTGATCGGCAAACGGGCGAGAGTGTCGCAATGTTCGCTGATATTATGGCGCATGCCTTCGCCTTCGGCGCCGAGCACGAGCGCTACGGCGCCGCTGGACATGGCTTCGGCAAGAGTCGCCTGCGCTTCGCCGGCAAGACCGATGCGCCAGTAACCGGCATCGGCCATCTGTTCGAGCGCGCGGGCCAGATTGACCACGCGCACCCACGGCACGATTTCGAGCGCGCCCGAAGCCGACTTGGCGATCACGCCCGACTCCGGCGGAGCATGGCGATCCTGCGTTACCAGTGCACAGGCGTCGAACGCCGCCGCCGAACGGAGGACCGCGCCGACATTGTGCGGATCGGTGACCTGATCGAGCACCACGATCGGACGGCCCGATTCGGCATCCAATACCTCGTCGAGATGCAGATCGGGCAAGGGTTCGCATTCCAGCACCAGGCCCTGATGCGGCGCATCGCGCGCCACCAGCCGGGCGAGATCCTGGGCTTGCGCATATTCCACCGGGAAACCTTCGGGCAGATCGCCACACAGGGAATCGATTCCCTCTCGCGTGGCCCACAGCTTGCGGTGCTGCCGGTTCGGATTCATCAGTGCCGCTTCGACCGCATGCCGGCCCCACAGGCGGACCATGCCCTTGGAAGCGCGACCCGAGCCGCGCCCGCCCTGCATGCGTCCCGCACGTCCGCGCAATGCGCGCTTGGAACCGTTCGTGTTCATGAAAACTCCCTGGATGCAAACTTTCCGCCGCTCCCTGCCAGCACCCCCATTGACAGGCAAGGCTCGCTTCGCCATTGGGGCGGTCCTCGGTCGGACAGCCCCTTGCGGGGCGCACCAACAACGCGGGTTATCCCGCAGCCGACACTGGTGTGGACAGGTGGCCGAGTGGTTAAAGGCAGCAGACTGTAAATCTGCCCGTGCAAGCGTACGCTGGTTCGAATCCAGCCCTGTCCACCACCAGGTTTCCCGCCACGGGACGTCAATACCCGTAGAAATCCCGGAAATACTGAGCTATTCTCCCCGTGCAGGCTCGCCTGTGCCCGCTGCGTTCCGCCTCTAACCGGGCCGGATTGTGGGGGAAGTGTGGGGGAAGATTGGCTTTCCCCCACACTCTGATCCCCGAATGTGGGGGAAGAAAGTGTGGGGGAAAGACATGGGCAAGCTGACGGCAGTTGCGGTGAAAGCGGCTTTGGCGAAACCCGGCACCTATCAGGACGGTGACGGGTTGTTCCTGAAAGTAGATAAGCGCGGCGGCGCGTCATGGACCTTGCGACTCCAGCGCGACGGCAAGCGCCAGGACATCGGAATCGGCCCGGCTCGCCTTCTCACATTGGCAGAAGCCCGCGAGAAGGCCAGCGGGCTGCGCAAAGCGGTCAAGAGTGAGCGCCGCGACGTACTGGCCGAAAAGAAGGACGAGGCTGCCGCAAAGGTGACGTTTCGTGAAGCCGCGCGCCAATATCACGCCGAGAACGAGGCAGGCTGGAAAAGCGCGATCTATACACGGCAGTGGCTCGCTAGTTTGGAGAACTACGCATTCCCGAAACTTGGCAACGTGCCGACTGGCAGCATCACAGCGGCGGACATCATCACGGTGCTGACGCCGATCTGGCAGGAAATCCCAGAAACCGCGCGCCAAGTGCGCAACCGGATTTGCGCCGTGCTGGACTATGCTCATGCGAAGGGTTGGCGCTCCACCGAAGCTCCCTCGGGCAATGGCAGCCTGAAAGCCGGGCGGGGCCTGCCCCGGCAAGTGAAAGAGCGGGAGAACCGCAAGGCCATGCCCTACGTCGCGGTCCCGGGCTTTCTCACCGCCTTGCGTCGGAAGCCTTCATACGGACGGCTGGCGCTGGAATTGCTGATCCTGACGGGTGTACGCAGCCAGGAGGTGCGGTTGGCGACATGGAGCGAGTTTGATCTTGAAGCCCGCCTGTGGACAATACCAGCCGCTCACATGAAGCGAAACAAGGCGCACATGGTTCCCTTGTCAGATGCGGCGCTGGCGGTACTGGCGAAAGCGGCAGCCTTGAAGTTGGAGGGCACCGAGCAGGTGTTTCCCGGTGTCGACGGTGGGCCCATGTCTGACATGACGTTGTTGAAGGTGCTGCGTGACATGAGCGAGCCTTACCATGTCCACGGCTTCCGTTCCGCCCTGACAGACTGGGCGGCAAACGAGGGCTATCCCGATGCCGTGGTGGAAGCGGCTCTCGCGCATAAGACGCCCGACGCGGTGCAGGCGGCCTATCGCCGGACAACCTATCTCGGTACGCCCGGCCAGCCGGGGCAGCGTGTTAAGCTCATGGCGGGCTGGGGGCGCTATTGCGCCAGCGGCGCGGCTGGTAGCGTAAAGGTTGTGCCGATTGAAAAGGCGAAGGTTAGTAAGTGAGCGGGCAATCGACTTGCTCCCTTTCGGAAGCACTGACTGCTTTGGCATTCAACGATCCGACACCTGCAGCGATAGTGCCGGATGCCTTGAAAACTGAGCGCTGGGCTTGCAGCTCCGCCGAGGCTCTGATGCGGATGAATGCGGCCGTCCACACCCTGTGCGACGCCGGTTACAGGGGCGACGTCAAAATCTGGGGACGGCCTATCACGCGATCGCAGGACGTAGCTCCGCGCTTAGGAATACCTAAGAAACTCGATCAAGCCGAATGCCTGCATAATCGACTGTTCGTCCCTGGCCGTGACGGGCTGTGGCCCGGCGGCGACGATGAATATGCTGACATGTTTTCTGCGGAAGCAAGCGGGGGCGGTTTCGATGAGGTGCGCGTCGATCAAGCTGAGTTCGATAAGTTTCGCGCAACGACCGTTAAGCCCACCAGTGGTGCCGTGCATGAGTGCGTGGCGTGGCTGCTACGGCAATTCGCAGCCGATCCCAAAAAACAAATGAAGAAAGAGGACTTTAAAGCCGCCGCGCTTGTGGAGTTCGTCGGACGGCTGTCCGGGAGAGGGTTTGATCGCGCATGGGCTCAAGTGGCCCCCGGCGCGGATCGGGACAAGCCAGGCCCCAAAACAAGGCATAAATCAAATCACAGCACCAAATAAATCGTGACTCCTATTTAGGCGGTCACGTCGCTGCCAACATTCCGTCACGGCTTGCGCAACCCCGTGCCAGCCTTGACGGAGTACATCAACGTGGAAGCTATCCTTTGTTCCCAAGCCGAAGCCGGGAAGATGCTGGCGATCGGCAAGACCAAACTGGGCGAATTGGTCGCCAGCGGCGAACTTGAAACCGTCCGCATCGGCACACGTCGACTAGTGCGTATTTCCAGCGTCCGCCGGTTGGCAGGCGTTGAGTCCGATCAGCAGAGGGAGGGTGTGTGATGGATACGCTCACCTGGAAAATAGCCCGGATTGTTGGGTATCCAGACGGTGACATCTGGGCTGTCGTATCAGCTCACCATTTCGACAATCCCGCTGGCAGGCTGGAAACTGTTGCGGCGGCGGGCACCCTCATGAGGGAGGCTTTGCCGGACGGCGGGCTGGTCGCGGAATATCTATTTCTTGAGGAGCTGGAGCGCGCAGCGCTGGCCGCTGAGATCGCGGCAATGCAGGCAGAACTAGATTTCCTGCGGTGTTCGGTTGCGCACCTTGCCCTGTCAGTCGCGCGTGCGCGCGTCAAATCTGCCCGGCACCGATACGTCAGCGACACCATGACAAGCCTGGATGCACTGAGAAAGGCACAGGGTGGCTCGCCTTTCGCTCCGAGCGAAGTTCTCGTAGCCATGCGGGTCGCGCAGAGCCAGCCCGCAGATGCGCGCTCGACCCTCATTATTCCTTGGGAGATGGTCCCGTGACGGCAACTCCTTTCCTAACCACTGGCCCCGCAGCCGTTGAGTATGTGCGCCACGGCTTGGCCGTGTGCGCGATCCCGCTCGGTCGCAAAGGTCCGGCCGCGATAGGTTGGAACTCGCTTGAGAATGCGATCACCAGCCCCGACGCGGCGGCGACGCTGACCGGCAACGTCGGCCTGCTTCACGCTTGGTCCGGCACGATGGCGTTGGATGTGGATGACTGGGGCGCGGCCTCGGAATGGTTGCTGGCGCGGGGCATTAACCTTGGGCAGTTGTTCGCGGCGCCGGACCGCGTGGAGATCGTCTCCGGGCGCGCAGGTCGTGGCAAGCTCCTCTTTAGGCTGCCTACGAGCCTCGGTCTGCCTATTCAAACCCTGCAGATAAAGGACGATGGCGGGGAGATGATCCTGGAGTTCCGCTGCGCCGATAAAAGTGGCAATACCGTGCAGGACGTGCTGCCGCCGTCGATCCATCCCGATACGGGACGGCCTTACTTGTGGGGTGGCTCTGGGGATTGGCGCAAGCTGCCCGTAATTCCCGAGGCACTGTTGCAGGTATGGCAGGACGAACTTCCGAAGCGGGCAAAAGGCAGTGCACTAACAGCGCCCTTGCCGCCGCCAGGCTTCGCTCCTCAGAGCTTCGCGCCACAGCCCGGCTTCCCGCCGCTGGAGGAGGGCCTTTTCGGTGTGACAGTGGTGGAGTCGGCGCTCGAATGCGTTTCGCCGGACATCGCGTATGCCGGGTGGCGCAACATCGTGTGGGCCGTCATGTCCACAGGGTGGAAGTGTGCGCCGCAAATCGCCCACGGCTGGAGCAAGCTGGCGCCGCATCGCTATGACCCGGCTGCCGTAGATGCCCTGATCCGAAGTTTCGACCCGACGAAGGGGATTAAGCTCGCCACTCTCTTTCACTACGCGAGACAAAACGGCTGGACCATGCCCCAGCAATATCCCTTGGCAATAGTCCCGTCGGCACCTCAACCAGCGCCCGCTCCTGGCCGGTTGAGTGCTTATCGCCCAGTCGACTGGTCGGTACATGGCGACATTCGCAATGCCCGGCATTTCGCGGCGATGTTCGGCGGCAGATTGCTCTATATCCACGGTCTCAAGAAGTGGCTGCGCTGGTCCGATGATCGGTGGGTGCTGTGCGATCAGGGGCAGGAAATTGAGGCAGCGAAGGAGACCGCGCAAGCCATGTTGGCCGATGCCACCCGCAGCCTTGCGGTGGATCAGGACCGGGGTAAGTGGCGCGTCAAGGAAGCGGTGGCGGCGCATCACATCTCCCGCATCAAGGCTACTCTGGACCTCGCGCGGACGGTACCGGGTATGTCCGCGGGGCATGTGGACCTTGATCCGAACCCCGAGTTGCTTGGTGTCGGCAATGGCGTGGTTGACCTAAAAACCGGCACGTTGATCGCGAACCGCCCGGATATGCTCATTACGCGGCATTGCGGGGCAGACTATGACACCGCGGCGGTGTGTCCGCGCTGGCTCCAGTTTATGGCTGAGGTGTTTCCAGGCGATCAGGCGACCATTAATGCGGTGCAGCGGCTGCTGGGATACACGCTCACCGGCCTCAATACCGAGGAGATCATCGTTTTTTGCATCGGCTTTGGAGCCAACGGCAAGTCTATCTTCGGCAACATCGTTAATCGGATCATCGGTGGATACGGCAAAGTCGCTCCACACTCCCTGCTGGCTGCTCGACGTGGTGACGATCACAGCGCGCGGGGTGACATCGCCATGCTTGAGGGCGCACGGCTGGTGTCGGTCAACGAATTGCCGAGCGGGATGCGACTGGACGAGCAGGCGGTCAAGGTGTTGGCTGGACGCGAGCCCATTTCGGCACGGCCGCTCTACGGCGAGTTCTTCACCTTCGATCCCCGCTTCACAGTCTGGGTACGAACGAATCATCGGCCTATCGTCAAAGGCGACGACGACGGAATCTGGCGCAGAATCGTGGTCGTGCCGTTTCGACAGAAGTTCGAGGGCGCCCAGCGCGATCCGAACCTTGAAGCCAAGCTTTTGGCGGAGCGCGTCGGAATCCTGAGGTGGATGATCGAAGGTGCGCGTCAATATCTCACTGCGGGCAGCCTCGCCCTTAGCCCGGCGATCCTTGCCGAGCAGGGCCAGTATCGGCGGGAAAGTGACCTGCTGGGTGAGTTCCTGGCCGACTGCACCGCGGTCGATACTGCGGGCCGAGTGCTGGACAAGGAGTTGTTTTTCAAGTGGTGTGGCTGGTGCGATGGCAATGGATACAAGGCCGGGAGTAAGGCGACCTTCACCCAGCGACTCACGGAGCGGGGCTTTCCAATCTGTCGGAGCAACGGGCAGCGCTTCTATTCCGGCCTGAAAGTGGTGCAGTGACCATGTGACACAGGGCGGGCAGGGCGGAGGAAGCCTATTTTTTCGTAAAGTTCTTCAAATCAGATTTCACGAAGGGACTTTACCAAAAAGGTTGCCCTGTCCGCCCTGCTCGCCCTCCCAATATTGAATTTGACGCCTCACAAGCTCAAAATCACAGCCACCACCATCAAAGCAAGCGGGGTGTGACGATGCGAAGTGCCATGATTGCTGCATGGAGCAGAGAACTGCTCGAAGAAGTCAGCGTGACCCAGCTATCCAAGCCGGACTTGAAACGACGATTTATCGAATGGTTTGATAGCCAGCCGGAAATTAGTCGAATCCGTCCGTATGCCATGGTCGAACTGGAGCAGGCGCTGGGCGCGCCGGGAAGGCTGCTCAGCCCGATCTTGTTGGACCTCGGCTGGGAACGCCGCCGCAAGTGGTCAAGCAAGGGTCAGAGCCCCCGCTACTGGGTGCCTCCCGAATGGTTAGCCGACCAAGGATAGCCAGCTACTTGATTGTTCAGTGGAGCTTGGTAGTTTGATCGCGCTTCCGAGATAAGCGGAAGCGGGGCGTGAGAACCCCTTGAGTAGCCACCCGGTCACCGTTTCGGAGGCCGGGTGGCATGCGCGCATGTCCAAGACTTCGGTCCAAAGGCGCATGCGCCTGCGGGCTACCTCAGGTTCTCAACATCCGGCTTTGGCCGTCGCCTCATGGATTCAGCGAGGCGACGACGGGGCAGGGATCATGAGCATCTATACTACTAAAGTGAGGTGGTTGGCACCGGCGGCGATATTGGCCTTAGTATCCTGTGATGCGCCTTCGACATATGAACAGCGGCAACAGCCCGAACAAATGGTCGTTCTCAATTGTCAAGGAGATCATCCTCTCATCAGAGATTTAGCTCCGAACCTTGCCCCTCAACAGGTTAGCTATGCGTTCTACCCAGATGGGAACAAGATTTGGATTTATTCTGAACAGGAGCACGACTGGGTCGAAATCTGCAGTGAGGTCAACTGCTCAGTTGAGATTAGTCCGGCGATAATAAGATTAAAACGTGGATATATTAATCAGAAAACCGACTTGTGGATCGATTTAAAGACTGGAGCTTGGTCACGTTACCCCAATGGCACTTGCGAAGTCGCAAATCCTGCGGAGCCTTCACCGGCGGCCTCCGAGATAGCGCCGTCCCTTCCGGCGGCTTCATCCAGTTTCAAGCGCGTGAACCTTCCTCGCGGTGTGTCTCTTGATGTCCCGAAAGGTTGGTGGGTTCTGGATGACGAATTCACGCAGATGCTCAACACGTCAACCGAAGCAGTGATGGATTTGACCGGAATATCCCTTCAAGAGGGAGCTGAGACGGACCTCATGCGCGCGAACTCCATACCCAGAAGCACTTTTGCAGCCGTGGCGGTGACCTCGATGGTGCCCCCTTCCGGCCAACCAGACGAATTAAGTGCCCTCGGAAGTGCTGAACTGAGCGAACTTGCAGGACACGTGAAATCGGTACTAGGAAACGCTTTGGCGAAGCAGGGTTGGCAGTTGCTCAGCGAAGTTTCGTTACAAGTCAGCTCGGTATCAGGATATCCGGCTCTGATCTCGGAATATCGGCGAACTGGACCGAAGGGGCCGGTATCCGTTCAGGTCATTCAGATTATGACGAAGCGGCAAGAGGTCAAGATAACGCTTTCGTTCAGAGAGGCGGAGGCTGCGATTTGGAGTCCCGTCATTGAAAAGATTCGCCTATCGATCATGGTCAACGAACATGCGAGCGGAAATTCGACATTCTGAAACTTTGCGTTATTCCTGCCGGCAGACTTTGCTCTCCCCGGCTTACCAAGTAATTGCTCATCTGTTGAAAACCCGGAAAATGGCTGTTTTTGGATAGTCCATTGCGAAAATCCGGCCAAATTCTATGAGCAACCAATGAAACCCCCACCCTCGGATGAGATCGCTTCCCCCTCCGGGGCCTCCTCGGAATAGGGATTCCTTTTCTCGCCTGCCCCGACTGTCTCATGCCAGCACAGTAGTCGGCTGCCCGGCGCTCATCAGAGAGGTATCGAGCAGCACTCGACGAGCACCATCGGCACCGCTGGGGCGCAGCGAAGCCAATCGCGGTGCTCACGCGTCGCGTCTCCAAAAAATGTGGGGGTGGATGTGGGGGAATTAGACGCGTATTCCTAAAAACATATGATATTCAAGTCAGTAAGTTAAAGGTTCGATACAAGCCCTGCCACCACCGGTCTCTTCGACAACAGGCCTGATGATGCGCCCGCCGGATGGCAGGCGCGCGGGGCGGTTCAGGCCGACTGCCCGTCGTCGATAGTGATGACAGCGCCTGTCATGTGCTCCGATGCATCCGAACAAAGATAGAGCGCCATATCGTCGAGCGATTCGATCGGCTGGAGCCGTCTGCGGTTGAATCCGGCGATCTGCGCTTTGCCTTCCTCGCTCTGGAACCAGTCCCTGGCCAGTTCGGTCTGGATGTAGCCCGGTTGAATGACGTTGACGTTGATACCCTGCCGCACCCACTCACGCGCGAGATTCCGGCCAAGATGCGCCACGGCGGCCTTGCTCGCGGCGTAGGCGGATTCGCCGTGCCCTGTCTGCATGGCGGTGATCGATCCGATCAGGAGAATGCGCCCACGCCCGCTGGAGCGGCTGTCGGCGGCGATCATGCGTTTCGCGCTTTCGCGGGCGGTGAGATAGGTGCCGAGCAGATTGGTGTCGAAAACCGAACGTATGGTGTCGAGCGCCATGTCGGTGGAACGGCCGGGGGCGGAAATGCCGGCATTGGCGATAACCGTATCGACCGGGCCGATGGCGGCTGCCGCTTGGTCGAGCGCGGCGGCGAGAGAATCTTCGTCGACCACATCGAGCGAGACGGGCAGGGCGCGCCCGCCCGCGGCGGCGATTTCCTCGGCCAGTGTTTCGATACGATCCCGGCGCCGTGCGCCGAGAATCACCGCAGCACCATGGCGCGCGAAAAGCCGGGCGAAATGGGCGCCGATTCCCGAGGAGGCGCCCGTAATCAGGCAAATACGTCCGGAAAGATCATGCATTTCCGCGTTTTCCTTTTTGATCCGATCAATTTGGTGCGAACCCTAAAGCATCGGGTTGAGAAGTGGGAAACGCTTTTCTGTGCCGTATAAAAATCCAGCGTTTGCAATATCTTGTATCGGGAAAGACATTTTCAATTGTGGATTGCCCGGCTGCATATCCGCATGGATAGCTTGGCTTGCCGTGTCTTGGTTCTGGCGCAAGGGCGCACATTTTGCTTAGGCGGCAGGCGAAGAGGATGAGGACGCGATGAACGATCAGGAAACATTCGGCGGCACAGCGGCGGTGCGTGAAGGCTTTGCATTCGATACGGCGGCGCTGGCCCGCTGGATGGAAGAGCATGTCGAAGGCTATGCCGGGCCGCTGCAAGTGGAACAGTTCAAGGGCGGGCAATCCAACCCCACTTACAAGCTCATTACGCCCGGGCGTGCCTATGTCTTGCGGCGCAAACCGCCGGGTCAGCTGGTCAAGGGCGCGCATGCCATCGATCGTGAGGCGCGGGTGATTGGCGCGCTGGGGAAGACGGGTTTTCCGGTGGCGCATCTTTACGGTCTGTGCACCGACGAAAGCGTGATCGGCACATGGTTCTACGTCATGGAAATGGTGGAGGGCCGCAATTTCTGGGATGCGACGTTTCCTGAAGTCGGTGGGGAAGAGCGCCCGGCCTATTTCGATGCGATGGTGTCGGCGTTGGCCCAGTTGCACTCGATCGACCACGAAGCCATCGGGCTGGGCGATTTCGGCAAGCCGGGCAATTACTTCGAACGGCAGATTTCGCGCTGGACCCGGCAATATCTCGACGATCCCGAAGCGGGCCGCAGCGCGGATATGGAATGGCTGATCGACTGGTTGCCCGCGCATATCCCGGCGGGTGATGAAACCAGCCTGATCCATGGCGATTTCCGCTGCGACAATATGATTTTCCACCCCACGGAGCCGCGCATTCTCGCGGTGCTCGATTGGGAACTGTCGACGCTGGGCCATCCTCTTGGCGATTTCGGCCATCACGCGATGATGTACCATATGCCGCCGCATGTCGTGGCGGGGCTGGGGGATGCGGATATCGCCGCTCTCAATATTCCCAGCGAAGATGCCTATCTCGCCCGCTATTGCAGCCTGACAGGGCGGAGCGATATCGCGAACTGGAACTTCTATCTGGCGTTCAACTTCTTCCGGCTGGGCGCGATCCTGCATGGGATCAAAGGGCGCTATTTGCGCGGGACCGCATCTTCGGAACAGGCCAAGCGCCGCGGCGACGCGTTTCCGCTGCTGGGCGAGATCGGGCGGAAGCTGGCGCAATCGGGTTGAATTTCCGGGCTTTCCGGAAATGGCCGGCGGCGTGAACCGCTCATCTGCCCGCGGGAACGGCACGGCTTATTGAGGTTTTGCCCGGCAGCGCCTAGACGAGGGCGATGCCAGGTGAAATATCAGATAACAAGGGTCGGGGTGAAGCGGCGTGGCGTTGGCCAGCCATTCATCCCGAAGGTCGCAAATTCGCATTGATTGCAGCGGTTGTCTGCGCGGTCACGGCGTTTCTCGCTTGGGAAACGATCGCCTGGCCGCTGGCGGTGCTGACATTGGGGATATTGGCTTTCTTCCGCGACCCTGAACGAGTCGTCCCGCAGAACCCCAATTTCGTGGTCTCCCCGGCGGATGGCCTCGTCAGCCTGATCCAGCAGGTGGAACCGCCGCGCGAGCTCCAATTGCCTGACGGCATGGGCGGTCCCGGGCTCGGCAGCGAGCCGGTGACGCGGATTTCCATTTTCATGAGCGTGTTCGATGTGCACATCAACCGCGCGCCTGTAAGCGGCACCGTGCGCCGCCTGATCTATCTGCCAGGCAAATTCCTCAACGCCGATCTCGACAAGGCAAGCGAAGAGAACGAGCGTCAGCATATCCTGATCGAACGCAGCGATGGCGTGTCGATCGCGTTCACGCAGATTGCCGGGCTGGTGGCACGGCGCATCGTGCCCTTCGTCAAGCCGGGCGATACCATGGCGGTGGGCCAGCGCGTTGGCCTGATCCGCTTCGGCAGCCGGGTCGATGTCTATCTGCCGAAAGGCACGGACGCCAAAGTGATTCTCGGGCAAAAAGTTGTGGCTGGTGAAACCGTGCTCGCCGAACTGGGCCAGCAATGCCATCTTGAAGGCGTTGCCCAGTGAGCGACGAGGAGCGGCAAAACCGGTTGACGGGATTGCCGCAGGGGCTGACCTTGCGGGCCCTGGTGCCGAATGCGATCACGGTCGCGGCGTTGTGTTCCGGCCTGACGGGGATCCGCTTCGCGATTGATGGCAACTGGAAAATGGCGGTTATCGCGGTGATCCTTGCGGGGCTGCTGGATGGGATCGATGGCCGCATTGCTCGCTTGCTGCGCGCGCAATCGCGGTTCGGCGCGGAGCTGGACAGTCTGGCGGATTCGCTGTCTTTCGGCGTGGCCCCGGCGTTTATCCTGTTCCTCTGGTCCTTGCACGATCTGCCGCGTTTCGGCTGGTTCGCGGCACTGGGGCTGGCGATTTGCTGCGTGCTGCGGCTTGCCCGTTTCAATGCCCGGATCGATACGGAGGATCAACCGCACAAGTCGGCCGGGTTCCTGACCGGCGTTCCCGCTCCGGTAGGGGCAGGGCTGGCCTTCCTGCCGCTCTATCTCTGGATGGCCAGCGGGCGGGAGGAGTTCCGCGATCCGCTGGCCGTAGCGGTCTGGGTGGCGGCTATCGCTTTCCTGATGATTTCCAATCTGGCGACGCTGAGCTGGACTTCGCTTCGCCCCCGCCGCAGCATCCGGTTGGAAATGCTGGCACT
>Ga0182743_1002232_pt1 | contig 17354 bp, 10 predicted proteins | sample eDN3rd30CKraftOP_FD_128522 | JGI IMG/M metagenome (GOLD analysis project Ga0182743, IMG submission 128522) | Enriched Organic Plus compost microbial communities from Emeryville, California, USA - eDNA 3rd pass 30_C Kraft OP (version 2) (version 2) ... | reverse complement strand
GCTGATCTCGTTTGCACTGTGGGGCTGGCCGAGCAAGCCGCAGGGACGACGGCTCGAGGAGAAGTCATGATCTCCGGCTGCGGGTGCAATCATATGGTTGCGTGTTGTGCGGCCGCGGGCGGTGTCGGCCGTAGCTGCAAGCGCGTGCACGCGCTCCGTGTGGCGGCGCCAGAGGTCGGGGCATGAGTACCGAACGCCAGGCGCTCGATGTGTCGCAGTTGCCGACTGTCGTGTTCGGGCATCGCAGCAAGCTGTGGTGGGGCACGGCCGCATTCATGGCCGTCGAAACAACAACGCTGGCGATCTTCGTCACCAGCTACTTCTACCTCGCCCGGCTGCGCGACACATGGCCACCCGACCCGATTCCCCCGCCCGATCTGCTGCCCGGCACACTCGTGCTGATCGTGCTGCTGCTGACGGTGCCACTCGAGATCCTCGCGAAGCCGTATGGCCACAGGATGCAGCTCAGGCCGCTGCTCAAGTTCAAGTTCGCGAGCCTCGCGGCGACCGCTTCGGCCGGGCTGCTGCGCATCTGGGAATTCAGGGGACTGAACGTACGGTGGGATGACAACGCGTACGGCTCGGTCGTGTGGGCGCTCCTGTGTTTTCACACGCTGCTGCTGATCGTCGAGGTGATCGAAGAGATTCTGATCCTCGGGTTCCTCGCAGTGCCGTCGATGCGCGAACCCAAACACTTCGCCGATGCGGAGGACTCCGGGTTCTACCAGTTCTTCCTGGTCGCGGTCACCGTCGTGATCTACCTGACCGTATACGTCGCACCGAGGCTGATGTCATGAGCGACGATTCGGAACCGGTCGGATACTCGGGATCGCCATCACGTGCGTATTCGCTGCTCGTATTCGCGGTGATCCTGCCGCCGTTCCTGATGATGCTCGGCATGCAGATCAACTACATCATCAACGACCAGATCTGCAGGAATGGCTGGAGCCGCGTCTGGCTGCACCCGACATTCATCGTGGTGCTGCTGATCATTGTGTGGCTCGGTCGGTACGCGCTGCGCTACTGGCCCGATGACCCGTGGCCACTCGCCGATGAAAGCGACCGCAGCATCCACCGCTTCACCGGCCTGCTCGGGGTCGGGAGTGCTGCACTGTTCGGCCTCATCGTTATTGCACAATGGCTCGCCGCGGTGATGCTCGACCCGTGTCTGTAATGCGACGGCCGACCGTCGTGCATGCCGCGCGCCGGGCAACCACACTTGCCTGTACCCTGTTGTCGCGCGCGGTGGTAGTCCTTACCTGTGCGCTGCTGCTGCTGCTGGTGCCGAGTCAGGCTCGTGCGCATGGGCTCGGCGAGAACATCGCCGGGACGGTCTGGAGTGGATTGATCGGCGCGCTGCTGCTGACCAGTGCCAGCATCGCGACGCACGCGTACCGGCTGCGCTTTCAACGCAACGGCGCACGTCGCAACGCGATGTTCTTCGCGGCGGGCTGGCTGGCCATGGCACTCGCGCTGCTCTCGCCGATCGATTACTTCGGCGAGGCGCTGTTCAGCATGCACATGGTACAGCATGTACTGGTTATGAACGTCGCGGTGCCGTTGCTCCTCCTCGCCCGGCCCGAGCGCTACTTCCCGGCCGCACTTCCCCGCATCGCACGCGCCTGGTCTGCAGCTCGACACCGCGCAGCGATCGTCCGGGTCTGGCGACAGCTCAGCAGCATCGAGATCGGCTTCGTCATCAACGCCCTCGCGATCTGGGTCTGGCATGTGCCGGTCGCACACAACTGGGCGCTTCGTTCGAGCACCGCACATACACTGCAGCACCTCACCTTCGCAATCGCAGCGATCATCTTCTGGGCGGGTATCTGGCGCACGATCGGGCGCGCCCGCGCGGGACTCGCAATCCTCAGCCTGTTCGGGACCGCCGTTCATACCGGCGTCCTCGGCGCGTTCCTGACACTCTCGACAGCGTCGTGGTACAACGGCTATTCGCCCGAGCTGTTCGGCCTCGATCGCATCGCCGACCAGCAACTGGCCGGCCTGATCATGTGGATCCCGGGCGGAGTGGCCTACGTCGGAGCCGCGCTGCTGCTCATGGCGAACTGGCTGCGATTCTCCGATTTTCGCTCTCCTGATGATCGAGCGCGCGCGTAACCTGATCCTCATGTATGGCTGGAATTCGACTGCGTACCAGCTATTGAATCCGGGGCTGCAACTCTGGTTCAGTGCCGCCGGCGATGCAGTGGTCGGTTACGTCGTGCGCGATCGTGTGCGTGTGGTCGCGGGCGCGCCGGTCTGTGCACACGAGCGGCTCGCCGCGGTCGCCGACGAGTTCGAGCGCGAGGCGCGTCGTGCGGGCGAGGGCGTCTGCTACTTCGCCGCGGGTGAGCGACTGGTGCGCATCAACGCGCCAAAGCCCGACCGCACGATGGTCGTACTCGGCGCACAACCGGTGTGGAGGCCCGAGTCGTTCCTGCACACGCTGCACACACACGCATCGCTGCGCGCGCAACTTCATCGCGCACGCAACAAGGGCATCGTCGTACGCGAGTGGTCGACCGAGCAGGCCAGGCAGAGTGGCGAATTGCATCGCTGCCTGAAGGAGTGGCTCGCGACGCGCGGACTTCCGACCATGCATTTCCTGATCGAACCCGACACACTCGACCGCCTGTTCGATCGCCGGGTCTTCGTCGCGGAGCGCGCTGGTGTGGCCGTCGCGTTCGCAGTGTCGACGCCGATCCCCGCACGCGATGGCGCACTCGTCGAACAGATCGTACGCGGCACTCGCGCGCCGAATGGAACCGCCGAACTGCTGCTCGATGCGATTGCCACCACACTCGTGTACGATCGCAAACAGCAGATCACGCTCGGCCTCTCACCCCTGTCGAATCACGTGCCGACAACCCGCGACGATGCCACGCCCTGGCTGCGCATTCTCCTCGCCTGGCTGCGCGTGCACGGCCGCCGATTCTACAACTTCGGCGGGCTCGATGCGTTCAAGTCCAAATTTCAGCCCGATGCCTGGGAACCGATTCATGCCGTAAGTTGCGAGCCCGTGATGAGTACGCGTACACTGCGCGCGATCGCCGGCGCGTTCGGCGGCAGCACCGCCGCAGGGTTCGCATTGCGGATCGCAACGCACGCTGTCAGTCGGGAGTTTGGGCGTCTTAAAGGGGAGTCATAAAGCAACGGCAGGACGCACGACACAGGATCGAGGCCCGGTCCCGGCCCGATCCTGCGTCAGCAGATCCTCTGTCCCGGTCCTGCCGTTACGCTGTTGAAGGAGAAGTCACCGAAACGGCCGTACAAAAAAAGGGTAGTACCCCAGAACCCGTTACCGGAAATGCAAAAAATGCAGATTCTCCAACGTCGGATGGCGGTTGTTGCGCTCGCGCTCGGTGCGACGCTTCTCGGCTGCGGCGACCGCGCACAGGAAACCGCGCGCGACGAAGCCGTGGTGCGCGATGTCCACTCGTATGCGCGGCCCGAGGAGGCGCGTGTGCGCCACATCTCGCTCAACCTCCTCGCCGACTTCAATGCGAAACAGTTGACCGGGACCGCGCGGCTCGCGATCGAGCGCGCACCCGGTGCCGACAGCATCATCCTCGACACGCGCGACCTCACGATCCGGCGCGTCACCGATGCCGCGGGCAACGTGCTCGAGTTCAATGTCGGGCGAAGTGATGCGATCCTCGGTGCGCCGCTCGTCGTGCAGCTTCCCGCTGAAGGGGACACGCTGATCATCGAATACGAGACATCGCCGAGTGCGGCCGCAGTTCAGTGGCTCGACCCCGCGCAGACCTCGGGCGGCAAGCTGCCGTTCCTCTTCACGCAGGGGCAGGCGATCCTCACGCGCACGTGGGTACCGACCCAGGACAGTCCGGGCATCCGTCAGACCTGGGATGCGACGATCGATGTGCCGAAGGACATGGTCGCCGTGATGAGCGCGGAGCTGTTGTCCGAAAAGCCCGAGCCCGGCGTCGATTCGACGCGTGCCAGCTATCGTTTCCGCATGGCGCAGCCGATCCCGCCGTACCTCATCGCACTCGCAGTCGGCGACCTCGCCTTCAAGCCGATCGGTGAGAACACCGGCGTATGGGCGGAACCCGATGTGGTCGATGCGGCGGCCAATGAATTCGCGGAAGTCGACGACATGATCGCGGCCGCGGAAAAGCTGTACGGCCCGTACCGCTGGGGGCGCTACGACATCCTTGTGCTGCCGCCGTCGTTCCCGTTCGGCGGGATGGAAAACCCGCGCCTCACATTCGCGACGCCCACCGTGCTCGCAGGCGATCGCTCGCTGGTCAGCCTTGTTGCACACGAACTCGCGCACTCGTGGTCCGGCAACCTCGTGACCAACGCCACCTGGGACGACTTCTGGCTGAACGAAGGCTTCACGACGTACATCGAGACGCGCCTCATGGAAGAACTGCGCGGGAAGGATTACGCCGACATGCTGCGCGAGCTCGGTCGTCAGAGCCTCGGCGAAACGATGACCGACCTCGGCGGCAACTCGCCCGACACGCGGCTTCATCTCGACCTCGTCGGTCGCGACCCCGATGACGGCATGAACGATATCGCGTACGAAAAGGGAAGCGCGTTCCTGCAGACCGTCGAATCCGTTGTCGGACGCGAAAAGCTCGATGCGTTCCTGCGTGACTACTTCGATCGTAACGCATTCAAGCCGATGACGTCGGAACGCTTCGTCGCCGAAATCAACCAGCACCTGTTCGGTACCGATGAGGCGATGGCCGCACGGGTGCGCGTGAACGACTGGATCGATCAGCCCGGCCTGCCAGACAACCTGCCACCGCTTCGTTCCGCCGCGTTCCAGCGCGTCGACAAACAGGTGGAGGCGTTCCTCGCGGGCACCGTGCCCTCGAAGGAGGAGACCGCAAACTGGTCGTCGCACGAATGGCTGCACTTCCTGCGCGCACTGCGCGACACGGTGAACAGCACACAGATGAAGTCGCTCGACGATGCGTTCGGCTTCACCCGCAGCGGCAATAGCGAAGTGCTGTTCGAATGGCTGCGCACCGCGATCCGGAACCGCTACGAGCCCGCGCTCCCCGCACTCGAGCGCTTCCTCACCAGCCAGGGTCGCCGCAAGTTCATCGCGCCGCTCTACTCCGACCTCGCCCAAAGCGAGTGGGGCCGCGCATTCGCCGAGCGCGTCTACGCGAAGGCCCGCCCGACTTACCACTCCGTGACCGCGAATACGGTAGACGACATCCTCCGTCGTTAACGCAGTTGGGGGGCGCCTGCAGCGCCCCCCAACCACGCTCTCGCTCTCGCTTTCGCTTTTCGCTCTCGATTTCGGTTTAGCCTTAGCCCTTACCCCTTACCCCTTAACCCTTAGCCCTTAGCCCTTAGCCCTTAGCCCTGTCTCTCGAATCAGGCGACGGCGACGGCCATGGGCGAGAATGCGCTCTGCAGCGAACCCGATCGATGCGTCTACCGCAAAAGTGTCCAATCGCGGCGTTCTGAACCACGCGTGGTCGATCGGCAGGCACCAGACCGAACAATCGACCACACGTTCCCCCGCCCGGCGATACGATCGGTCGATTGTTGGGCCGGATGCCGCTAAACTGCCCGAACGTCTTGAAAGCAGCACATTTGGGCGATCCGCGGCATCCCACCCGCTGCGAATCGTCCAATGGTCGCGTGCCTGTCCGAGCGGCGTGGCGGACGTGGCGGACGTGGCGGACGTGGCTGGGCGGGGCTGGGCGGGGCTGGGCGGGCCGCCGGTGCACCGCGGGTCGCCGGTGCGCCGCCGAAGACGACCGCAGCATTCGGTGCCCGGCGGCTCATCGGTCAGGACGGCCGGTGCGCCGCCAACGATTCATTCACGGTCCGGTTGCTCGTCGGCTTGGTGGCCACACCGACCGTTAAGGCGCCTGGCATCCCGGCCGGCGCACATGCTTGGCGGCGCGGCGGACGTGGCGGACGTGGCGGACGTGGCGGACGTGGCGGACGTGGCGGACGTGGCGGACGTGGCGGGTCGGTCGGGCTGGCGCCGTAGAGGGCGTCCGGTGCGTCGCCAAGGACGACCGCAGCATTCGGTGCCTGCGCGTGGACACTCCGCGGCGAATCCGCACGCTCGGCCCGGCGCGCGCCGGCACTCCGTGCTCGTGCCCGGTGCTTGCGCCCGTGCTCGTGCCCGTCCTCCGCCCCGGTCCCGGTCCCAGTCTCATCCCGGTCCCGCCATCCTTGCTATTGCCGGCTAAATACGGCTTGCCACCTCGCCCCCGCCCCCGACCCCCGCCTCGGATACCCAGCCAGAATCCAACCAGGCGCCCCCGCTCCAACGGCCGTGACCGCGTACCCGCCGCCATGCCGCACTTTTTTCGTGCGTTATCCGCTCCCATTCCGAGTTGACAGCGCCGAATCAGCCCCAAAACACGCTCTCTCGTAACAATTTTGGTGCGTCCGGGCTGATTCAGCGTCCTTTTTTCCGACCGTCGTGAAAAAAGTTCTGCGCCTAAGCAGTTGTAAACTAATCACTTGCGCGTTCATTAAGATTTTTTTAATGTACATTTATTAAGAAACGTTAAGGATCGGCGGGTCGGCGACCGAGGGCGGTCGCGACCAAGCCGGCAAGACAGCTTCGAAATGCTCGACGACGAGATAACGCGTGCCGCATACGACGTTCGATCCCTGGAGATCGGAGGTTGTGTGGGACCGCACCCTTGTCAATTCGGCGAGGGCGGGCGGCGCGCGTTTTTTCGTGTGTGGTGGTTATGGGCAGGTGCAGCCGCGAGGGGCGGCGTGCCCGCGTATTCGGCTCGGGTCGGATGATCCGGGCTTTTGTTGTTTCACCGATTCACACCCGCGGAAGGGATCCGCACCTCAAAGGAGAGGACATGAAAATACTCGGCAGAATCGCGGTGGCTGTACTGCTGCTCGTAGTCGGCGTCGTGCCGGCGCGTGCGCAGCAGGCCCAGGCGGCTCCGCAGGCGCTGGTGGTCACGGCGAGCAATCGCACGGCCACAGCAGATGCGGCGCGCGGCGCCAAACGGGCGGATGACCGCGCCCGTCCGGGCGACGTGCTCCACTACACCCTCACCTTCACGAACGTGACCCCGGCCCCCGTGAGGGGGGTCACGCTCGCGAACCCGCTGCCTGCGGGCGTGCACTTTGTCGGCGGTTCCGCGCGTGCGACGCGTGAGGATGCGCGCGCCGAGTACTCCGCCGATGGCGGGAAGACCTTCTCCACGCAGCCGGTGGAAGAGGTGGTCGTGGATGGCCGCACGGTGACGCGGCCGGTAGCACCCGAACGGTTCACGCATGTGCGCTGGACCGTTGCAGGATCCGTAGCACCTGGCGCCACTGTGGTCGCCGAATTCGACGCCCGCGTCAATGCGGGTTCACCGGCTCCCGCGGTCCGCGGGCGCTGACACTCACCCCAGAGGATAAGAGACAATGAACAAGACCCTCCGATGGGTTGCGCTCGCCGGGCTGACGCTTGCGCCGCTGGCGTTCGCCACCCCCGCGCACGCCCAGGATCCGACGCCGGAAGGCACGGTCATCACGAACACGGCGACTGCATCGTTCACGGATGCGAATGGAAATTCCTACAATGACGTGGATGCGTCGGTGAGCGTTACGGTCGGCTTCGTTGCGGGCCCGGATGTCACGTCTCCGACGCCCGTAACGCCGGCTTCGCCGAGCACCGGGAACGAACTCGACTTCACCATCACGAACAAGGGTAATGGTGGCGACAATTTCTCGGTTGCCACAACCGCTGGCGCTGGTGTGACAATTACCGGCTACATATTCGGCGGGACACCCTACGCAACGATCGGTGAACTGAACACCGCTCTCGCCAGCGCAGACACGACGGGAATGAACGGCAATGTCGTCGTCACGGTAGTCTACACGGTTGCTCCGGGGCAGGGTGGTGCAAGCATCCCGGTCGAACTGACCGCGACCTCGGTGCGTGATAACACGAAGTCCGACGCCAGTGAGACGTTGGTGGAGCCGCCGGCAGCGGCGAGCGTCACCGTGACGCCGGATGGTGACGCGATCAACCGTCTGCCGAGCAACGGCACGCAGTACACCGCGACCTTCACCGTCCAGAACACCGGCAACGGTTCCGATACATTCGACCTCACCGCGTCGGTTCCGGCCGGGACGGTGGTAACGATCGTTTCGGTCAATGGGACGGCGGGGACTTCGGGAAGCGTCGTCATCGCAGCCGGCGATCAGGCCAGCGTCGATGTCATTTACACGGTGGCGGATGTGGCGGCCGGCACGAACGAGGTGCTGACGCTGACGGCCACGTCGCAGTTGGACAACACCAAGACCGACACCGGCACCCTGACGGTGACCGTGATTCGTCCCGCGCTTGCGATCACGAAGGAAGCGCTTCGTGATAACTCGGGCATTCCGGGCGCGATCATCACCAACAGCAGCGCGGATCCCGTGCTCCCGGGCGAGTTCATCTTCTACAAGATCACCGTGACGAACAACGGCACCGCCGACGCATCCTCGGTTTCGATCGAAGATGATCTGCCGGGCGAGGTCACGTACATCAGCACGACAGATGACGGATCGGCCGGCTGGACCCTGACGCATAGCGCTGGCACGGTAACCGCGACTCTCGCGGGCACACTGGCACCGTCCACTTCGCGGTACTTCCTGATTCGCGTCCAGGTCAAGTAGCACGTAGCGGTTGATGGCTGAAGGGGTGCGTTCCCTGGCACGCGCGTTCACGGCAGCACGCGGGGCGCGACGGATGAAGTTGATCCGTCGCGTACTCGCGTGTATGCTCGTGGGCGTTCTGGGTACCGCGGCGCGAGCCGCGGCCCAGACCCCTGACACCATCCGTGTCGTCAATACGGCGACGGGAAGCTTCGTCAGCGAGGGGCTGCCGGGCACCACCAGCGCATCGAATGTCATTGTCATTCAGTTGAGTGCGGGCGTTCGACTGGAGCCGCCGCGCGAGGCCGAGGTACGAGTCGGCACGCGCTACGTTTTTGCGCACATTCTCACCAACACCGGCAACGGTCGTGACCGCTTCGAGCTGACGACCGACGGCCCCGCAGGCTGGCCGCTTTCTGTCTACATCGATGCGAATGGCGACGGTGCACTCGACGCCGGCGACACACCGGTAACCGGTTGGATCGCGCTGCAGCCGGAACAGAGCCAGGCGCTGCTGCTGGTCGTCGATGTGCCGGCGGATGCGGCGCTGCAGCCGGCAGAAGTATCCGCGACCGCGACCAGCGAGATGGATGCGCAGGTCAGTGCAACCGTTACGGATCGTCTGTACGTGCTGGAGGTTGCACCGGACATCGAGATCACGAAGACCGTGGATCGTGAGCGCGTCACGATCGGCGATACGGTTGTCTACACGATTCGCGCAAACAACCGCGGCGACGGGGCTGCCGCGGAGGTGTTGATCAGCGACACGCTGCCCCAGGGTTTGTTGTACGTCGCCGGTTCGCTGCGCTTGAACAACGCAGCACTCAGCGATGCAGGCGACAGTGACGCCGGCTCCGTAACCGTTGCAGCCGGCACACATGTGGTCGCCGTTTCTCTTGCCGAATTCGCGCCCGGTTTCGAGGCGAACATTACCTTCCGCGCGGTGATCGGCCCGAGCGCGGGCACAACGATTCGCAACATCGCCGTGCTGAGTCACTCCGGCGCGATCGGTTCGGTTTCCACGGAAACCACGCCGGTCATCACGCCGGTCCAGCGCCCGGACCTTTCGCTGCTCAAGGAGTTGCTCGGTGCGGACTCGGTGCGCGTCGGCGAACTCGTGCAGTTCAGGATAAGCTGGCACAACCTGTCGGATGCGTTCGGTGTGCAGGCCGCGGTGCTGACCGACACGCTGCCCGAAGGCCTCGAGTTTGTTTCGTCGGATCCCGCGGGCAGTGTCGACGGGCGCGTCGTAACGTGGGACCTCAGCGACATCGCGCCTGGTGGTCGCGGCGAGGTGCTGCTGACGGCGCGTGCGGTCGCGTACAGCGGCAACGGGCCGCTCATCAACGTTGTGCATGCGAGCGGCTACAATGCTGCGGTCGCTACCGCGCAGGCACTGCCGCTCTATCGCATCGGTCCGCAGGGCAACGAACTCGAGCTGCGGCATTCCGCCGGTGTGCTCGAGACCGGCCTCGGCGAAGTGATCCCGTATACGATCACGCTCGAGAACAAGGGCGATACGCCGCTGCACGACATCGTGATGATCGACACGCTGCCTGCGGGTGTGCGATTTGTTCCGGGTTCGCTGGCCAGCGCGGACTCGGCGCGCGTCGACGGTCGCGTGCTGACGATCTGGTGGAGCGGTCCGTTTGCACCGCACACGCAGCACAATGTGCGATTTGCCGCGTCGGTCGTTACGCCCGGCAACGCAACCACGCTGGTCAGTCGCGCGCTGGCACAGGCGGAAGCGGGTGCGATCGTGACGCAGCCCGCGATCGCGATTGTGCGTGTGCGGCGCGGCTTTGTCATGCAGCAGCGCGTCGTCGTCGGCAAGGTCTGGGTCGACCTCAATGGGGACGGCCGCCAGCAGGACGGCGAACAGGGTGCGGCCGGCGTCGACATCTGGAGCGAAGACGGCACGATCGTCACGACCGATCGGCAGGGTCGCTTCTCGTTCCCGAACCTGCGCATCGGCGAACATGCGCTGCGCATCGATTCGGCGACTCTGCCGCAGGACATGATGCTTGCCGAGCGCAGCGAAGCGATAGTGCGCGCACGCCTGGATGGCTGGACGCTGCCGCGCGTCGAGTTCCGACTCGTGCCGCGTCCGGTCGCCGACTCGCCCTTGCAGGGGCAGCCCGCGCCGCCCGCGGATTCGACCGACATGAAAGGTGCCGCGCCGCGCGTACCGCGCGCACCACGCATCCCGCCGCTGCGCAGCGATTCCGCGCGCGAAGCCGATGTGAAAGGTTCGTTCCTGACCGGCCCCGGTGTGCGCTTCCTTGCGCCCGCCGACGGTAGCGTTGTCCTGTCGAATCGTCTGTATGTCGGGCTGCTTGGTCAGCCGGGTGCGCAGGTCCGTCTGTTCGACAATGACAGCATGATTGCCGAAGGCACGCTGCGCCCCGACGGTCGCATCGACTTCATCGGGCTGGAGATTGCCGAAGGCCCGCACGTGCTGCGCGTCGCGATGAAGAACAGTTGGGGCGCGGAGCGACTCGACAGCATCGCGCTGCATCGCTCGGGTCCCGTCGCGAAGCTCGAACCCGCACTCGCGACGCTGACGATGCACGCCGGCGATCGCAGCCCGTCGATGGTGACGATGATCGCGCGCGATGAGTGGGGTGTGCCGGTGGCCGGCAATGCGACCGTCACCGCAATACCGACCGGTGCGCGTCTGCACGGCACCGATGTCGACGCGAGCTCGGTGGGCCACCAGGTCAAGGTGCTCGAGGACGGCACTGCAACCGTCGAACTGATCCCGAACCACGATGTCGGACCGGGCGAACTGCGCCTTCAGAGCAACACTGCGCAGGCACGCGTCGCGCTGCGGATTCTGCCGGAGATCACACCGCTGCGCATCGTCGGTGCGGGACAGATCGGCGCGGGCGCAGCGGCCGATGCGTTCGGCGCGCTCACCGCACGCGGTTCGATCGGCGATGAAGTGGCGGTGAGCATCGCGTACGATACGCGTCGCGACTCGATCGACAACTACTTCGGCCGCGGCTACGATCCGTTCGAGGAAGGTCGCTATCCTACGCTCGGCGACGGCAGCAAGCTGCGTGAGACCACACCGTCCGCGCGCAAACTGACCGCACGCGTGCAGCGCGGCTTCGATGTGCTCGAGCTCGGCGATGTGCGGACCGAGGAATTCGGCATCGACCAGCGCCTCGGCTTCTACCAGCGTGCGCTGACCGGGATGAGCGGCAACATCACCACCGGTCCGATCTCCTGGCGTGGTTACGGCAGCATGACCGACCAGGTGCTGACGCAGCAGCAGTTGCGCGGCAACGGCACCTCCGGCCCGTACGTATTCGGCGCGGGCATCCGTGCCGGAACCGAACGCATCGCAATCGAAGTACGCGCGGTCGACAACGCTGCACGCGTGATCAGTCGCACCGAACTCACGCGCTACAACGACTACCAGGTCGAGTACATCTCCGGCCAGGTGCTGCTGAATCAGCCGGTCCCGGCGAGTGATGCCGCGGGCAATCCGGTGTTTGTGGTTGCGATGCTCGAACGCAGAACCGGTGGCGAGTCCGCATTCAACGGCGGCCTGCGCATGGACCTCAACGCGGCCAGCATGCTGCGCGACGGCTGGATCGATACGCTCGAAGTCTCCGTGCTCGGCGTGCGCGAATCGCGCGGGCTCGCGCTCGAACAGGACTACAACACGCTGGTCGGTGGCGGGATTCGTCTGCGCCACGGCTCGATCGCCGCGGGCACCCAGTTGCTCAGCTCGATGCACGGCGACTCAACCGCAACCGCTTCGCTCACCTCGCTCGCGTGGTCGCCGTTCAACCAGAAGTTGAAGCTGTCCGGCGAGCTGCTCGACGTAAACGCCGGGTTCGCCTCCAGTGCCGACCCGCGCCTCGCCAGCGGCATGCGCGAACTGCGCTTCGCGGCGGACCTGAAGCCGGTCGAGACCTCGCAGCTTCGACTCACACACGAGCAGCAGCGCTTCGATGCGTACGAAGTCGAACGGCAGGCCACCGCACTCGAAGCAAGACACAAGCTGTTCGGCCACAATGTGTCGGCGAAAGCCGGGATGACGCAGGACGCGCAGAACGATGCGACGACGCGCTCGGCGACCGGCAAACTCACCATCGGTGTGCGCGACGGCATGGACGTCTGGCTCGAGACCTCGCAGTTGCTGTCCGATCGCGATTCCGCAACCGCACGTGTGGCCCGCCCGAGTCAGTACGGGATCGGTGTGGGTGTGAAGGTGCTGAAGTTCGCGCGCCTCGAGGCATCGCACCGCTGGCTGCAGGTGCACGGCGATTCGACGCAGACGTATCAGCTCAGCTCGCTCAACATCACGACGGAGCCCCTGTACGGCGCACAGTTGCGCGGCGGCATCGAACGCGCCGACGACAAGCGCGCGGGCAACTCGGCCGTACTCGGCTGGAACCAGAAGCTCGTGCTCGGCGGCGGACTCACCGCAACCGGCATGTTCGAACGACGCTTCGGCCTCGATCGCACGCCGCTGGTCGATCCGTCACGCGCGCTGCCGTTCGCGCAGCCCGAGCGCGACCGCTGGTCCGCGGGCGCAGGGCTCGAGTGGCTGCCCGTCGACAGCACACACACACGCATCAGCGTGCGCGGCGAACTGCACGGCGGCCAGGAAGGCGATGGCTACCGCATCGACATCGCGGGCGATGCGCCGATCAGCAATTCCGCGTCCGTGCTCATGCGTCACAACTGGCTGCGCAACCGGCGTGCAGGGTCCCAGCGCCCCGGCGACTACACACGCAGCGATCACTCGCTGCTCGGCGTCGCGCTGCGGCCGTCGTACACCGATGCACTCAACGTGCTGGCCAAACTCGAGTGGCGCGTCGACATGAATCCGATGCGGAACGCACTGCTCGGCGCCGCCGGCGAACAGCGCAGGCTGATCGGCGCCGTCGACGCGGTCTGGGCGATGGACACGGGGCGCGAAGTTGCGCTGCGCTACGCCGCACGCTGGTCCAGACTCGGCGACACCATCGCGTCGGTCAGACCGGTCGCATCGTTCGCCCACTTCACGGGCACGCGCATCACGCAGGTCGTGCACGGCCCGGTCAGCATACGCGTCGACGCCCGCATGCTCATCGACGGCAACACACACACGATCCACTGGACGACCGCGCCCGCGCTCGTGACACAACTCGGCAACGGCCTCGAACTCGAGACCGGCTACCGCTTCGGACCGCTCCAGGATCTGGATTTTGCCGCAGAAGGAGGAAAAGGCTTCTACGCCTCGCTCCATCTGCGGGTTATGGAGACACTCCTGACTCGCTTTTAACTGTCGACTACAAGGGTAAGGGCTTAAGGGGAAGGGGTTTGCCTGGGCCGTTTTGGGGGCATCCCCAGGTATCAGGGCGGAGGGGAAGGCGTAAGCGGACTGCAGGTAAATGTTAAGTCCTGAAGGACGGAGGTTGAGGGGAAGGATAGAGGGGCAGGATCCAGGATGAACCGAGGGATCAAGGCGCGAAAGGCTCAGGCAGGGCGCGGTCCCCTCTATTCAGAGGCGCCATCCACCACCCGCCTTGGCTGAGCGGTTCGTTGCGAGCAGGGGCGAGATACGAGCAGGGGCGAGATAACTGAAGTGCCACCCCGCCCCGGCCCCCGGCCCCCGCTTCATTAAGGAAACGGGCCCGCAGACCGGGGCGGCATGCCAAATAACCAAACATGCCGCCCGGCACCAATCAATCGATGCTGATTGTGATTGCGTGCGGCTTCAGTGCTTCACTGAGCGCCTGTGCGCGTTGGACGAAGCGTTGTGCATCGGCGATGGCCTGGTCGAGCGCGGCGCGTGCGCTGTTCGCCTGGTCGACGACGGCAGGGCTCGGCACTTCCCAGAACGCGAGCACACTGCTCTTTGCGCTGGTCAGTCGCGCGAGCGCGTTGTTCGGGTCCTGCGCGCCGAACCGGCCGCCGCCGAAGCCACCCTGTTGTTGCGGTCGGTTGCCCGCGCGTGCTTCAGGCGCGCCGAAGCGTGTGCGCAGCGAATCGTATTCCGCGAGCACTGCAGTGAACTGCGCCTTGATGCTGGCCGGCAGTGCGGTGCTGCTGTCGACCTTCGCACGTGCTTCGCCGAGTTGACGGCTGAGTGAGGTCAATGTGCCGAGCATCGTATTGCCGCGGCCGTGCGCCTCGTGCAACTCCAGCGCGATCGTGTTGTAGCGCTCCCGGTCGGCGCCTGCGATGCGGACTTCGGGATCCATGCGAATCGTCAGCGGCTTCGAATCGACGACGTTGCCGTTCACGACCAGCGCGACCGTGTAGGTGCCCGGCACGACGTGCGGGCCCGCATTCGCACCGCCACCGAAGCCGCCGCCGCCACCACCACCGCCGGGGCCGCCCTGGCCCTGCGGATTCGCGCACGGGTTGGATGGCAGGTAGCCCGCCGGCGGAACCGGCGTCGGCACGCCCGGAATCTCCGCACGCTGCTGCCCGCCCTGACCACCGGGGCCACCCTGCCCGCCACGGCCGCCCTGGTTGCCCTGCTGAATCGCGGGGATCGGTTCGACCCGCTGGTCCCAGCACAGCGCCTGGATGCCGGCGGCACGTCGTGCCTCCGGCGCCGTGACCTCGCGGATCTGGCGGCCAGTCGCGTCACTGATGCGCAGCTTCACCTCGTTTGCCTGTGACTTGAGCAGGAAGTTCACAACAGCATCCGCGGGCGGGTTCTCGCCGACGAAGTACTGGTGGCCCCAGAACTCGTCGTTGCGATCGTCCTTCGACTTCCATTGCAGCGCGGGCGCGGGGGTGAACAGCGTCGCGATGCGATTCGCGCGCTGCGCGGTGGCATACTCCTGGATCGGCGAGAGGTCATCCAGGATCCAGAGCGCGCGGCCGTGTGTCGCCACGATCATCGCGTTGTCGCGCGGATGGATCGTGATCTCATCGACGCGCACGGTCGGCATGTTGGCCTTCAGTCGTCGCCACGATGCGCCGCGATCGAGCGACAGGAAAATCCCCGTCTCCGTGCCGATGTAGAGCACGTCGCGGTTCTTCGTATCCTCGGTGAGTGTGCGCACGTTCTGGCCGCGCAGCGTCGGCGTGACCAGCGAGCGGAAGCTGCGCCCCATGTCACTGCTCACCCAGATGTACGGCTCGTAGTCGTTCTCGAGATGGTTGTCGGCCGTGATGTACACGGTGCCCGCATCGAACTGCGACGGCACAACCTCGGAGATGTAGGCGCCCTTCGGGAAACCCGGCAGCTTCGCAGTGATGTTCTCCCAGGTCCGGCCATTGTCGCGCGTCACGCTGACCGTGCCATCGTCGGTGCCGGTATAGATCAGCCCCTGCTGCTTCCGCGATTCCGCCAGCGACACAATGGTCGGCCACGACGAGATGCCGTCATTGCGCGAGATGCGGATCTCGCTGTTCTTCACACCCATCGTCACGATCGTGTCGCGATTCGCATTGCTCGTGAGATCCGGGCTGATCGCGGTCCACGAGTCGCCGCGATCCGTCGAGCGGAACACCTTGTTCGCCGCGACCAGCAGCACCCCCGCATCGTGCGCCGAACGCATCATCGGCGTGTCCCAGAACCAGCGGTACGTATCGCCCGCCGTGTAGTTGGTCACGTTCAGCGCGGACGGCCGGATCGACTTCGACTCGCCCGTCACCTTGTCGCGCCGGATCATGTTGCCGTTCTGCGATTCCGTGTAGACGATGCGCGAATCGCGATGATCCGGCAGCGCGACGAACCCATCGCCGCCGAGGATCTGGAACCAGTCGTAGTTCATGATGCCGCGGCCCATGCGCGACTGGCTCGGCCCGCACCAGTTGTAGTTGTCCTGCATGCCGCCGCACACGTTGAACGGCGTTTCCATGTCGTAGCTGACGTGATAGAACAACCCGACCGGCAGGTTCGGAATGAACGTCCAGGTCTTGCTCTGATCGTATGAAACCGCGAGTCCGCCGTCGTTGCCGATCACGATGTGGTCCGGATTCGACGGGTTCACCCAGATCGCGTGCACGTCATCGTGCGTGACCAGCGCGGCATCCGTGGCGAAGGTCTTGCCGCCATCGATCGTCATCTGCAAACCGACACCGCCCATGTAGACGATGTCCGGATTCGTCGGATCGATCAGCACCTTCGAGAAGTACATCGGGCGCGGGTTGTTGCTGCTCACCTTCGTCCAGGTGCGGCCGCCATCGTTCGAACGGTACAGCCCGGTCTCACTCTGCTGCTGCGGGCGCTGCTGCATGCCTTGGCCGGGCTCTTCTTCCGACGCGTTCGCCGCAGCCGCACGCGACACGGACGCCGCTTCGATCGACGCATACACGATGTTCGCGTCCTTGCGATACACATCGAGGCCGATGCGTCCGAGTGACCCGTCGGGCAGCCCGTTGCCGCTCAGCTTCGCCCAGGTCACCCCGCCGTCCGTCGACTTCCAGATGCCGCTGCCCGGACCGCCGCCGTTCATGCAGCACGCGTTGCGACGCCGCTGGTACATCGAAGCGAACACGACGCGCGGATCGCTCGCCGACTGCACGATGTCCGTCGCGCCCGTGTCCGCATCGCCCTTCAGTACATTCGTCCAGGTGCGCCCGCCGTCCGTCGTGCGGAACACCCCGCGATCACCACCGGAACCGAACAGCGGACCCGTCGCCGCGACCATCACGATGTCGTTGTTGTTCGGATCGATCACAATGCGATGGATGTGCTTCGAGTTGGCGAGGCCCATGTGCTGGAAGGTCTTGCCGCCGTCGGTCGACTTGTAGACGCCGCCGCCCCACGACGTGCTCTGCCGGTT
>Ga0182743_1002231_pt1 | contig 17356 bp, 22 predicted proteins | sample eDN3rd30CKraftOP_FD_128522 | JGI IMG/M metagenome (GOLD analysis project Ga0182743, IMG submission 128522) | Enriched Organic Plus compost microbial communities from Emeryville, California, USA - eDNA 3rd pass 30_C Kraft OP (version 2) (version 2) ... | reverse complement strand
GTATACGGGCGACCAGTGCACGGAATGCCACAACTTCACGATGGTGCGGAACGGCACGTGCCTGAAGTGCGACACCTGCGGCACGACCACGGGCTGCAGCTGATCGGACGGCGGGTGTCCGCTTGTGATTGATCTCAAAGGATGGTCATTTTCGCGCATAGTAGGCGCTCATTTAGCGCAACAGTTTGCCTCAGTGGGATGACTTCGTCGGGTACCGTTTCCAATCAGCGAGGCCCACTAGCGGAAAGCCCAGAGGATCGAGGCTTCCTGACGGAGCGAGGTTAACGAGGCCTGCAGGAGCGGAAATAGCGTCGAGGGTGATCTTCGAAGGTCAATGAAAGTAAAGCCGGGCGCCAGTTTGCTGGTGCCCGGAAATGCCAAGCAGAACAAAACGAGACCAGCAGCTGGCTCAGAAGCAATAGGAAGGCGATCGACCATGAATGACATGACCCCCGTGATTACGCCCGAAGCCGAGCGCTATCTCGAGGCACTTGCAGCCGAACTTGAGGTCGACCCGTCTCGATACGAGTCGGCTGAGCGCAGCTACAACTCACTCGGCAAATGGCTACATCGCGAAAGCTCAACGGTCTTGCAGTACGACCCTCAGGTCTACGTCCAGGGCTCGTTCCGGCTCGGCACTGCCATCAAGCCACTCAATGATGACGAAGAGTACGACGTGGACTCGGTCTGCGAGTTCAAGGCGCTGACGAAGACGTCCATGACCCAAAACCAGCTCAAAGCCAAACTCGGCGTCGAGATCAAAGCCTATGCCGCCGCCAACAACATGACCAAGCCGGTGGTGCCTGGACGGCGCTGCTGGACGCTCAGGTACGCCGACGGCGCCCAGTTCCACATGGATATCGTCCCGGCCGTGCCGAATGCCGAGGGTCAGAAAGCGCTTCTGGATTCCCGGGGCATGAGCAGCCTGTGGACCAGTACCGCCATCGCGATCACTGATGAGACCGACGCGAACTACTACGCCTTGAGTGACGACTGGCCGCGGTCGAACCCCAAGGGCTACGGCAACTGGTTCCGTTCCAAGGTCGTGGCAGTCGAGAAAAAGAAGCGTTTCACCGACGCCGCGAAGGCTGAGGTCGAGAGCATGCCAACCCACCGGATCCGTACTCCGCTTCAGTCGGCCATCATGATCCTGAAACGGCACCGCGACGTGATGTTCGCGGACCGCAAGGACGAGCGCCCGATTTCGGTGATCATCACCACCCTCGCGGCTCACGCCGATGCAGGGGAACTCACAATCGGCAAGGCACTGGTTTCCATCCTCAGTGGCATGGACCGCTTCATCAAGCGTGACACCATGGGCAACGACGTGATCGAGAACCCGACCGACCCACTGGAGAACTTCGCAGACAAATGGCCGAAGCATCCCGAGCGTCGCAAGGCTTTCTACGAATGGCTGGAGACAGCGCGGCAAGACTTCATGGAGGCAGCCCGTCAGTCTGAACGGCGCAAGATCACTGACTCGGTCGCTCGCGGCGTTGGTCGCGGCCTTTCGGAAGCGGCCGGCGTCCGCACGTTCGGTGCCGCAGCACCGGCCGTCCTGACCTCGGGCCTGGTGAGCTCTCAGGCGGCCGCCAAGGAATCGGCAGTGAGGCTGGAAGGTGGCGGACGTAACGCGTAAGCCGTTGGCCTCACTTCAGGACGAGCACCTGGCGGCCAGCCGCGCTGTAGAGAACTGGCTCTACGCCAACTGCTCGGACGTCACGGCCGTCAGCCGTGAAGAGGTACAGCATATTCGCCGTGGCCTCGTGGGTGGCTGGCGTGTGCCGCTCGAAGTGGCCAGCGGTGCAAGGTATATCGAGATACTGATTCCGGCGGCCTTTCCCTTCAGGCCGCCGCTTATCCGGCTGGTCGAGACGGTCGACGACGTGTCCTGGCCACACCGGGAACGCGACGATGTACTTTGCCTAGTACCGGAGACAGCATCGTTCGATCCGGCGGACCCAGTCGGCGGCGTCGTCAACTTGCTGAACATGACGATCGAACTCAGCCGGAAGGTGGCCGCCGATGAGGCAGACGCCGAGTTCCGTAGCGAAGTTCTGTCATACTGGACCCACCGTATCCCCGCCGATCGCACGCCCATCTATAGCATCGTAGACCCTCACCCGCGTTCGAGAGCCATTCGAGTTTGGACCGGTTCCAGTTCGCGCGTCATCGCAGACGAGTCTGAGGCACTGGATATCTGGCTCGGCAACCGCTACCCCGGACTTGGATCGGTGAAGCAGGATGTCGGTGCCGTCATCTGGATCGGCGAAGCGCTCACGCCGGCGGAATTTCCGATCACCGGACTCGATGTATGGCAGCTGGCGGTACTTGCTGGTGCCGGCGGACTGTTGGCTGCCGCCGCGACCGCCGCACGGGGCGACCTTGTTGTAGGGCTCGGCATGGATACCGCCAATGGGACGGCGATAGCTGGCCTCGTAGTCCCTCGGCCACCTCGGCGGCAAGGCCGGGACATGGTCAACGACGGTTTTCGGCCCGGACGCACCCCACATTGGCTCGCCGCGAAACGCTTTTTTGGAGCCACGCCGGTAATTCGCCATGAAATTAAGCGCGTCGACCATGCATGGGTGCACGGACGCGATCATGATTCGAGGGCAAATGATCTGCGCTCGAAAACAGTGGTCGTCGTCGGCTGCGGTTCCGTTGGCGCTCCAGCGGCGATCTCCCTGGCTCAGGCCGGAGTCGGCAAGCTGATTTTTGTTGATCCCGACTCCCTGAACCCGTCGAACATCAGCCGGCACCCACTAGGCGCTCAATACCTCGGGCAGGCCAAGGCGGAGGCGCTGGCCGACAAGCTCAAAAGGGACTTGCCGCACATTGTTGTTCGCCCGCTCGTTGGCCGGATCGAGGAGTTGCTGCTTACAGTTGGGGACCTTCTCTCGAACGTGGATCTTGTTGTGACCGCCACGGGGGACTGGGGTGCCGAGGTCATGCTAGACGCCTGGCACACGTCGAGCGGCCGCCCGATCCCCGTTGTCTACGGGTGGACCGAGGCTCATGCTTGCGCGGGGCATGCTGTGGCTATCCTCGGTGAAGGTGCGGCCTTTAGGGAGGGGTTCGATCCAACAGGCCTCCCTGCCCTCCCGGTGACCGAATGGACGGCAACTACGCAGTTGCAGGAGCCCGCTTGTGGGGCAGTATACCAACCTTACGGCCCTGTGGAACTGCAGGGCACGATCTCTGTCGTTGCTGAATTGGCACTGGACGTCCTGCTTGGTGAGGTGAGCATCTCCACCCACCGTGTTTGGGCCGGACGTGAAAAACGCCTCCTTCAGATGGGCGGGGCCTGGTCGCGCCAATGGTTGCGCGAAGCGGGTGGTCGATCCGATGGCGGCTTTCTCCTGGAACGTCGCTGGGCAGCGCCGATCGGTTCCAAGGCACTGGCCGCATGATCAAGTTCGATCTCGGAACGTCTGGTCAGCAACTGACCTTCTCGGACGCCGTTGTCTCGCACCTGGAGAACCGGCGACAACTGAGATTTTGGCAAGCGGAGGCCGGCGGCCTGCTATTTGCCCGCCTGTCTGCCGAGGAAGTGTTCATCGAGGTCGCGACCGGACCGCGCAGGACCGACCGAAGAACACGTAGTACCTACTATCCAGATCGAGCTGCAGAGCAGCGCGAGATATACAACATGCACTCCGAAGGCCTGAGCTTCGTCGGAACATGGCACTCCCATCCGGAACCAGTCCCGCGACCTTCTGGTGTGGACCTCCATTCACTGGCGGAGTCGTTCCGACTGTCGAACCATCACCTCAACGCCTTTGTGCTCGCGATCATCGGCCAGCGACCAGCTCCCGAAGGGCTGGCTGTCATTCTAGGCGATGGCGAAACCATTGTCACACTCATCCCCACTAGTAGCTCCCGAGACGAGGAAACGGGCCATGTCAAAAACACAGATCCCGGCCAAAGTAGCGAACGCGCTCTGGGCTAAGGCCGGCGGGCGCTGTCAGTTCAGGGGCTGCAACAAGCTCCTGATCGGCGACATGATTTCCGGCAAGAAGACCGGAAAGTTCGGGTACATCGCCCATATCGTGGCCGATGAGCCGGGCGGCCCGCGCGGTGATAGGGTTCGCTCGCCGTTGCTGGCCAAGGACATCGACAACCTGATGCTCATGTGCCCAATCCATCACAAGGGCATCGACGAGGACTACGCCGCCGACTACCCTGAAGATGTTCTGCTTGCCATGAAGGCCGAGCACGAGGACCGGATCCAGATCGTCACCGACATGGATGCCGATCGCGTTTCTCATGTCGTTCGATTCGCCGCGAACGTCGGCATGCTGGACTCGCTGGTCTCAGTCCGCTCGATTTTCAACGCGATGCCGCCTGACCATCATCCGGCCGAGGGGAGGACCATTGACATCGAGCTCATCGGTTCCGAGCGGAAGGATCACGAGGAAAGCTATTGGGCCGAGCAGAACGAGAACCTCGAGCGGTCGTTTGCACGCAAGATCAAGGAGCGCATCGAGCAACGGGAAATCCGCCAGCTCAGTGTGTTCGCTCTCGCACCTCAGCCGCTGCTCATCCGGCTCGGCACGTTGCTAGGCGATATCGTGCCGGTCTCGGTACACCAGAAGCACCGTGAGCCGGACACTTGGAAGTGGTTATCAGGACAGCCATCAATCTCGTATCGAGTGCAGGACTATGGCGGAGGTCGAAAGGACGTACCGGTCGCGCTCAAGCTCGCGCTCAGTGCAACGTTGAACGACGATCGTATCATTTCCGTTCTGGGTTCAGACACGGCCATTTGGTCGATAACATGCGACGAGCCTGGTAACGATATTATGCGTCGACCGGACGACCTCTCTGCTTACAAGCGCTTGCTTCGTGGCCTCTTCGACAGGATCAAGGCCCATCACGGTGAAGGTGTGCTTGTACACGTCTTCCCCGCTGTACCGGTCTCGGTCGCGGTTGAAACGGGACGGGTCTGGATGCCGAAGGCTGATCTGGCGATGAGAATTTACGACCAGAACCGCACCGCGCAGGCTTTCGTGCCTACGATAACTATTGGCCAGGCGTAGCCATGGATGCACTAATTCGGTCGGACGGCCTGGCTACGCGCGCCCGAAGTGTATTCGATGTTAGCGCAGGTCGTGCTTCTGACCTTGCGCGCTTAGTGGGGAAGATATGCAGATAGTATTCGTCCATGGTGTGAATACACGAGACTTGGGAGACGGTGTCTACAAGAGGTGGGTGAGCGGTAGGACGGACCGATGACTCGACAGGCGTTCGGCGGGCGAGCCAAAGTCCGAACCGCCCGTCACTAGCCTGCCTGTGCTCATCGGGTCGGCATTATGATCGCGACATCCCCGCGCGATGTAAACCCAAGCATCAATAGAAAAGGTATTCTCTTTTCCGAGAAGACGCCTCCCGTTACGACACCATCGGATACCACAGCCGATGCTACGGATCGTGCTCGCGCTTATTCGCCGGGTATCCGGTCAGCGCGTTAACCATCAAGAGCGCCGGAATCCCCGGCCAAGGCTCGAACGCTTTCCTGTTGTGCCGTGCCAGAATCCGCCGGACACTTTTTTCACCACATGCGCGTCTTCATTCGATTCGAGATCGATGTCGAAGACCGGAACTAGAGGTAGCGACAATGGGTTGGCAAGGGCAAATAATTTCGGCGAATCTGGCGGAGCAGAGCCACCAGTGCTTTGCGGAAGTCAAGGATGGCATTGCCGTCATCGAGCATTTGGGAGGTGAGAACGAAGTCCGTTTCTTCTATGTCCTTCACCTCCCTACTGGGATCGGAATTGGCTACTTGTTTTGCCAAACTTACGAGGTCAGGTCGATTGTGGATCAGATCGTAGGTTGGCAGGATTGGATGTCGGTCCGGTCGGGCGACGATATTCTACCGTCCACCCGCGATGCGATGTCCGACTTCAGGAGGCGCTACGTCTTCTACAAGGAGCTGCCCCCGGATCTTGAACTGGTTCTGGTTCGGTCGGAGGATCCTGCGGCTCCCCGACGCAGGTAATCGAGGGGCCTGGCGAAGACACCCTGCGTCGGACCAAGGAGCGCTAGACGTGGTCGCTATCGGCACTGGTGTTCAGCACGCGGGCTCGGGCTGGGCATGATCGGTGTCCATCGCGTGAGGAGCCGCTGGACGCAGGCCCGTTGCGGACCGCCCGCTTCCTGGAGCCGTTCGCCATGGTGACCGCCGAACTGGCCTACGCCCAGCCCGGCGGGCCAAAGCTCACCTATCGTTTTTCCAAGTTCGCAGACTTAGCCGATCCCCGGAGCGGCAAGGTCGAGCAAGCCGCCTTCGGCTGAAGCGAGGGTTAGTCTCTTCGCGGCTTCCTGCCGCCTTCGGCCGGGCTTGCTCTCAGTTCAAATTCGACAACGCATCGGCCAGGGCGTCGATCACGACACGAAGGCGCATCGGAAAGCGCCCAGGAAGAGACGAACATCCGTACCGCGACGATCTATCCGGCGGCGATCAACACCGAGCTGCTGACCACGATCAGCCACAAAAGGACGGCCGAGGGGATGCAGGGAATTTACGACAAGTACGGCATCTCGCCGGACCGGATTGCCGACATCGTCGCCTTCGCCATCGATGCGCCCGAGGACACCACGATCAACGAATTCACGGTCGGACCGGCCAACCAGCCCTGGTAGACATAAAATGGGCAGCAGTTTCTAACCTCAAGACAGCCGCCACCGGCCGCGAGAGCTGCGGGCTCGGTTGGAACCTTGCGGCGCGGTAGGTTGCCCGGTGTGGTGTTGTCCGCTTGCCCTCCGCGCGCTGTTCGGTGCGGTCACCGTCTGGCAGGGCCGGGCATGAACCTCGACATACCGGTTTGGTCTTCGATAAATCCGGCGGCGTTCGTCCTGACCGCGGCGGCGCCGGTCGCCGTGTTCGGCTCAACGTCGGCACGTTCTGGGTTCTGGGAACGTGTGCTGCGGTGGGAATTGCTTGGGGGGGCCCTGAGTTTATAGTTCCGCGCAGCAGCTGCGCGGTCAGTGGGAACGATAACGTGTGGGCAACTACGGCACGAAGCCACCCCGACGTGCCGAGAATAGCGGCTCCGCAGCGTCGATGATGCCCTGGGGAAGCATCTTGAGCTCTTCGGCCTGAAAGGGAAGATGAGGAAAGTGCTCCTCCACTATGGCGGCGACAACGGAAGCCTGCTGACGGTCGCGTTCCCGCTTTAGCGGGTCGCGCTGAGGTTGGCCGGAGATCCACAATTTATGGGCGGCCCAAACGCGAGGGTCCGGAGCGACTATCCGGACCGGAAAGCCACGTTCGTCGATCGCGATTGACTCGAACGCCGGAGCATTCTCCAACCATACCAGTCCCTCGATCGCCGCGGCGGTCAGGTCGTTGCCGGCCAGCCCGATGGTCGAGGACGTCACTTCCCGCTTCCTGGGCGGATTGCGCATCGGCTTTATCAGGTCAACCATGTAGCCGTCCGCATTCTCTGCGCGGTATGACCTGGGCGATGCCTCGAACGTTTTGTCCACAGAACGAAGCACGGAGATCAGCGAACGCTCCGACACTTCTTCCGAGAGGACGAAACGGAGCCCGCCCCGAGCGTCCATGAGAAAATCGATGTCGCCGGTAGCGGTGAGACCCGGATCCACCATGACACCGGCTCCGGCCTCGTAGGCGAAGATGGCGTTCGTGCCGACGACCCGAAGGCCGGTACCGAGGGTTCCGGCGTCGTCCAACGCCCGGAGAATTTCTGCACCGATTAAGGGAACCCGTCCGAGACCGAGGGCGCGATTTATGGCTCCCTGGCGCTTACGTGCTTCGTTCAACTCGTAGTACCGGGCTTTGGCCTTCTCGCGTCCGACCTCGAAGTCCGCCTTCTTTTTTTTGGTCTCCTCGTTTCTGGGGCCAAGGGAAACCTGCCGCCGGACACCCAGTTTGTTGTAGGCGCTCCTTACCAGATAAGTTTCGCCATTGACCTCGTGCCACACCATTGAGCCGCGATATTCGTTCACGAGCGATCGGGCCTTTGCCCAGGCGTCGTGACGTTGCCGAGAGTTTATCATCTCCCTGCGCTGATCGTTATCAAGCTCTTGAATTTTCATCATTTCAACAAAAAACCTGGGACATGGCCGAAACTGTTGCAAACCATAAAATACGTAACGTTGTCAATCCTTTCAACACTTTCTTGCAAAATCCAGGAAAAGTGTTGAAAATCGACGGCCAAGGTTTTGGGGAGATGCGCCATAACAACATGACGCCATCGGCACAGATGTCGCGGACCTCGTATTGGGTCACGATCCTTCCCGGCACCCGTTTTTGTCCGCACCAGGGACGTTCCCGCCTGCGCCCTGGCGATCGGAAGGATCGCGCTGGAATGCGGCCTGCCCGAAGGTGCCCAGTCCTTCACCGGTTCCACATGCCGAAGAATGCGTCTACATCCTGGCCAGCTACCGTGGCCGTGTCCGCTTCGGAGGCGAACCGGAGGCCCTCGAAAACACTGTCGACCTCGCCGTCGGCATGTTGCTGCATTTTCCCGAGAACGAATGGCACGTCTTCGAATTCGACGAGGGCGGCCGCATCGACGCAATGTTCATATACGGGCAGGTCGACAACATAAGGCCAGAAGAGCGCTAGCCGGCTGCTTGGTCAGCAGTTTTTCTTTAGTCTATCGAAGGTTTCGCTGGCCTCAGTGATGCCACTGTCCGCGCTACAGGCCACCATCTTCATCTAGATCGTGGCCTATGCATGCGCCCACGGACGGTAAGGGTTTGCGTCGTCATCTCCACGCCGTGATGGCGTCTCCCCCCCTTCCGGCCGAAGATTTCGTCGCAATCGGTGTCCGGCGGTAGGGGCGTAAGGTGGGGTACGTGGGTGACGACCGGCAACTTCGGTCACTCTTCATCGATGCTGACCGCCTCCGGGTGGGCGATCGCTTGGTGGCGCCCTGCACGCTCCGCGGCTCATCTGAGCGTCAGACTTCAGACCCTATGGAGCCGCTTGGCCTGATGATATCCCACTCCGACACCTGTCAATCGGACTGACCGCTCGTCAGCGATGTTACGCTGTGTAACATCGTCAAAACGTCCTTCGCCCTCTGCGGATCCGCAGCAACCAGACGCCTAACCGACACCATCACCGATTCCATCAATGCAGATAGATGGTCCTGCTGCAGCGCTGCCCTAAGGCGCTGCCCTGCAGGGGTGTCTTCGGCCACCACCCCTGAGTAAAGCCGCCACAAATGCATTCGAGAGCAACCGGCGAGGCGCGCCAGCTCCTTGGTGGAAAGCCCTTCCGCCCGGGCGGCGTCGATCAACTCGCGCAAAGGCTTCGATGTTTGCATCAGGTTACATTATGATGTAACCTGCGTAACATCAAGTAGGACTGCAGATGCAGCACATCGACATATCGGTCGGAGACGATATCCATCGTGTCTCCCTGCCCTCCGCCGGAGATGAGTGGTCGCAAGGCTGCCGATGGGGAGACGCCTCACTTCTGCTAACGCCGGCGTGGATAGCCAAGCACGCTCATATGCGATGGCGGTTGGGCACTTACTCGCGGACATTCGGCGTCAGCCGCCGGACCCTGGAGGAAGAAACCGTCTTTTGCATCCTCAGCGGCTTCGGCATCAGGGCCGAAACCGCGGAGGCCGCTCTGATCCATTTGCAACGGGCGGGATTGTTCGTGACCTCCTTCGATCGGCAGGAGATCGAGACACTGCTACGGGAGCCGCTTCACTTCGCGGACGGTCGTCGAGCGAGATACCGCTTCCCAAGCAAGCGGGCCGAATACATCCATGATGCCCTGCGACGTGTTCGTGCGTTCGACCAAATCGGGGATGACTTGGCCCTGCGAGAGAACCTGCTCACCGTACGCGGGATCGGCCCCAAAACGGCGTCCTTTATCGTGCGCAACCTCATGGCCAGCGACAATGTCGCAATCCTGGACATTCACGTCCTACGAGCCGGCAAGATCGCCCGAATTTTTCCGACCAACTACAATCTCGCGAGGGACTACGGAAGGCTGGAGCGGCGATTCCTTGAGTTCTCAAAGGCGGCGCAAGTGCCCGCATCAATCCTTGACGCCACGATCTGGGAAATGACGCGCGCGCTGGACTTCCGGGAAATGGCGGCTGCGGACCGACTGAACCGTGCGTTGACCGCTTCGACGGGCCTGACTGTCCCCACCTATGATCCTTGCGCTATCCTTGATGATGCAATGGTGATTCCGGATCGAGGGGGCATGGATGACCGGGGGCAACAAGGATTACCTGACTGGCGATAGCTCGCCCAGCAACCAGAGAGCCGGCGTTGGTGGCGGTGGGGGTGGGGGTGGCGGTGGGGGTGGAGGCGCGGGACCTGCCGGCACCGATCCTTGCGATATCACATCCAATGGGACCCTTCGTTCGCCGAACCCGGACATTGTCCGATCTCTCAAACCGCACGAGCGGCTCGCGGTCGAAATTGCCGCGACCGGCGGCGTCAAGGTTCTCCGCGCCATCCATGACGGGGCAAGCGCGGGCGTCATCGACTGCCCGGCAGAGCGGGAGATCATCCGCTGCATCGAAGAAGGCAATATTTACGTCGCTGCGATCCTGCGAGTACAGGGCGGCGCCGTGTCCCTGTCGGTCACGCGAGCATAGCCGGATGCTACATGTGGTCGGCGGTAGCTACCGCGAGGTCTGCATCTCGCCCGATCTTGTGCAACTGTACGGATCGGGCGGCAGAGCCGCCACTGCGCTGGCGACCGTGACCGACGTCACGCTCCACACCTTCGCCAGTCGCAATCGGCTCGACGCGGCACAGCGTATGGCCGCTCTGGGAGGCTTCCGGCTCGTGGCCACGCCCTCGGATATTGATGTGAGCTTCGGCTATATCCATCCATTGGCCTCCTCGCAAACGGACCCGCCAAGGGGGACATTCACCCCCTCGGACTGCATCGAGATCGAGGCTTCTGACCGCACGGCGCTGGTGTTCGGCATGCACGAAGGCAGGTCGTCGGTGAAGGCACGGACGATCGTCTACGATCCGCAGGACGGGCTGCTGCCCATGCCCTACTCGCGGTCGGGTTGCATCGCGCTGGAACGGCTCGCTCTTCTGATGAACGCAGGCGAGGCGCTCAAGACCACCGGAGCGGAGACGCTGCCGGATGCAGGCCAGATGCTGGTTTCGCAGAACGCCGCGGACGTAGCGATCATCAAGAGCGGCCCCGGCGGTGCCATGGTATTCCTCGAAGGACGGGAAGATCCGCATCTTGTGCCGGCATTCCGGACCAATGCCGTGTTCGGGATCGGCTCCGGAGACATTTTTGCGGCAGCCTTCACGCATCTGTGGGGGCAACTCCAAGAAGATCCCGTGCAGGCAGCGGAAAAGGCATCTCGTGCCGTCAGCCACTATGTCGAAACCCGTAGCGATCTTCTTTCCTGGGAGGATGAGACGACTTTGGCACGGATGCCCGTTCGGGTGATTCCGGGCAAGGTCTATCTCGCCGGACCCTTCTTCACTATGGCGCAACGCTGGCTCGTCGAAGAGGCGCGAGAACAGTTCCTGGGGATGGGCCTTGACGTATTCTCCCCCATCCATGAAGTAGGTCGCGGCCCCGCCGAGTTCGTGGCGCCGGCGGACCTGCGGGGTTTGGAATCCTGTGATCGGGTGTTCGCCATCCTCGACGGCTTCGACTCGGGCACCATGTTCGAATTGGGGTACGCCAGGAAGATGGGATTACCCGTCTACGGCTATGGTGAACTTATCGCGCCCGAGGATTCGAAGATGATCACCGGGTCGGGTTGTCATCTGATCGGCGATTTCGCGACGGCAGTCTATCATACTGCATGGAGGATCTGATGGCGGGGGCTCTACTGCTTTCGGGCGGCATGGACTCGGCTGCTCTCGCTTGGTGGAAGCGGCCGGCACTGGCTATAAACGTGGATTACGGACAGCGCCCGGCGGTGGCCGAACGCAAGGCCGCGAAGACAGTTGCCGAGGAGATCGGCATCCCGTTCGAGGCGATCAGTATCGATCTTTCGTCGCTGGGCGCCGGAACCATGGTGGGTGGCCCCGCTATAGCGGGCGCTCCGACACCGGAGTGGTGGCCTTTTCGGAACCAGATCTTGGTGACCTTAGCCGGCGCTGTCGCTCTCCGACACCCAGGTATTGACGCCATTTGGATTGGCTCAGTGAAGGAAGATCGCGTCAACGGCGACGGCAGCCCCGAATTCCGGCAGGCAATCGACCGCCTGATGCGGTTGCAGGAAGGCGGTATCGGCGTGGATGCTCCCGCAGCGCATCTGTCCGCGTCTGAACTGGTAGAGGAATCGCAGGTTCCTCCGCATGTCTTGGGCTGGACGCATTCCTGCTTCGTCTCGAACGAGCCTTGCCTCAAATGCCGAGGCTGCGCAAAGCACTTGACCGTACTTGAGGCAGTCGGACGCCGTTGGTGAGCGCTCGGCCCGGGCCGGACTGGCGTGCGCCCGAAGTTGGGGCCATGGGACGCTGCTCGCTCACCTCATCCGAGAATTTGGCAAGACCTGGGGCTGCTTGTGGCACCAATCTCGTACTCGGCCAAGGACTGACCTCCGCGATTATGTTGAATGGTCGATGCGGTGCGGTCGGCCTGTGGGAAACCCGACGTTCGTCGTTTGGGCGATCGTCCAATCCACAATTTCTTTGGTATCAATAACTCACGAGGTCTCCCTCGCATACGCGCTGCCGAAACTGCGGCGTAAGAGCTAATGTCTGTTCAAGGATCGTGCGCGCCAACATTGCTACGATGCACCTGGCGTGATTGGTGGGAGACCTCGTGACCAGTTTTGGAACACTATTTGGCACTACTCCACGAGTGTCGATCCCCGTGGAAATGACATCGGCCACGGACTTTCTTCAGTATCTTGGCGTTTCCGCTGGGGAGCTAAAGAAGATCTGGTGGTTTCGTGGTCGAATGTACTCGCACTTTGACATTTCCAAGCGAAGCGGCAAACAGCGCATGATCAGCGCGCCCGACGCGCGACTGAAAATGCTTCAGCGAAAGATTGCGACGCTTCTGGACAGACTGTACCGGCCTCGGAATCCAGTCCACGGATTTTGTGAAGGCCGGTCGGTGAAGACGAACGCCGAGGCTCATCGCCGGAGCAAGTATGTCGTCAACTTGGACATTAAGAGCTTCTTCCCGACCATCACGGAAAATCGGGTAAAGGGCCTATTCGAGTCCCTAGGGATAGACCCAACAGTAGCCAGGATTGCGGCTAGGATTTGCTGTAACGCGGGTGCCTTACCACAAGGAGCCCCAAGCAGCCCGGTCATCTCCAATATGATCTGCTTTTCGCTCGACAAGCAGCTTCTACAATTGGCAAGGAACGCGCGCTGCATCTACACACGGTATGCCGACGACATCACATTCTCGAGCTTCCAGCCGCCGGGATCGCTATTTGAGGGCACCGTTCCGGTCGCAGGCAAATTCGACCCAAGACTCCTAGCAAACGACGTGGCCGCCACGTTTCAGCGCAACGGGTTTGAAATCAACGGCGACAAATGCCACTTCGCGGACAGGCATTCACGGCGAACGGTCACCGGTCTTCGCATCAACGAAATGATCAACGTCGATCGTCGCTTTGTTCGTAACATTAGGGCGACGCTTTTCCGAGTTGAAAAGCTTGGGCTTGCGGCAGCTCAGGCCGAATTTGTCGCAAACTACAGGAACGCCGATCTTGTCGCCCATCTCAAAGGCAAGATCGCCTGGCTAGGCCATGTCAAAGGCAGGACGGATCCGGTCTATCGTGGCTTGGCGGACCGGTTCAACAATATCTTTCCGGGTTCAAAAATTGTGTCTCCACCCACCCTTCAAGAAAAGCGCGATCGCGCAGTCTGGGTCGTGGAGCATTTCGAGGGCGCGTTTGCGCAGGGTACAGCATTCTTTCTGGAATCCGTAGGGCTCGTTACGGCTTGGCACTGCGTGGAGGAGGCCGCCACGACGGAAGTCGAGGTCTATCACCCATCTAAACCGTCGAACCGATTCAAGGCGAAGGTCATAAATCACAGTGCGGAACGGGATCTGGCAATTCTGTCCCATACGATACCGCCAAATGAGTTCTTTGAGCTGGAGCTGTCTTCCCGCAGTCTGACTCCGGGATACGAGTTGGTCGCGCTCGGCTATCCCGGTTTTGGGCCAGGTGACGGTTTGAATGTGCGCACCGGCACCGTTACCTCGCTCCCGACTAAACATGGAGTCCGCTACGTCGAAGTCACTCAAAAACTTGCGCAGGGCATGTCTGGTGGACCAATCCTTGATGAAGATCAACGCGTCGTCGGAATTGTGCACAAGGGCGGACCGGAGGAGGCGCGAGACCTTGGGGTGCATGTAGAGGACTTGAAGGCCTGGTTGGGAATATAGCGATACGAATAGCCGCATTTGAAACCCAACCGGTCGCCTCAAAGCCCCTGGCCTGGTCGAACCGCGTGCCGCCTTTTCTCCCGACTGGCGCAACCGCCGGCTCGTAAGTAAGTTTCGAGAGAGCCACGTGCGCGCGTGGCCGTGACGCGCTCTTTGTTTCGAAGACGCTGAATAGGGGGCGCGTCACACCAACTCCTCCTGATCTCCCTGGGCCGCGACCGGCGTTGGTCGCGGCATTTTCTTTGCGCAACGGCAGGCGAGATGTATAACCTCATTAAGCATCACATACTTGCAGCCGCGCATCTCCGTCGCGGCTGTTTTCTTAGGTAGCCCGTATGGGCGGTAGCACTCCCCTTTGCGACGCCGTAGATTTCCTATCGCTCAAACGAGCGTCAGTAGCGGCGAAGGCCCTCTCGTGCAACCCTGTGGCCTTCGCCGCTTCCTTCGACGGGGCGAAGCTCGGCTTTCGATTAATCGACGATTTACCCGCAGGTGCTCTTAAAGAGGCCATGGCCCTGTGGCGGAGAGTTACGCACGGGATTGCAAATCCCGGCACCCTTGGTTCGATCCCAAGGCAGGGCCTCCAATCTACCTCTCGGTTACATCCAGAAGAGAAAAGCGGTCGGTGTGCGTACGCTGGGCAGGAGTCTAGTTGATTGCCGGCAGCTACCATCATCGACCAAATCACGCAGCAGACGGAACACGCGTATATAGACCTTGGGAGTAAGACGATCCGGCGCCCGACGTCTTCCAGTCGCCTTGGATGAGAGCTTCAAATTCCGTACCCTCAAGGCGGGTGTAAACTTCCGCCTCTAAAGATTTGCGTTTTACCCCGGGGATCTCGGTCGTGTCCGGGGGCGTTTTTATGTCCTTGGCGCTCACACCAAAAATGGCTTTCAGAGAACGTACTGTAAGCACTGTTCTGGTCCGATCTTCCGGTGGCAATTTCCAGTCCCAACCGATCGCCCAAAAGGCAATCAAACGCATCGTCGATGGCCTGAGAGCGCTGCCATTCGAAGTCAAATATTGACGATCGTCACCGAGGTCGCCGACGCTCTTCTGTAACGTGTCCACACTCTTCCCGGTGAGGCGATGACGCTGCAGGTTGCCCGAGCGTGCGCCCGACCAACCACCCGGAGGCTCTGTATGGCCGAGGTCTTGTTGTTCCATCACGCGCAGGGGCTGACCCCGGGTGTGCGCGCGTTTGCCGACGACTTGCGGACCGCCGGTCACCTCGTGCACACGCCGGATCTGTTCGACGGACGCACGTTCCAGAGCATTGATGAAGGGCTCGCCTATATCGGTGAGATCGGATTTGACGACATGCGGGAGCGCGGCGTCCGCGTTGCCGACGACCTGCCTGCCGGCCTCGTCTATGCCGGGTTCTCGTTCGGTGTGCTGCTGGCGCAGAAGCTGGCACAGACACGGCCCGGAGCCCGCGGAGCCCTGTTCTTCTACTCATGTCTGCCGATTAGTGGCGAGTGGACCTTTGGACCTTGGCCAGACGGGGTCGCAGTCCAGATTCATGGCATGGACAACGACCCGATCTTCGTCGGCGAGGGCGACATCGACGCCGCTCGCGAGATCGTGGAGCAGGTCGAGGACGCGGAGCTTTTCCTCTACTCCGGCGATCAACACTACTTCGCCGACAGCTCGCTCCCGTCCTATGACGCGGATGCAACCGCACTACTTACTATGCGAGTGCTTGAGTTCCTGGATCGGGTCTGATCCATGCCGGCGTCGTGGCCGGGCGCAACCTTCACTCGGCTTGTAAGTTGACGTGCCGCCTACTTTGAAAGCAGGCGGGCGGCGCGCGTTTCAGGTCCACCGGTCCAAGCCCTGGCCTGGTCGAACAGCGTGCGTCGCCGATTTCTCCCTGAGGTCCTACTGGACTGCGCCGCACCGGAGTTTGCGCGGCGCTTTTTTCACGGTGGTCTCACCTTTCCGTCAAGCACCTCATTCGTGATCGAAAAGCTCGGAACGATGGTCCGCGGCCTTGGTTGGTGGGTCGCTGACGTTATCCTGTCAGTGATAACCAAGGAAAGTACGATGCCTAACGATAGCAACCGTGGCGGGAGCCACGAACAGCACGTTCGCGCCGGCCAGCAGAGCCGCAAGAACGACGATACCAGGCAGGCTGCCGGCCGCGACAATGACAGCACGCGCGGCGGCACGCACGAGCAGCATGTGAAGGCGGGGCAGCAGAGCCACAAGAATGACCGCCAATAGGTGCCGAACTCGACCGGGGAGAGTGCCCCTCCCCGGTCACCTTCAAATATGTCTGCGATGTGTGGAAGCGTTCTGAGCTCTTGCACGCGATGGTGGGTCCCGAGCTTCCGGCTTTCGGATTTATGGCAGCTGCGGAATTGGCTCACGCCCTGAAGAAAGCTGGCGCCGGTAGGAAGTCCGTCGCACAGCCCGCGAATGAAAGAACGGCAGTGTCACGAAGACCATGCGCCGGACGGGCTTGTTCGGTGCAAGCCGGCTGACTATGAAGCTCAGTCGATGTGGGGATGCCGGTCAGCCAGTTTCTGTCGGCGCTCTGAGAGTTCGGCTATCTTTTGCTCGAGTGCGAGAATTTCTGTATCGATATCTTCGACACGCTCCTCGATCGTATCGTAGGCTTCCTGCAACAGCACTTTCGCCTCCGCCTCGTTTGACGCATTCGGCGTGTCGCCCCGCAACGGCCGGTTGGCGGTCTCGGGCAGAAACAAGCTTGTAACGACTCCGATAATCGCTGCGACCATCAGATAATAGGCCGGCATCAACAGATTACCTGTGCTTGCGACCAGCCACGCGGCAAGGGTTGGGGTGAGACCGGCTACGATAATGGCAATGTTGAATGAGCTCGCCAGAGCGCTGTAGCGGATGCGGGCCGGGAAGAGCGCCGGCAAAGTGGCTGCCATCACCCCGATCATGCAATTGAGCGCCACTGCCAGGAACAACAACCCAAGAAAGATCAGCGCTGGACGATCGCTGATGATCATCAGGAAGGCAGGCACGGCGACCACG